>OLJW01002867.1_pt1 | contig 14139 bp, 12 predicted proteins | sample 1603411 | NCBI WGS metagenome assembly OLJW01 (sample SAMN04168659, study PRJEB22393) | human gut metagenome | biome: human gut microbiome; feature: stool | host: Homo sapiens | collected 2014-05-12 | reverse complement strand
CTCGAACCCCTGACCCCGTGCGTGACAGGCACGTATTCTAACCAGCTGAACTAACACACCTTTTGCTGATTGCGAATGCAAAGGTAGTACAAATTTTCGAAAATACAATACTTCCCTTTATTTTTTGAAGAAAGAAAATTGCACGCTTCCGTAACTTCTTAATTGCCAGAAAGCGTCTCGATCCGAAAAATCCATGTTACGGGAGTGTTCGAAGATCAGCAGACCGCCTTCGCGCAACAACCCGTTGTCCAGCACCAGCCGGACGATTTCCCCGCTGCCTTCCAAATCGTACGGGGCGTCGGAGAAGACGATGTCGAACTGTTTCGGGCAGCTTTTCAGGTAGAGAAAGGCGTTGGCCTTGACCGGATAGATCGTTTCGCATCCCAGCTCCCGCGCCGTCTGCCGGATGAAGTTGTAGTGCACGGCGTTGATTTCGACCGCCGTGACGCTGCGAGCGCCGCGCGAAGCGAATTCGTAGCTGATCGATCCCGTGCCAGAGAAGAGGTCGAGTACGTCGCACTGTTCGAAATCGACCAGATTGGTCAGGACGTTGAAAAGGTTCTCCTTGGCGAAGTCCGTCGTGGGACGCGCCCGCAAATTCTTCGGAGGGTTGATCGCCCTGCCCTTGTATCTGCCGCTGATTATTCGCATCGTACATCCCTGAAATACTTCCGCAACTGGCGGGCCAGTGTGTCGCTTCCCGACAGGCAGAGCGGATAGGTTTTGAGCGGAAACGTCCGGTCGAGCCGGCCGAGGTAATAGAGGACGTCGGCCGTCCCCTGCGCCCGCACCACTTCGGCCAGCCGCAGCACGTTGTCGTAAATCTTTATGTAGAGCAGCCCGTCGGTATGGATCAGCCATGCGCCCTGTCCCGCAAATTTCGGCTGAAACAGCAGCGGAGAGGTAAAGGTCACCCGATCGCCCGCCGTCTCGGCCAATTGACGGCGGCACTCCTTGTCGACGGCCATTACGGCGATCTGCTGCCGTTGCGGATCGCTGTATACCGCACACTCCGTCTCCGCACAGCCGAGCCCCGCCAGCGCAAGGTAGTTCGGAGCCGATTCCCGTTCGAAGACCTCGGCCGGTACCAACAGCGTTTTGTGCGTCAGTACCGAACATACGACGCGGTCGGCAGCTGCATACTCTGCCGGCAGCTCTTTCGGAAAAGAATGTCCACCCGACCGAAGCCGGATGGACATCTCTTTCGAAGGAGTCGCGGAATTACTCCCAGTTGCCTGCTTCATTGTTCGCACCCTCCATCGAACCGAACTTGATTCCGGGATACTTGTCGTAGGCGACGACCTCCGGAGCCTTGATGAGGTTGATCACTTCCTGACGGAACGTAACCGTATCGAGGAACTTCACGTAGGGGGCCTTGACCTCGACGACCGGAACGACGACCTTCGACTCGGTCGTAACCATGCCGGCTGCGATCGTGAATTCGGCCTGCTTGTTCGTTCCCGGTATGTAGCGGAAATTCTTCACCTGATCGGGCGAAAGCTTCTTCGGTGCGAAGATCGTGTCGATAACGGCTACCGTGAAGGTTTCGATATTTTTCTTGCCGGCTTTTTTCAGCTGTGCCATGGCCACCGAGTCGTCCTCGTCGACGATACGGCGCTGACCCTCGATCGAATCGTTGAGAACGAAATTGATCAGCGTATCGAAATCGCCCGTAAAATGCTGGTATTTGGACTTGAACGCACGTTCGGCGGTACGAATGTCCTTGATGCGCTCGATAACGGCCTCTTCCTTCGCTTTTTTCACGTTTTCAAAACGGATGGGTGTCGAAATCTGATCGTAGATGACATATACCAGACCTACGATCACCAAGGCAAGAATCAGTTGAACGATTTTTTTCATTTCAATTATTTGTTTAAGTTTGTATCCCGTTTAAAAAGGTAACGCTGCAATGTTTAACACGACAATCGCGACCCAAATTTACGCCAAAATTTGTTTCGAAGCAACAAATAGTCAAAAAAAAATCATAGAAAATTTATCGGAATACCTCTCGGACGACGATTTTTCGCGGATTTTCGTACTGAACGGTTTTGCCGGTACGGGCAAGACGACGTTGATCGCCGCGTTAGTTGCCGCGCTCAAAGAGTTAAGAATAAAGCCCGTGCTGCTCGCTCCGACCGGACGGGCAGCCAAAGTGCTCGCCCGCTACTGCGGGGAGCAGGCGCTTACGATCCACAAACGCATCTACCGCCAGCGCACCAACGCCGATTACGAATCGAAATTCTCGCTCGACTTCAACAGGGAACAAGGTGCCGTCTTCATCGTGGACGAAGCCTCGATGCTCTCCGATTCGACGGGCGACGGCGCACTGTTCGGCAGCGGATCGCTGTTGGAAGACCTGGTGAGTTACGTGCGCAGCGGACGCGGTTGCCGGTTGATTCTGGTCGGCGACAGCGCGCAGCTGCCTCCCGTCGGGTGCGATTTCAGTCCGGCGCTCGATCCGGCGACGGTTTCGCGCTACGGCGAAGTCGTCTACGGGCTGATGGACGAGGTGGTGCGCCAGCAGATGCAGTCGGGTATTCTGTTCAATGCTACGCTGGTGCGCTGCATGCTCGAAAACCGTATCTACGAAATACCGAAATTCGAAATGGACTACCCTGATTTCGAGTCGGTAGAGGGCGGTGATTTCATGGAAAAGTTGCAGGATGCCTTCGACCGTTACGGTCGCGACGAGGTGATCGTCATCACCCGGTCGAACAAGCGGGCGAATCGTTACAACGAAGGGATTCGCCGTTATATTCTCAGTGCCGAAGAGGAGATCGAGAGCGGCGACATGCTGATGGTCGTGAAAAACAACTACCACTATGCGACGGCGGATGCCCAGGGGGCGATGAACTTCATCGCCAACGGCGACATCGCCCGGCTTGTCCGCCTGCGTCGCTTCGAGGATTTCTACGGATTTCATTTCGCCGACGCCGTGCTCTCGTTCGCCGATTACGGCGACATGGAGATCGGTTGCAAAATCCTGTTGGATACCATCAAGTCCGAATCGCCGTCGCTCACGCGCGAGGAGAGCAACCGCCTCTTCTACGAAGTCGAAAAGGACTATGTCGAGACGAAAAGCAAGATCAAACGTTATAAGGAAATCCGCGAAAATCCGCATTTCAACGCCGTACAGGTGAAGTTCGCCTACGCCGTGACCTGCCACAAGGCGCAGGGCGGACAGTGGCGGGCGGTCTTCGTCGACCGCTGCCTGTTCGGTGACGAACCGATGACCCGCGACATGCTGCGCTGGCTCTACACGGCGCTGACGCGCGCCACCGAAAAACTCTATCTGGTAAATTTCGATCCCCGATTCTATGAATAACCCGTCTTCGGAGGTTCATCCTCTCGCTCCGTTCCTGCCCGACGGCGCGCGCGTGCTGATGCTGGGCAGCTTTCCGCCCAAGCGCGTGCGCTGGTCGATGGAATTTTTCTACCCCAATCTTCAAAACGACATGTGGCGGATCATGGGGCTGCTCTTTTTCGGCGACAAGGCCCATTTCCTGGCCGATCCCAAGCATTTCGACCGCGAACGCATCATGGCTTTTTGCCGGACGGTCGGGTTGGCGCTCTACGATACGGCCAGCGAAGTCGTCCGCCTTCGGGACAACGCCTCGGACAACTTCCTGCAAGTCGTGCGACCGACCGACGTGTGCGGTCTGCTGGATCGCCTGCCCGAATGCCGGGCCGTCGTGACGACGGGCGAGAAGGCGACCGAAACATTGGTGGGGCAACTCAGGTGCCAGCGTCCTGCTGTCGGCGGTTCCGCACCGTTCGAATACGCCGGCCGCCGGATGCAGCTCTTCCGTATGCCGTCGTCGTCGCGCGCTTATCCCCGGTCCGTGGAATGGAAGGCGGAGTTCTACCGGAAGATGTTCGCTGCGGTCGGTATGATCTGACTTTTTGTCTTCGGTTTCGCCTCGGATGCTCTGTCCGGGTCAAGCAAAATTGGAAATAATTTGCTTCTGCGCCCGACTTTTCGTATCTTTGACTTCGTCGAAGATACTCTCGCTCGGCAATGTTCAAATAAATTTGACATTGCCCTCGTTTATTCGTATCTTTGCTATCCCGAAATTGGTCTGAATAAGACTTATTTCGCACTACACATTGTATATTTATTGCATGATTATGGCAGGTACGGATAAGAAATATGTAGAGACTCCGCTGATGAAGCAGTACTACCAGATCAAGTCGGTTCACCCCGATGCGATCCTGCTCTTCCGCGTGGGCGATTTCTACGAGACGTTCGGCGACGATGCGATCAAGGCCAGCGGGATTCTGGGCATCACGCTCACCCGCCGCGCCAACGGGGCGGCGACCTTCGTCGAGCTGGCGGGATTCCCCTACCACGCCATCGACACCTACCTGCCCAAGCTGGTGCGGGCCGGGGAGCGCGTGGCGATCTGCGAACAGCTGGAAGACCCCAAGCTGGTGAAAGGACTCGTCAAGCGGGGCGTCATCGAGCTGGTTACGCCGGGCGTCGTTCTGGGCGACAACCTTCTGGCCAACAAGGAAAACGTCTACCTGGCTTCGGTTTACTTCGGCCGGCAGACCACGGGCGTGGCCTTTCTCGACATTTCGACCGGCGAATTCTACGTGGCCGAGGGACCGGACAACTACATCGACAAACTCCTGTCGAATCTCTCGCCCAAAGAGATCATCTACCAGCGGGGATTCGACGAGCGGTTCCGGCAGGCTTTCGGCACGAACTACTACACCTACAAGCTCGACGATTGGGTCTTTTCGGAGGAACTGAACCGCGAAAAGCTCTGCAAGCAGTTCGGCACGCAGTCGCTCAAAGGGTTCGGCATCGACCACATCTCGGCAGGCATTTCGGCCGCCGGCGCCATCCTCTACTATCTGGAATTCACCGAACACAAGGAGATCGGCCACATTGCATCGATCTCGCGGATCGACCAGGACGACTACGTCTGGATCGACAAGTTCACCATCCGCAACCTGGAACTCTTCACTACCAACGGTTCGCGCGACAGGAGCAGCTTCGCAAACGTGATGGATCGCACGCTCACGCCGATGGGCGGCCGTCTGCTCAAACGCTGGATAGCCATGCCGATCCGCGACATCGGGCGCATCAACCGGCGGCTGGACGTGGTACAGCGCTTCGTGGAGGACAGCGATCTGGCGGAAGCCGTCGGCGAGCAGGTCTCGCTGATCGGCGACCTGGAACGCATCGCTTCGCGTATCGCCGCCGCGCGCGTGACGCCGCGCGAACTGGTGCAACTGAAAAATTCGCTCGCTGCGATCGAACTGCTCAAAGCGATCCTCGAATCGACGGACGACGGGAATCTCCACCGGCTCGCCGCCGAGATCGACGTGCTGGCGCAGATGCGCCTGAAACTCGAACGGGAGATCTATCCCGATCCGGCGAACAACCAGATTCAGAAGGGCGGCGTAATCGCCGACGGGGTCAATCCCGAGCTCGACGACCTGCGCCGCATCGCTCTGCACGGCAAGGACGTATTGCAGCAGATCCAGCAGCGCGAGAGCGAACTGACGGGTATCCCGTCGCTCAAAATCGGCTACAACAATATCTTCGGATACTTCATCGAGGTGCGCAACGCCCACAAGGAGAAGGTACCCGATACGTGGATCCGCAAGCAGACGCTTTCCAACGCCGAGCGTTACATCACCGAGGAATTGAAGGAGTACGAAGAGAAGATTCTCGGCGCCGAAGACCGCATCCTGACGCTCGAACAGGAGATTTACAATGCGCTGATCGCCTTCGTTTCGCAGTCGCTGTCCCAACTGTTGCGCGATGCACACGCCGTGGCGCGCGTCGACTGTTTCCTGTCGTTCGCCCGCATCGCGCGCGAGCGCAACTACGTGCGCCCCGAACTGGACGACGGGGCGCGCATCGACATCGAACAGGGGCGTCATCCGGTCATCGAGACGCTGATGCCCGTGGGCGAGAAATATATCCCCAACGACATCCGGCTCGACGACGAGGAGCAGCAGATCGTGATGATTACCGGTCCCAACATGTCGGGTAAGTCGGCTCTGCTGCGGCAGACGGCGCTCATCATCCTTATGGCGCAAATGGGCTCGTTCGTTCCGGCACGCCGGGCGCACATCGGCGTGGTGGACAAGATTTTCACCCGTGTCGGCGCGTCGGACAATATTTCGCAGGGCGAGTCGACCTTCATGGTCGAGATGCTCGAATCGGCCAGCATCCTGAACAACATCTCCGACCGCAGCATCGTGCTGCTGGACGAGATCGGCCGGGGCACGAGTACCTACGACGGCATTTCGATCGCCTGGGCGATGGTCGAATACCTCACAACCACCTCACGGCCCATGCGCGGACGCTCTTCGCGACCCACTATCACGAGCTGAACGAGATGGAAAAGATGTACCCGCGCGTGAAGAACTACCACGTCACGGTCAAGGAGATGAACAACACGATCGTCTTCCTGCGCAAGCTCGAACGCGGCGGCACGGAACATTCGTTCGGTATTCATGTCGCCAAAATGGCCGGCATGCCGGCGTCGGTCGTGTCGCGCGCCGACGAGATTCTCAAAAACCTGGTGAAGGTCTACGGCACAGACGAGATCGTGCCGAGCAAAAGCCCCAAACTCCGAGGGCGCAAGCAGGCGTCGGTCAAGGATGCGGTCGAAGAGGCCGACAAGGGGGCGTCGATGCAGTTGTCGATGTTCCAGCTCGATGATCCGGTGCTGGTGCAGATCCGCGATCAGATCAAGGGACTGGACATCGATTCCCTTACGCCGCTCGAAGCGCTCAACAAGCTGAACGAGATCAAGAAGATCGCCGGTATCTGACAGTCGTGCAAGACAGGAGGCTGCCTCGAAAGGCAGCCTCCTGTCTTGTTTCAGTCGCCGGTCAGCGAATTGTAAGGGTAATGCCGCCCGTAATCCAGAAATTCGGACGACGAAGCCCGCCGAAATCGCAGTAATCGGTGTCGGTGATGTTGGCTAGATCGACGTGTAGAGCGACGATCCCTTTCTCCCATCGCAGGTGTCCGTCGAGAAGAAAATAAGGACTGAAATCGACCTCTTCGGTCTGCATTCGCCCTTTGTCGTCGGTCAGCAATTTCCCGTCGGCGTCGCGCAGGTAACGGTTGTAAAAGCCGTAACGATCGAAGAGGGTTCCGGTCACGGCCAGAGAGAAGCGACGCAGGAAACGAATCTCCGCGGCGAACGACAATTTGTGGCGCATGTAGTCGAGAATGCTCGACGTCCTCACGTCGCTCAGACGCGATGTGGTCAGATACCCGTAAGAGACTGTCGCGCGACGCACTGCTCCTTCGTCGGAACGATATCCGCCCGATGCCTCGATGCCGAATGTACCCAGATGCGACTCTTGCTCCGAGTGCCATTTGTCATATAGGGTCCGGTCGCCGATCGTCAGTTCGTCGCGCCACACCCAATCGATTACATTGCGACCGTCGCGGTAGAAGAACTGTACGGAGGCATGCCATTTTTCGATGGCGTAACCTCCTCCGATATGGTAGGTGACAGCTCGTTCGGGTTTGAGATTCGGATTGTTGACCTGCGCTTCCGACGTATAGTAGAGGTCGGTGAACGTCGGTAACCGCATCGACTGTGCGGCTCCGGCTTCCGCTTGCCAGCCGCCGTTGCCGTAGCGTCCCGATACGGCCCAAGAGACCGACGTTCCGTAGGGCGTAAAGCTTGCACCGGCCGAAGCGGCGATAGCGAAACGGCGCCATCTCATGGAATGGCGCAGCCACAGATTGCCCACGTGGCGTTCGGCTTCGCACTTGTAGCGGCCGCGCGGAGCGGCCATCGGTTCGCCCAGATTGGAGCTGAAAATGTGGTGATAGATGTAGTCGCCACCCAGCGAAGTGGAGCCTCCCCGCCACTGCAAGTCGCCCCAAAGCTCCGCTCCGACGTTGTCGGTGTTGTGGTAATTGGTCGGTGTACCGCGTGTCCATTCATAACGGTCGAAATTCTTGCGGTAACTTGCATCGGCGCAGATTCGGAAAAGCCCCCACTCCTTGATCCATCGCAACGAACCGAGCGCCGTGGCGGTCTGTTCGAACTGATCCGGATTGTAGGCGGCATAGAATCCGTTGGACCCGAAGCGCCGGCCCTGTCCGCCAGTCTGAAAGTCGAAGAATCCGGCTTTCGGCGAATCGTATGTCATACGGAGGTACCCGTTCACGTTGCGGAAGTCGGTATTGTGGATATATCCGTCGCTGCGACGCAGCGATCCGGCGGCGAAGAGCACGAGACGGTCGCGTGTAAGAGCTCCGGACAGATTGGTATAGCCATACCCGTGTTGCCCGCCTTCGGCTTTGAGCCGAAGATAGTTGCGATACAAAGGAACGGTCCGGACGTTGACTGCGCCGGCATAGGCACCCACTCCCGGAATTCCCTCGATGAGTTCGATACCCGACACGCAATCCATGTCGATCGGCAGCGAATGGGTCTGGTGTCCGGTGCGGGCATCGGTGAAATTGATGCCGTTGAGCAGCATCATGGTTTGATCGGGCGATCCTCCGCGGATCGAGATGTCTGCCTGCACGCCCTTGCCGCTACGCTCGCGAATGTCGATCGAAGGGCTGAGGCGAAGGGCGTCTTCCAGCGTCTGGAACGGCGCGGCAGCCTCTGTACCCCGATCGAAAACGGGCGTTTGCGACTGAATGCTGCGGGAGGGGCTTAGTCGTGTCCCTGTCACGCCGATCGGCTCGATTCGCATCACGCGGGATACGCCCGAGGTGTCGGCCTGTTGAGCCGCAGCCGTTTCAGTCGTCAGCAAGAGAATGGACATCCCGACCGCAAGCACCCCGATCGTCACTTGGCGGTGGAGGCTGGCGAACACGGCATAGTTCGTACGGCTCCAACGCTTGAAGCACGGGATCGGCTTCGCGGTTGAATGTTTCTTCATCTTGATGAAGTTTTTTAGATGGTTAATGAATAAAAACGAACATAGGCCCTGTCCAAAGGAGAAGCCTATGTTTTGTCGGTTACTTTTCGACGTGTCGTTTGCGCCACTCCCACGGCGCGACGTGGTCGGGCGAAGCCCAGATGCCGACGCCCTCCTCCTGTGCGAATCGCTCGGAGCGGATGTAGCGCAGTTCATTGACCGTATCGTTGCGATACCACGCAAATCCCGAACGCAGCATCAGATCGGCCACGTCGTCGTTGTCGCGCGTGGTGGCGATCACCCGCACGCCCTGCGGGGTGCGTCCGCCCTTGGGCGTCACCTCGACGCGGCGTTGCAGGATCATGTTGTAGAGGTATTTGCGCGCCTCGTACCCCTGCGGCTGTTCGATTTCGGGAGCCTCGATGCTGTACACGTTGTAGGTCAGCGTATCGCCTCCGTCGTCCAGACCGAGGAACGTATCGCCGTCCACCACGCTGATTACCCGCACGGGATAGCTGCGCTGGACGATCTCCGCCTGATGTCCTTTTCCCCGTCCGATGAGTTTCAGCCCCAGGACGGTCAGCATACCCACGGCGATCGTGGCGATCAGGACGCCGTTGCGGAGCTTCCGTTTGCGGCTGTTCCTGCGGTGCCGCCGGTGGTGACGGCGACGGGATGTTGTCGGGTTCGATTGTTCCGCCATAGTCTAATTGAGTTTTAGTCGAACAGGGCTTCGGTCTTCGCTACGACCTCCTCCGGATCGGGCGTGAGCGGGAAGACGAGGCTCGGTTCGAGATACCAGAGTTCCTTATCCTGCTGGCAGCGGTGTTCGCCGCCGCCCGTAATGTTGAGCATGACGATCTTCTCGGGGTCGATCCGCCCGTCGGCCACGGACTTGACGAGCGACGCCGTGGCGATTCCCGCCGCAGAGTAGATATCGATTCCCTCGGTCTCCTCGAACAGGGCGCGGGCCTTGCGTGCCTGTGCGTTCGTCGCTACCATGATGTCGCCGCCGGTGGCTTTGAGCGCGTCGTACAAACCGCCTGCCAGCGAATAGGGAGGTTTGCGGTTCGAGAGTACTTTGGCGTCGATGATTTCGGCGTCCCGACGGGCCTTGGCGGCTTCGTAGGGCAACATCTCGCGCGAATCGACCCGCCATGCGTCGAACATCGGGACGAAGGGGGCGTTCTGCGAGACGACGAGTTTCATCGTCTTGTTGCCGAAGCGGCCGTCCTCGTTCAGGCGCATGTTGGCCTCCCATGCTGCGATGGCGCCCGTGCCGCTGCCGACAGCCTGGAAATAGTAGTCCGGAATCTCGCCGATGGTCGTGGCGGCCGACAGCACCGTAGTGCCCATGCCGTCGCGGCGGGCGACATTCTTCGCGCCGCCTTCGGCGTAGAACTTCCGCGATTTGAGGGCCAGGTTGCTCAGGAAAATCGCGTCGAAATAGTCGCCGCCCCGTTCGGGACAGATCAGTTTGACGCAGGGGTTGAGCGGCCGGTCGAACCAGAGCGCCGAGATGTTCTCTTCGGGCACCGACAACAGCAGCGGAATGTTGTTGTCCGAGCAGACTTTGGCGAAGGCGCGCGCCGTATTGCCGGCCGAGGCGACCACCAGAATCCGGTTGTCGCCCTCGCGGATGCGGGCGCAGACGCTGTATGCTTCGGTCTCCTTGAAGGAGCAGGTCGTCATCTTCGCGCCGATCTCGGGATAATAGCCGTTGAAGGTGATATAGAGGTTTTTCAGGCCGAGGTAGTCGGCCAGACCTTTGCTTTTGTAGGTTACGGGTGCGCTCGAACCCTGCAACATGCGGCGGACCGGCAGCCAGTCGCAGAATTTGTAGAAACCGTATTCGTCGGGTTTCACTTCGAGCTGCCTGCGGGCGTACTTGGCGCGCACGAGCGACGGCGTCTTGCACTGCGGATCGGCAAGCATCCAGCCCGTATCTTCGAATTCGCGCCCCGTGGCGACGCACTCAAGCGTGTAGGAAGTAGGTGTAAAATCTTTCATTTATATTGTGTTTGTGTTATTTACGACATGCGGTTCCTGAAATCTTCGTAGCCGAATTCGCGGACGACGTCGATGCGGCCGTCGCGGCGGGCGATGACGATGGCGGGATGCGCCACGCCGTTGAACATCGTGGTTTTGACCATCGTATAATGGATCATATCTTCGAAAACGATGCGCTCGCCCACTTTCAGCTCATGGTCGAAGGTCCAGTCGCCGTAATAGTCGCCCGCAAGACAGCTCGTGCCGCCCATGCGCCAGCGCTTCTCGCCTTCGGCGGGTTCGTGCGCCCCGACGATCGCCGGTTTGTAGGGCATTTCGAGGCAGTCGGGCATGTGGCAGGCGAACGACACGTCGAGCATGACGGTATGCACGCCGGCGTTCTCAACCAAGTCTTCAATTGTCGACACCAGATAGCCTGTGCGCCAAGTAAATGCACTGCCCGGTTCGAGGATCAGCCGCAGGTGCGGATGGCGGGCCTTGAACTCCCGAAGCAGCGCGATCAGCTCGTCGCAGTCGTATTCGGCATGCGTCATCAGGTGGCCGCCGCCCATATTGAGCCATTTGATCCGGTCGAGGTATTGGCCGAAGTGTTTTTCGACGGCTTCGAGCGCCAGCCGCAGGTGGTGCGGACGCGACTCGCAGAGCACGTGGAAATGCAGGCCGTCGATTCCCGCCGGCAGCTCCTTCAGGAGGTCGGCCGTAACGCCCAGACGCGAACCCGGAACGCAGGGGTTGTAGAGGTCGGTCTCGACGGGCGAATACTGGGGATTGATACGCAGTCCGCACGAAATGCCGCGCAGCAGGGCCATCGGTCCGAAACGCTCGAACTGGGCGACGGAATTAAAGGTGATATGGTCGCTGCAGCGAAGTATCTCTTCGATATTGCGGTCGGTATAGACCGGGGCGTAGGTATGGGCGGGGCGGCCGAACTCCTCGAAAACAAGACGCGCTTCGGCGGCGGAAGAGGCCGTCGCACCGTCGCTATAGCGGGCCAGTTCGGGAAAGATGCTCCACATGGCGCAGGCCTTCAGAGCCACGATAATTTCAGCGCCCGATTCGCGGCGCACACGGTCGATTATCGCCAGATTACGGTCCAGCAACTCTTCGTCGAGGACGTAACACGGAGAAGGCAGTTTCAAGAAGTCAATCATCGAGTCGTTTTATTTCAAAACAGTTGCAAAAATAGCAATTTCCCTGCTAAAACCGCACGGCTCAGGGTGTGAATTGCCATCAAATAGGTATTTATACTTAGCCGTCGGACGGCACGCGGCAAATCGGAACAGGAATGCGGGAAGCACAGGCCGATAAGGGAGATGATGTGAAACCGGCCGCCGGGCTGTCCAACAAGTCCTATTCTTACGATTTCACCCCCGTCAGAATTTGTTCTGACAGGGGTGATTTTCAATTTCGGGGAGTCGTCAGACAGCCGCTACAAGCCGGTAAGGGTGCAGTCCCCTACTTCGCGATACAGATGCTGACGCGGTTTTTCTCGACGCCGGGGAACGGCTGGGCGGTGTCTCCCCTGCCCTCGGCGCTGATGCGGGAGGCGGCGATACCGGCCTTCTTCAGCGCGGCGGCGACGCTCTCGGCGCGCAGCTTGGAAATTTTCAGATTGACGGCATGCGAACCGGTCGCGGCATCGGCATAACCGACGATTTCGACATTCGCTTCGGGATTGGCCTTCAGGTACTCGACCAGCGCGCCGACCTTGGCCTCTTCGGTGGTGCGGATCTGCGACGAGCCGATCCGGAAGAAGATGTTTTCACGCAGCTCGGCCGGTCGCTCGGCAACGGCCGCAGGAGCCGGAGCAGGCGTCTCCTTCACCGCGGGTTTCTCCTCGACGGGAGCGGGAGCGGGTTCCGGCGCAGGGGCCGGGGCCGGAGCGGGAACGACCGCCGCCGTGCGGGCTTTCTTATGGTTCTTGCCGAAGCGGAACGTGAAGCCGCCCAGCGCGTTGAACTGCCAGTCGAGGTTGCCGGCCTTCTTCGAGTTGTACTTGTCGGAGAGCATGTTGGCATTCACTTCCACCCCAAACAGCACACAGTCCGACAAGCGGAAATTCACGCCGAGACCCAGACGGCCCGCAACGAACACTTTGCTTCCGGACCAGATGTTGCCCAGCCGATAGCCGCTGTCGTTCAGGGCGTTGGCCTCGTCGTTGTCGAACGCTCCGTTCAGGCCGACACCGGCGAACAGGAAGGGATTGACCGTCCGGCGGGGATTGAAGCGGCCGAAAAGGTTGGCCAGATCGAGCGTGGCTTCGACATTGCCCTGCAGGTATTTATACTGATAGGTAGTTTGGGGCGACACCCATGCGCCCTTGCTCTGCCAGCCGCTCAGGCCGAAACGCAGCCCCCAGACGGGCGAGAACTGATACCCGGCCGACAATGCCGCGGCGGGCGATACGAGTTTGCCGAAAGGCCCTTCGCCGAGCGTATAGGACGCTCCGGCCTGCACCTGCATAAACCAGTGCGGGTTGAATTCCGATTTCTCTTGCTTATTCGCAGCTTGTGCGAAAACCGGCGCCGTGCACATCACAAGCGCGCCTAACGTACATAGGATACATTTCATTTTCATAACTATCAAGTGGGTTAATTGACAGCCAAAGATAATAAAATTGTATCATATATTATACATACTCAGCCGGAAAAATCTCCCTCCGGAAAAAGCGCGGACCTGCGGCGGAGGTATCGGACCGCGATTCGGCATAGCGGAGCGCGCCCCGGTTCAATATCTATCGACGACCACGACGCGGTCGGCTGTGCACACCGAGATAATCTTCAGCCCCAGCAGGACGGGCCACGATCTGAATACAAAACCCGGCGGAAATCTGCGCCGGGGAGGGGCCGCTGCCGGGTATGAAAAAAGCGCAAACAGAATCGTCTGTTCGCGCTTTGCGGATTGTCGCACCTTGCGGGGAATATCGGAAACGGGTCTGCGGATCAAAGCTCGATATCGGTATCGAAAAGCTCGTGCCACGGCAGCCCCTGCTCGCCCAGCTCGGCCAAGAACGGATCGGGATCGAACTCCTCGACGTTGAAGACGCCGGCGCCGCGCCAAAGGCCCTTGGCCCACATCGACGCGCCGAGCGCCGCGGGAACGCCCGTGGTGAAGCTGACGGCCTGCGTGCCGGTCTCCTTGAAAGCCTGCTCGTGGTCGCAGTTGTTATAGATATAATAGGTGCGTTCCTTGCCGTCCTTGACGCCCCGGATGCGGCAGCCGATCGAGGTCTGGCCGTGATAGTTGGCGCCCAGCGACTTGGGA
>OLJW01002862.1_pt1 | contig 14160 bp, 10 predicted proteins | sample 1603411 | NCBI WGS metagenome assembly OLJW01 (sample SAMN04168659, study PRJEB22393) | human gut metagenome | biome: human gut microbiome; feature: stool | host: Homo sapiens | collected 2014-05-12 | reverse complement strand
GCCATCTGGAAAAATGTGCCCGTCGGGATTCGCTATCCTTCAAAGGAGGAGCTGGCGAAGCTGGAATATCGCAGCAAAAAGGAACTGGAAGGACAGGTGCGCATTGTGAATGTGGGCGAGTATGACTGCTGTGCCTGCTGTGGAACACATGTAAAGCTGGCAGGCGAAATCGGGCAGATTAAGATTATCGGCGCGCAGAATTATAAGGGCGGCACACGCTTGGAACTGCTTTGCGGCAAGCGTGCATTGCAGGAGTTCCGTAAGAAAAACGACGTTTCCGCAGAGGTTGGCAGGCTGCTTTCTGTGCCTGCGGTTAAGGCAGACAGCGCAGTGAAAAATGTTCTGGCGGAGCGGGATGAGCTGGTGCAGAATCTGAATCAGTTAAAATGGAAATACTTCACGCTCAAGGCGGAACAGGTGCCCGAAGGAACGGAAAATATCCTGTTCTTCGGCGAGGGCTTGAACAGTAAGGATTTGACGCATTTTGCGGATTTGCTTTTGCAGAAGGGCGCAAAGCGTGCGGCGGTATTTTCCAAGGCAGACGAGGGCTATGTCTTTGTTCTCTTGAGTGCGGAGAAGGACGCGCGCGCCTATACCGATGAAATGAAGGAGCCCTTCGGCTGTAAGGGCGGCGGCAAGCCTGATGCGGTGCAGGGCAGGGTTGCAGCAGAGAAAAAAGCGTTGAAGAATTTTTTTGCAGACAAGGAATTTTTGATTGCGGAATAAAAAATTTAGAAAAACCCCTCAGATGCTGTAAGGATTTTTCGGAAAAAAGAGACTATTTCGGATAGAAGGGAACGGTGAGAAAAAATGAACGAAATCTGGAAAAAGAACAGAGAAAAGCTGCTTGCACGGATGGAAATGTTTTCGGCGGCAGTGCTGTTTGCAGGGAAAGCACCCATTAAAAGAGGGGACGAGAATTACCCCTTTTCTCCCGACCGCAATTTTTATTATGTAACGGGCATTGAACGGGAGGACTGCATCCTTTTTCTGACGAAAACCAGAACGGGCGTGGAAGAAACCTTGTATATCCCCAGAGATAACGGTGTTATGGCAAAATGGGTCGGCGCAAACATGACGGCAGAGGAGGCGACCGCGGCAAGTGGCATTGAAAATATCGGTTGGATTGATGCCTTTGAGGAGGATTTCGCCACATATTTATTCAGAAGCGGCATTAAGAAAATCTGGCTTGATATGGAAAACAGAGAATGGAACGGGGAACGTACCCCTGCTTTGCGGTTTGCGGAGAAGGTACACTGCCATGCACCGCAGATGGTCATTGGGGATTTGTATCCTCTGTTCAGCGATATGCGTCTGATTAAGGAAGAATGGGAGCTGGAGCGGATGCGGAAAGCCATGGATATTACCCGTCTGGGGATTGAAGCCATGATGCGGACGGCAAAGCCCAATCAGAAGGAATATGAAATTGAAGCGGCGTATGATTATACGCTGATGGTGAATGGCGCAAGAGAAAAGGCGTTCCGCACCATTGCGGCAGGCGGCAAGCGCGGGACGATTCTGCATTATGTGGAAAATAATCAGACCGTTGCCGATGGCGAGCTGATTCTGATTGACGCAGGTGCGCAGTGGCAGTGGTATAACGGGGATATTTCCCGCACCTTCCCCGTCAACGGCAAATTTACGGAGCGGCAGAAGCTGGTCTACAATATCGTTCTGGAGGGACAGCGGAGAGTCATTGATGCCATTCGTCCCGGTGTGCAGTTCAGTAGTCTGAATGAATTGCTGAAGGAATATTATTTTACGGCATTAAAGGAAATCGGCTTGGTGGAAACCAGAGAGGATGTAGCGAAATATTATTACCATGGCGTGAGCCATTACCTTGGTGCGGAAACGCATGATATCGGCAGATACGGCGACCGTGTACTGGAGCCGGGTATGGTGCTGACGGTAGAGCCCGGACTGTATATCGAGGAATGGGAAATCGGGATTCGGATTGAGGATGATGTTCTGGTGACTGCGGAAGGCAATGAGGTGATGACTGCCGCTATGCTGAAAACAGTGGACGAGATCGAAGCCTTTATGGCGAAGGAATAAGAAATGACGGAGTTTAAGGAAACAGATTTATATGAGCCGATTCGCGCGTTTCTGGAGGAAGAAGGCTATCAGGTGCAGGCAGAGGTGAAGCACTGCGATATTGCTGCCGAGAAGAACGGCAGACTGGTTGTGGTGGAACTGAAAAGGGCCTTTGGGCTGAAGCTAGTTTATCAGGGCTTGGAGAGGCAAAGCCTGACGGATGAGGTTTTTGTGGCAATCCCTCGTCCGAAGAAGGGCGCAAGAGAAAAGGCGTGGCAGGACATGCTGCGTCTGCTGAAGCGTCTGGAATTGGGACTGCTGACTGTTGCGTTGGACAGTCCGTTGAAAACGGTGGACGTGGTACTGACACCTGCGGACAGCATGATTCGTAAGAATAAGCGAAAAAAGGAGCGGCTGCAGGCGGAGCTGGAAGGCAGACAGCTAGATGCAAATATCGGCGGCATGACAAGACGAAAAATTATCACTGCCTATCGGGAAAGGGTCATCCGTCTGGCGTGTATTCTGGAGCGAGAAGGGGAAATTTCTCTGGCGGAGCTGCGCGCAAGGGGCTTAGAAGAGCTGGCTGCGCTTCTCAGCCGCAATTATGAGAAATGGTTTGTGCGCGTGGAAAAGGGCGTTTATGCCCTTTCGGAAAAAGGAAAAACCGAATTGAAACGGGCGGATTATGCGAAGGTGGCTGCATATTACAGGCAGGAACAGCTTGGAAGAAATGAGGAAACGATATGAAAATATGGACAAAGCGAATTCTTCTTTTTCTAATCTGCATGGGGGTTGCCGGCTGTCTGGCGGTGGTCTGGCTGAGTGCCTATGTGAAAAGCGAAACGGCGGCGCGTATTCTTTCAGCGGAGGAAGCGGCAAAGCAGGATGCGGATTGTATTCTGGTGCTGGGATGCGGTGTGCGTCCTGATGGGACACCGAGCCTGATGCTGACCGACCGACTGGAAACAGGCATTGCGCTTTATCGGGCAGGCGCGGCGGAAAAGCTTCTGATGAGTGGTGATCATGGCACAGAGGACTATGATGAAGTAAATACCATGAAGCGGATTGCGAAGGAAAGCGGCGTGCCTTCCGCAGATATTTTCATGGACCATGCAGGCTTTTCCACCTATGACAGCGTCTATCGTGCAAAGGAGATTTTCTGCGCGGAAAAGGTGATTATCGTCAGCCAGAAATACCACCTGCCACGGGCATTATATTTTGCGGAGAAATTAGGCCTGGATGCCTATGGCGTTGCGGCGGCAGATGTGAGCTACAGAGGGCAAAGCTACCGCGAAGCACGAGAAATGCTTGCAAGAGCGAAGGATTTCTGCAATGCGGCACTGAAACGAAAGCCCAGACTGCTGGGGGATGCCATTCCCGTCAGTGGAAACGGAGATAGTACAAACGATTAAGCAAATAAAAAAGGCTGTCTGAAAAATCAGACAGCCTTAAATTCTGTTTTTTATTCTTCGCCGAGATAATCTCTGGGGTTCTGATATACCCCGTTCAGCTGAATTTCATAATGACAGTGGACACCTGTGGACATCCCTGTACTGCCTGTGGTTGCAATGGTATCGCCTTTCTTTACCTTATCGCCGACAGCTACGTTCAAATCTGTGCAGTGTGCGTATAAGGTAGTGAAGCCGTTGCCATGGTCAATCACAACATAGTTGCCGAATTCGCTATGATACTGTGCGGTAACAACAGTCCCCGATGCGGTTGCATAAATGGGGATGATTCTGCTCTGTGTGGAGATATCCATGCCATAATGCTTTCTGCCGTCACTGATGGAGGGATCGGCAGAGGGATTGAATTCTGTGGAAACGGTACGGCTGTCAACAGGCCAACCGCTCGGTGCATTGCTCAGTGCTGCCAGATAGGTTACGGTATCTGCAACAGCAGAAAAGGAAATGCTTGTTTCATCCATCAGAAGGCTCATCTTATCCAGATGGGTGGAAAGAGCAGATGCCTTATTATAGGATGTGCTGACGAGGGTAGTAAAGGTCGGAGCTGCCGCCTCTGTTCCCTCTGTGGGTGCCAATGCAGATGTCATAGCGGTTAAATCCAGAGAAGCAGAGGAATCGGATTCATCCAGATTGGTAATCTGATGATACAAATCCTCTTTTACGGATTCGATTTCGTTCATTTTCTGCTCCAGCTCTGTTGTTTTATTCTGGAGAGCATCGATATTTTCGGTATATTCGGTATTTTCGGTTTCCAGAAGCTCTGCACGCTGTTCCAGCTTACGGCGTTCCCGTTCGGTTTCCAGTAGCTGCTCCTTAGAGGTATGCAGATCTGTTTTTGTTTTCTGATATGCACCAACGGCGCAGACAGAACCGCCGACCAGAAAAACTGTCGCTGCGCAGACCGCCACAGCATGACGGATGCGGAAGTGGAGCGTTTTCTGCTGACCCTTATGAGAAATATGAAGTGTCAGGAAATGCTTATGGGGTTCCTGCGATTGCTCTTGATTTTCGTTCTGAATTTCATTCTGATTTTCATTCATTCGGAAATATCTCACCTTTCTTTTCATGATATCCATAGGATATTATAATGGAAGAAGTTGGGTTTGTAAACTAAAACTTCATTAAAAGTTTAAATTTTGTAACAATTCGGTAACATTTCGGAGAGTAGACGAAGTGTTGACAGTGTGGTATACTGAAACGGTATGTAATGCGTATGCTATAATAGGTAGAAATACGTTAGGTGTGTCCCGATGAGAAAAAAGGAAGGGGCTTTTTTATGGAGCCAAAAATAAAAATGGGCATCAGCGCAGTCCAAAACGGTTTGCGCGCGGTATCGCTTGGAAGAAAGGCTTTGGCATTTCGGAAATTTCTGCCGGGCGGCAGAAGGAAAGCAGCCGGAAGGGCAATGCAGAAGGCGGAAAAGCAGGCGGTGCAGGCAAATACAAAGACCCTCCGCAAGAAGGACAGGCGGAAGGCACTACAGCGCATCAAGGGCATCGGGCGTGTGGCTTTGGTGGTGCGAAGAAAATATTTCTGACAAAAATCAATGGTTAGGAGGAACGCCAAAATGGACGAGATGGAAAAGAATGAATTAGAAAAAAATGAGGAATTGGAGCCGAAAGAAGCAGTAGAAACCAAAGAGGAGCCGACACAGGATGAAGCATCTGTGACGGATGCGCCTGCGGCGGAAGAAGCTGTAGAAACGGCGGAAGAACCCGTAACGGCAGAAGCTTCTGTAGAAGAAACAGCAGAAGAGCCTGAGATAGAGGAAACGGAAGAACTGAAGCAGGAAGAAGCGAAGCAGGAGGAACAGCCTGCGGAAGCCCCTGCGGCGCAGAAAGCGGAAAAGGGCGGCGTACTGGGGATTGTGATTGGCTTGATTGCGCTGATTGCGATTGTGGCGTATGCGTGGATGAACCCAATGGGAAAAGCTGTTGATACGGGTATCCTGTATACCAAGGATGATAATCTGTATTACTACGATTTGAAAAATGAACCGTATCAGGTGCAGGAGGGACTGAGCAACGGCGGCACCTATCATTACTTCTACACTGCTTGGGGCGCAAGCGTGACAGAGGACGGCAGCTATCTGTATTTCTCCGATGATGTGGATGAAAACGGTGCATTTGTGCTGTATCGCAGGGATGCGAAAAATGCGGATGCAAAGGCGGCGCAGATTGATACGGATGTTTACGATTACATGGCAAGCAAGGACGGCAAGGTGGTCGCTTATCTGAAAAAGAGCGGCGAGACCTACGCGCTTTGTGTCTATGACGGCAAGCAGGTGCAGACCGTAAAGACGGGCATAAATCTGGAAAATGATGTTTATGCGTTGAGCGGTGATGGCAAATATCTTGCGTTCACCGATACCACAGGGCTTCTGAATGCAGTTGCAGTCGGCAAGAATATGGAGGATAACATTCTTCCCCTGACCGATTCCGCGGAAACCTACGCATTGGCGGAGGAAAGCGGAATTCTGTATTACGTTGCGGCAGGCAAGGATGGCTATAACATTTTCAGCTATGATTTCAAGGGAGAGCCCAAGACCGCAGTCGAAAATGTTTCTTCCATGGAAATGATGCCCAACGGCAGAGATGTGCTCTACTGCAAAAAGAGCGAAGAAAAGGTGCTTTATAAGGACATTATCGTGGATGACATGGCAGAGCAGGATGCGAAGCTGAAAAAGGGCGATGAGGGCTATGAGCAGAAGGTGCAGAGAGACGAAATCCGTAAGGCAATGAAAAACGGCGAGGGCTTTGAACCGCTTTTGCAGGAATGCTATGTGCTGACAGGCGGCAAGAGCGTTCGGGTAGCAGGTGATGTGGTTGCGGCAGTCGGTGTTGACAGCAAGCAGACCTATGTGGCAGGCTATAAAACAAAGGAATTTACACCCATGCACCTTTCCGTTATGGACGGCGGACTGGACATGGTGGAATATATTTATTATATGTCTCTAAATTATGGCGGCATGGAGGTATTCCTTGCGGATACGACAGGGAAGGTAAATCTGCTTTCCGGCAGTCAGCCGCAGCTGGATGGGCTGAAGCTTTCCGAAAACGGCAAGAAGGCAGCTTATCTGGATACCGATGCGAATACAGGGGATACCATTCTGGTGGAAATCGAGCTGGGCAAGGAAAAAGCAGAAACCGTTGCCACAAACGTGCAGAGCTTCGGCTACATCGGCAATACCCTGATTTATTACTTTGATTATACAGAAGGCGTAGGCACATTGGGCGCAGCAGGCAGCAAAACAACCATTGCAAACGCAAGCGGCGTACAGTTCACAGAGGATGCGGTGTATTATGTTGCCGATGCAGATGCAGCAACAGGCAACGGCGAGCTGCGTGCATGGGATGGCAAGACAGAAACCACCATTGCCAAGGATGTATTTGCTTTCCAGTATAAGGATAACGGCAAGCTGGTTTATATCGGCAAGTATGATGTGAATGCAGGCGTGGGCGATTTGTATTATTATGACGGTAAGGAAGCGCGCAAGCTGGATACAGGCATTACGGCAATCTTTATTTATTGAGGATGATACGATGAACGAAAGAATGGAAACAAACAACCCTGAGGCAACCGAAGCCTTGGGAGAAAAACTGGGACGAGAGGCAAGGGCGGGACAGATTTACTGCCTGAGCGGCGATCTGGGCGTTGGCAAAACGGTTTTTACGAAGGGCTTTGCCAAGGGGCTTGGGATTACGGAGCATGTGACCAGTCCTACCTTTGCCATTGTGAATGAATACGAGGGCAGACTGCCGCTGTATCATTTTGATGTGTACCGCATTTCCTGCGAGGAGGAAATGGAGGACACCGGCTATGAGGAATATTTTTACGGTGAGGGCGTTTGTCTGGTAGAATGGGCGGAGCTGGTGAAGGAACTGATTCCTGCCGATGCCGTCTGGATTACGATAGAGAAGGACTACACCAAGGATGACGATTACCGCCGCATCACCATCAGACAGGAGGGCTGAGGATGAAGATTTTAGGAATTGACACCACGGGGCAGACCGCCAGTGCCGCTCTTGTGGAGGGAGATAAGCTGATTGCGGAATTTACCATGAATTATAAGCTGACGCACAGCCAGACCATCCTGCCCATGATTGCGGATATTCTGGAACGGACGGAAACGGACAAGGCGAGCATTGACTGCATTGCCTGTGCCTGCGGTCCCGGCTCCTTTACGGGGCTGAGAATCGGCGCGGCAACGGCGAAGGGCTTTGCGCTTGCGCTGGACAAGCCTATTGTTGCCGTTCCCACATTGGATGCATTGGCATATAATGTGTTTGAAACGAATAAATTCATCTGCCCGATTATGGATGCCAGAAGAAATCAGGTTTATGCCGCTTTTTATATGTGGGAAAACGGCAAGCTGATTCGCCTGACAGACCACATGGCAGAAAGCATTGAGCGTGTCATTGAAATTGCAGAAATGCTGGAGCATGAGGTCATTTTTCTGGGGGACGGCGTGCCGGTGCACAGAGAAAGACTGGAACAGAACCCTGCGTTTTTATTCGCTCCCGCGCACTGCAATATGCAAAGAGCATCTGCGGTGGCAGCACTGGGCGCAATCATGGCAGAGGAAGGACTGGCAAAGCCGGGCAATGCATTTGAGCTGATTTATCTGAGAAAATCACAGGCGGAACGGGAAAGAGAAGCCAGACTGGCGAAGGAGGAAGCAGGAGAATGATTGAAATTGTCCCTATGGCGGAGGAGCATATCGACGGCGTGGTGACGCTTGAGGAAGCAACCTTTTCTATTCCCTGGACCAGAGCGGATTTTGAAAGAGAAGTCAGAGAAAACACAATGGCGATTTACTATGTGGCGCTGATGGATGGCAGAGTAGTCGGCTATGCAGGGATGTGGCATGTAGTAACAGAAGGACATATCACAAACGTGGGCGTACTGGAGGAGGTACGCTGTGAAGGCATCGGCAGCATGCTGATGGAAAAGCTCATTGAAAAGGCGTTGGAAAAAGAAATGACAGGCATTACCTTGGAGGTACGCATGGGGAATCGGCCTGCACAGGCGTTGTACCATAAATACGGCTTCAAGGCAGAGGGTATCCGTAAGAATTATTACCCCGACACCAAGGAGGATGCAATTATCATGTGGAAATATTTCCCCGATGCAGAGGGCGCGTCCCTTTGACGGAGCGGAAAAGAAAAAATAGAAACGCTGAGATGTGAGAGTGCATTTCAGCGTTTTTTGCAAAAAGGAGATGAAGAAAAATGGAAAAACCATTTGAATTGGCGTATACAGAGCTAAAGAAAGGGTGCTTTCCTGAGGAACTGTCCTTTCGTACAACGGCGGAGATCAAGCCTCTGGAGGGGGTCATCGGGCAGGAAAGAGCCGTGAAGGCATTTGATTTCGGCTTGGCAGTAAAAATGAAGGGCTACAATATTTATATGGCAGGGCCTTCCGGCACGGGCAAAACTACCTATGCAAGAAACAGCACCGAAAAGCTGGCGCAGACAGAGCCGGTGCCGTATGACTGGTGCTATGTCTATAACTTCCAGAACCCCAGAAGCCCTTTGGCACTGCGCTTCGAGCCGGGACAGGGCAAGCAGTTCAAGGAGGACATGGCAGAGCTGGTACAGCTTTTCAAAACAGAGCTGCAGAAGGCGTTCCGTGCGGAGGATTACGAAACACAGAAAAACACTTTGGAGCATTCCTTTGATGAAAAGAGAGATGCGCTTATGGCAGAAATGAGTGCCGTTGCGGAGCAGTACAGCTTTCAAGTAAAAACAACGAATGCAGGCGTATTTTTCATGCCAGTGGTAGAGGGCAAGGCGGTCGGCGAGGATGAATACGATGACCTGAGAGAGGATGTAAAAAATAAAATTGAGAAAAATTCTCAGATGGTGCAGGAAAAAGCAGGCTCCATTATGCGTGAGCTGCGCGATATGGATAAGGAATCCAAGCGGCAGACCGATCAGCTGGATTATAAAACGGGAATGTTTGCCATCGGGCATCATGTGAATGCGGTGCAGGAAAAATATCAGGAATATGAAAGAGTTATTTCCTACATCAATGCGGTGCAGGAGGATGTTCTGGAAAATATCAGCCAGTTCGTTGAGGAGGAAGAGGATGGCGAAGACAGCCTTGCAAGTCTCCTGCCGATGCTTGGGAAAAAGCCTGCCGAGGATGTGACGCTGAAATATAAGGTCAATCTGATTGTAGACCATTCCGACAGCAAGGGTGCGCCCATCGTGGTGACGTTTAACCCGACCTATAATAATCTGGTGGGTGAGGTGGAATATGACAGCGAATTCGGGAATTTGACAACGGATTTCATGAAGATTAAGGGCGGTCTGTTCCATAAGGCGAATGGCGGTTACCTGCTGGTGCAGGCGCAGGATATCCTTTCTACGCCACAGGCATGGGAGGAGGCACTCCGCCGCGTGATGAAGACCAGAGAAATCAACATGGACTCCATACGGGAGCAGCTGGGTGCAGTGGTTGCGCCTACCCTGAAGCCGGAACCGATTCCTGCAAATATCAAGGTGATTATGATTGGCAGCAGCTATTATTATGAGCTGTTGAATGAATATGATGAGGAATTTGATAAGTTCTTCAAAATTCGTGCGGACTTTGATTATGAAATGCCCCGTACAGATGAAAATATTCGGAAGATTGCGCAGTTTATCAAACGGTTTGTGGATAGAGAAGGGTGCATGGAATTTGATGTAAGCGCGGTTTGCGCTATTGTGGAATATTCCTCCCGAACGGCAGAGCGGCAGGATAAGCTTTCCACGCGATTCAATCATCTGGCGGAGATTCTCTGCGAAGCGGTAACATGGGCAAAGCTGGAAGGAGCGGAGCTTGTGACGGCGGCACATATTCAGAAAACCATTTACGAAAAGGAACAGCGGATGAAGCTGTATGAAGAAAAGCTGGACGAAATGCTCGAAGAAAACGTCATTATGATTGATACCGAAGGGGCGGAAATCGGGCAGATTAACGGGCTTGCCGTTCTGGATATGGGCAATTATGCCTTTGGGAATCCTTCCCGTATTACGGCAACAACCTATGTCGGCAAATCCGGCATTGTGAATATCGAGAAGGAGGCACGCCTGAGCGGACAGACGCATGACAAGGGCGTGCAGATTATCACGGGCTTTCTGGGACAGACCTATGCGCAGAATTTTCCCTTATCCTTAAGCTGTCGGGTTTGCTTCGAGCAGAATTATAATGGTATTGATGGGGACAGCGCCTCCAGTACGGAATTATACTGCATTCTTTCCTCTCTGGCAGAATTGCCGATTCGTCAGGATTTGGCGGTGACGGGTTCTGTCAACCAGAAGGGCGAAATTCAGGCAATCGGCGGTGTGACCCATAAAATCGAAGGGTTCTTCGACCTTTGCAGAAAACGCGGTCTGACGGGGACACAGGGGGTAATTATTCCTGTTTCCAATGTGAAGGATCTGGTGCTGAAGGATGAGGTGGTGCAGGCGGTGAAGGACGGTCTGTTCCATATTTATCCGATTTCTAAGATTGATGAAGGGATTGAGCTTCTGATGGGGCTGTCCGCCGGAAAGAAGAATAAGGCAGGAAATTTCCCTGCGAACAGCGTACACGGCAGGGTTATGAAAAAGCTGAAGGCGTTTGATAAACGGGCGCAGGGCGAGGAAGAATAAAAAGCAAGATAACATGGGAAAACCGGGAAAAACGAAAGGAGCATTTTATGAAGAAAATAATTGGTTTAGCCTTGGTGGCAGGCTCTCTGGCAGCGATGCCTGTGATGGCGCAGGCGGCGGAATTTCCTGCGGTGGATATCGCGACAAAGTGCGAGTATGCGAATGGACACACGGGCTTCAAAAAGGATGACAGACCGGATGAAATTACCATGAAGAAGCTGATTCTGACGGAAACAGAGACAGATGGCTTTGCGGCAGGCGCGAAATTCGTATTTACCGCAGAAGGAAAAATGCAGTTTGCAGAGAAAGAAAAAACGGTTGTGGAAAACGGCTCCGTAAAGGCGGAATGTTACGCAGAGGAAGGCAAGCTGATTGTGCAGATTCTTACGGCGGATGACACGAAGCAGGAAGCCCTGACGCTTTCCGATTATACGCTGGATGCAGAAAATGGCGCATTGGAGGTTGGCTCCGGTGTGCATTATGGTCTGTATGCAGACTACGAGGATGCAGATGGAAAAGCAGAGCAGACAAAGGTGATTGAAAATTTCGTGGATGCGAACTTTGAAATCTCGACCAGAACAAACTGGGTGATAACCATTCCTGTGGGCGAGAATTCTATTTATTCCGGCGCAGACGGGGTCGCGTTGGATACTCCGGCTTACCTCAGCAAAAGCGGTTATACCATGCTGCCCCTGCGTGCGGCGGTAAAGGCGTTTGACCGCGAGCCGACCAAAGTTGATTGGAACGCAGGGGAGAAAGAGGTCACCATTCTGAAGGGAGATGTCTATTTTCAAATGAAAGCAGGCGAAAAGAAAATGCTTTATGGTGGCAATCCATTGGAAACATCAGGGGAACTAGAGATTGTCAATGGCAGAGCCTTTCTTCCGATGCGGGATTGGGCGAAGATTTTCGGCGCAGAAAAAATTCTCTGGAACGATGAAACAAAAACCGCAACGCTCAAGGGCAGCTATACGGAAAACCGTGGCAGATAAACAAGAAAATATTGGAAAAGGGCGTTTATTGGGAACAATAGACGCTCTTTTTTCGACTAAAGATTAAGACTTTCTTACAAAATGGGAAAGAACCTTTTCATTTTGACAAAATTTGATATACTGATATACTAGAGGAGTATGTCAAAGGAAAGTTTACATAAGGATAAGCAGGAGGAATACACAATGAGACATAAGTGGAAACGGCTCCTGCTGACAACGATGGCGGTGGGGATGCTTTCATCCGTAACGGCATTTGCAGCAAATGTCAGCATGAACCTGTTTTATAACGGCAAGAACCACGCATACAATGCGAAGGAGATTGTGGTAAAGATTGACGGAAAAACCATGACACCGAAGGATATGCCTGCGGTCGCGATTGACGGCAGAACGCTTTTGCCCATGCGCCAGATTGCGCAGGAGCTTGGCTGCGAGGTTACCTGGAACGAAGAAGCCAAGCAGGCGTATGTGATCAATGATGATTACACACTGGTCTTTGAAATGAATAAGGCAACCGGCTACAAAAACGGCAAAACCTTTACCATGGATGTGCCGCCGATGATTGTAAACGACAGAACGATGCTGCCTGTGCGTGCGCTGGCTTCTGCACTGGATCTGAACATTCAGTGGGACGATGCAACCAGAACGGTTTCTATCAAAACGACGGCAAACACCACGCCGACAACACCTACAACACCGACAAATCCAACCACACCCACCACACCCACTACACCGAGCGTGAATTATGTCACGCTGAACAAGGTGACTGTGCCGGCAAGCAAAACGGCGGAGCAGACCTTCTCCGTGCAGGCAAGCGGTGCGGTTTCCTCCTATGAGGAGGTCTATGTGGCAGATAATAAGATTGTGCTTGATTTTTACGGCGCAAAGAACGGTCTGGCGACAAGTCTGACTGCAACGAACAGCGGTATTGTGACCGCAGTGCGGACGGCGGAGCATACATCTGATGACGGTACAATCTACACCAGAGTGGTGTTTGATTTAACAGGGAAAAAGAACTACACCATTACGCAGAGTGCGGATAAATCCAAGCTGACGATTGCATTCAAAAGCGTAACGGTCAGCGATATTGCAATTCGACATAACAGCAGCACCGACAGAGATATCATTGAGGTTGGCGGGGACAGCGCACTGGGCGTGAGCGTCTATACGCTTTCCAACCCAAGCAGAATCGTAGTGGATATTCCCAATGCGGTTTCCGAGTTGGACAGCACCTTTGATGTAAGCGCACTGGAATATGTAACGGCAGGCAGAGCGGCAATGTTCAACGATACGACTCTGCGGTTGGTATTTGAGGTGGACGGCATGGCGAAATACAGCTATACCACAGATAATCATGCGATGACATTACAGATTTTCAGCTCCAGTATGAAAAACATGAGCTATGACACAAGCGCAAATAAGCTGTATTTGCAGAAAAAGGATACCATTCAGACAGGCAGTGTGAAAATCAATGATCATTATCTGGATGGCTATACCGATGTGGTATTGCCCGGAGATTATTCCGAAACCTTCGGCAGCGGCACTTATGATATCGATAACGGTGTAATCAAGAGTATTCAGGTTTCCACAAGCGGTGGCAAGACAACCATCCGCTTTAACCAGAGCCGTATCAGCTGCTACAGCATTACGGAGGAGCAGGAAAGATATGTCATTTCCGTAAAGAATCCGCAGGATGTATACAGTAAGGTGCTTCTGCTGGATGCAGGTCACGGCGGCAGTGACCCCGGCGCAAGCGGCAACGGACTGACGGAGAAAAATCTCACCCTTACCATTATGCAGAAGGTTGCAAATTATCTGGACGGCAGCGGCATTAAGGTTTATGTGACAAGAAACAGCGATACCTACCCCACAAACAGCAGCAGGGCGCAGAGTGCAAATGCGATTGCGGATGCAATGGTTTCCATTCACATGAATTCCGGCTCGGCAGTGGCAAACGGCACAGAGGTGCTGTATAAAAACCATTCCAATGATACGGGCAGCAATCTGACAAGCCTGAAGCTGGCACAGCTG
>OLJW01002828.1_pt1 | contig 14384 bp, 13 predicted proteins | sample 1603411 | NCBI WGS metagenome assembly OLJW01 (sample SAMN04168659, study PRJEB22393) | human gut metagenome | biome: human gut microbiome; feature: stool | host: Homo sapiens | collected 2014-05-12 | reverse complement strand
CACATTAAGCGTTTGAGAAGAGTCCACGCATTATCACCGAATTTTCGGCAGACATAACTCTGCAAAGGTTCGTGAGCACTACCGCCATAGCCACGTTCTTTCATCAGATATTTCACAAACTTGTTGGTGAGAAATACCAATTTACCCGTCTTATTGCTCTCCGTGCGGTCGAAAAATGGTGAGATACACATCTTAAACTGCACGGTAAAGTTCTGGGAGACATCACTAAAAGCTATCAATTTATACATATTTTCGGCACATTATTGTTTTAATCAGAATATAGGACGGGCATAAATCACCCGCAAAAAATGCCCACATAACACATTAGTACATACGTGTGGCACAATAAGAAAAAATGCAGATAGTGACCCCATCTTAGGAGCCGACTACCTGCATCTACCCCAACCAACTAAACCCTTACCGTGTAGTTATGCAGCGGCTTGAGTTGCTTGTGGTTGCTTGGTCGCTTTTTGGGTTTTTGTCTCTGTTTCTGCTATTTTTGCAATTGGTTTTTCAGCCTCTTTTTGCAATTCCACACGGAAACCCAGAGCGTCAAAACTTGCCTTTGTAGCGGCGTGAATTGCCTTTTTGTAGTCCCTTGCAGTACGTTCTAAATCCTTTTTGGTAGGAACAAGACCGATTTTTTGCCACACCGATTGCTCAAGGTCAAAGTGCTTTACTGTTTCACCTTTGTTGGTTTTGAAGATAACAGCGGACGGAGTAGAGGCACGAAGTTTCGATCTAATGCCGTCATTGTCTTCACGCAATGACGTTTCTTTGACTTTCACGTCCCAGAATGTTTGCACGACGTTTTTCCACACACGGAAAATTTCGTTTTCGCTTTTGTCGGTTACTTCATATTCAGCCCCGAAAAAATGTTGTGCGGTTTGCGTTTCCAACCCCTCTTTGTTAGTTGATTTGTACACCAATACCACACCTGCAAAATTGGTTGCCAAATTTGCGAATTGTTCTGCATTTAATTTACAAGTTGCCATAATCTTTTAATTTTTAGATTGTTAATGAATTGTTTGAACCTATGCAAAAGTGCATATTGTGGGCAGGTGGGGAATCGAACCCTACGTTTTACACGTTAATGTAAAGCACGGCAACCTTACCGTCAGCCCATAAAAAATGCACACAATCCTTTTCACCTGACTGTGTGCAATTTTTTCAATATGCCTCACTCACTAAAACGTGCCATATAGTTTGCTCCGCAAGAATAAAGCGTTATATTTGCACTATTGACAGAGCAAATACATATTATCCTGCATCGTGGCAAACCCTTTGTTACTCCAATTTCGCAAAGGCGTTTCTTTGGCACGTCCCCCATCTTTTCCAATGGGGCAGCTAACAGTAAGGCGGTGGGCGGCTGGTGATTATGGGCATAACATTGGCAATGCTCTTTTCTCAAGCTCCGTGTAGGCTGTTTTTCCTACTATCGTGAATTTTACTTCCTGCTACAACTGGGCAGACTTATGGCACTATTTTTTCACGTCCTTATTCCCTAAAACTCACGCTCCCAAATTATTGCGTTTTGTTTAGGCGGTCAAAGTACACGTACTTTTGCCGTTCCGTAACACTACATTGGTTTGTAGGCTGGAGGGGTGTGGTTGTTTGACACCTCAATTAAGCGTTCCAATACGCTCCAGTGAATTTTTTGTTATACAGTCAAAAAATTGCTTTCGCTCTAAAATAACGTTTCGGGTTTTTCTCTCTTTGGTTTTTCTGTTTCGTTTTTAATTTGTTTTTTAATACTGTTTTTTGTTTGTCGGTTGGCTTGTTTCGTTTGCCGTTCGACTTGATTAAGTATAACACCGTTTTTTCAATCTCCAAACTTTTTTGAAAATATTTTTTTGAAGGAGAGCCAAACACACGTCAAAAATAGACTTGAACGCATACGCACGCGAGAGAGGGGTTGTAAATAGTTGAATATCAATATGAAAGAAAAAAGTTTATTTTTTTGAAAAATATTTTTTCATTCTGTTTTTTCGTTTTGGGTGTGGTTATTGGTGTGTATTGAATTGAAATACATTGTAAAGCGTTGATATACAGTATATTACAATCATCTATAATAAAATAGAAAATAAAATAATTGGTTTTTAGTTTCAAATTGAAAGTAAAAACAGAATATACAGACTAAAACGGTTTACTTTTATACAAAATAAACCTACTAACTAATTGAATTACAACGGTGTGATAAAAATAAAAAGATTGGGGAGGGTGTGCCTGTCGGTGCGAGGTGCATTCGTGAGATAAGGGGATTTTTCCAAGTCTCGTTTTTGGATTTACTTACCTTTTGTAAGTAAGCAAACTACGAGCAATGCCTCCTGCTTCTCAGCCGCATAATGGTGCAAGTAGCTTATACAGAGAATTAGTCTTATTCTCATTGTGTATATATGAAGTTCAAGCATATTGTATAACAACCAGTTCTGCAATATATTCGTAGGCTGATGTGTTACATGCCATTCACTGTATATTGAAAATGGTCGTTTGTGACAGGTCAGGTGTATATATTGATAATCCTGATTTCTTGTCTGGTTGATTTGCCTTACTTATTTGATAAATTCGGGAGGTTTTTGATAGAAACAAAAAAGCGAGATGAAAATCTTCACCTCGCTCCATGGTATTATCCCTCTTCTTGTCCCGGTTCTTCCGGCGTATCCGGCTCTTCGACTGACGGGACTAAACCTGATGATTCCTTGTAAATGGGCTTGTTGTGATTGCTGTGATTCTCGTAATCGTGCTGGGGTGCATCACTGTGATTTGTGAAAGGAGGTATCACGAGATAACGCTCTACCCAGTCTCGATATTTCCACGCAGATATTTCCCGGAACCAAACCTCATAATCTATCCAGTACGCTTGCAGCATATTGGTTGTTTGTGGCATATCAAAGTAGGTCAGGTTGCAACGTTCGTTGAGTGCCGGTTCTTTGCTCTTTGCATCCTGAATGGCAACGTTGATGCGCTGAAATACCTCGAATGGCTCGCATTCCTTATCCGGGTCGCTGTTGTTCAGGTTATTGAGTATAAAACGCACTCTCATTGTGGCTCGACCTTCACCGATACGTTGCTGTTGCACCAAATAGCGCACGTTGACAAAGTGGACGAAGATTGCAGGGAACGCTACCTCCATCTCCAGATTGGTATCACGGATAATACGAAGGTATTGACCATTATCAATGGCTATGGTTTTGAAGAAAGGTGAAGATGTTGGATTTTCCGGGTCTTCACGAATAGTAAGCAACGCTCGTTTTACTGCGCAGTACATTTCAGCAAAGGGATTCTTTGCCACCTCCTCCGGTACGGAGACCCTTGGAGATTCGTGTGAGGCGGTAGGAACTACTGCATCGGGTTGTTTTTTCTCTTTTATCATACGTGGGGAAATCCTTCGAATATTTTAGGGGTTAATGCTGAATTTATATGTTCTAAAACTTTGATACTATGACCGATAAACTGTCTCTGTACGGGACGGCGAGATGAGTATTGATTGACGGTGTACAACCCGAACTTAGGATCTGTGTTATGTACCGCCGCGTAGTTCTGGTAACGGCCTCGCTTCTTACCACGTTTCCCTTTAACCGGCACACTCTTTTCATCTGTCCAGATATCATAACCATAGCGACGACGGTAATCTCTTTTGCCGAATGCACTGTACGAACCGAACTTATTTGTTTCGCCCTTGATTTTGCTCTTTAGCTCCTCCCTGTCAATCATAATCGGGTGAGTGAATTTCTTTCCCCACTTCGATTCACGGGGTGCCCACTTCGTTCCGTTGCCGTAAAATCCTCCTTGGTCAAATGAGGCTCTGAAACAACTTAGGGCATATTCACCCGCCTCAGTTGCAAAATCCTCAGCATTCTTTGCCAATATACTGTGCCATTGCTTCTGCCTGACATCTTTTGCCCATAGGTTGCAAAACTGATCTAATGTGAGATTGTTCATACGATACCAAATTTACGCTTGATGCGTAGTTTAATAGCCTCGACTTCCGGTGGTAGTTGATGTTGAAAATACGGGTGTAATAGAGAGAATATCCTGCCACCCGTTGCCAGACTCTCCGCAAAAACAGGATTTATCTTACCTTTGAAATCCGGTTTCAGAATAGAGGCAGCAACAGAACCATAACCGTCAGAGGTTAGGTAGCAACGGCAGGCCCATTCGATAGGTGGTATCAGTTCGGGAGGAAACTCGCTTTTGATGTATGACACGCCATCAAATGATTGATGCCACGCTCTCACTCGCTCATCATTCTGGGTGTTGAAAGTGACGATGCTGTCCATTGAAACACCCATCCACCACGCTGCTATGGCTGCCGAGTGAAATACCTGTGCGTTTTCTGTCTCTGCATAGGTCTCATTGTATTTTTGGCAGACCTGCTCGTATGTATCCATCTCTGCCAGACTCAACGCCTCGGGTAATTCCCGCATCATTGTCACCTCCTGGGCTGTTGCAAAATCTACCAAATTGTCGATGGCAGCCGTAAGTGTATCTCGTTCCAGTTCCTCTCGCTCGGTCAGTCCGATGTTCTTACTGTTCAAAACTTCCAACACCCTGTCAAAGTCAATGCGGAGTCCGTCCAGAGCCCTGTTTATCAGAAACGAGGCACGTAGCGATATGATGTCATCGAACACCTCTAATCGCTGGGCACTGTTATCGAAGTTATAGACCATACGACGAAATGCATCGAGGATAAATAAATACTCCTCGTGTCCTTTTTCGTCTTGTTTAATCTCTACTTTTTCTGCCATCGGACTACTGCTTTAAGAAGTTGGCAATCTGACTACTTCTGGAATGACCGTAACGACGGTAATACTCTTCATCACTCATCACACGGCGGTCATTGCTTGAACTTGCTTTGATTTCGGATTTACCCCCAATGCCTGAATTCATAGGCGTGGCATTAAGCTGTTTGCCCACGTTGATGCCGAACTCTTTCTCAATCTCATCGGCTGCCACCTCATATTTGTCGGTGATAAGCTGGTAGAGTTTGATACGGTCCTCATTGTTCATCTCGATGCGATTGGAGTACTTAAATTCCAGCCCTTCCGGCACATATTCCATAGCAACCAATCGAGGCATCACTTCCTCGTTCATAATATTTTCGATGTAGCGACGATAGACCTCAATACGCTCCCTGAATATGTCCTGATGTGCTTTGGTCGAGCCAACATATGATTGGGTAGCTCCTGCCATAGACTCACTTCCCAGAATCAGATTAGAGACCTCACGGTTTACAAACTCGATGAGAGAGGTGTATATCTTCTCTGAATTTGACATCGTAAAGGTTTTGATATCTACCTCGTCTTCGATTCCGGTAATTACAACCTTGTTTTGTGCGGCATTAGCTATATCATTGGCAAGGCGTTTACGGTCTGCATTGCTCTCACTGACCGTTTTCCCGTGAATTATGGGTTGTCCATAGGTGTGCGAAAAATTTACGTAGTTTGCCACGGTAAACTTTTTTGCGAGGATCAAAGGGGTTGTTGCCGAGAAGAGTCCAATGCCACCCGAATTGACTAATACATAGTTTGGACGATACTTCTTTGAGCTGACATTCCAATTCGGAAGCCAGATACCTTGACGTTTGACCACGGTATGTTGATCGGGCAACACGTTGCGCCTTTCAATTAGATTTACCTGAGATAGTTTTCCTGTTTTGGGATCTGTGTGAGGCATTATCTCAATCAATGAAAACCCATAGAGTTTGGACTCCACGATTCCACGTATTATTTTATCGAACTGAGAGCCTTGAACCTTCTGTGTGTGCTGAATATCTTTCACGTACTTGCCCTTGTCATTCATTCGGGCAAGCATATAGCGGTCTCCCAAAATCTGACTTTCGAGCGTTTCTATAACCGCCCTAATATGTGCATCCTGCTCCAGACAAGCCTCATAAAGATCTATCAATCGGGAACGGTCGTCGAGTATGGTGCCAAATGTTATATCCTGCCTGACAGATTTATAACGGTTGTTGCGTTCAATCTCACGAACATATTCAGTTATTGTCTTTTTGGAGGTTCGAAATATACTCTCTAAAAGCTCTCCGTTAAAAGAATTTTGGGCTGTAACTACCTGCATGTGTCTGATTTTCTATAAGAATAGCCCCCCTTGCGAAAAAAAGTTGAGAGTAAAATCAGAATATCCAGACTAACTTGATAATAATCTTCAAGTTGACAATTACTTATTTGCTTATTATTTGACACTAAATCGTGCTAAAACACCCCGAATAGTGCTGTGTAACTACCTGTATGATAGGTTATTAACTCTGTGAAATTGACTTTTTTCACACTGTTTTAACTATCTTTGCAGCGTATTTTTAACCGTAAAAACAAATATGGATATGAATGGAACATAAAATCCTGACTCCCTACACTTTGAAGTATAGGGAATTTCCGGAATTGCTGTTTGGGAAGTCCGAAAGAGGCATTGTATACTTCGATGCCACCTTTTATGTTACGAAGAAAGGAGACTCACGAAAGCATTCGCCAGTAGATTTCATTCGCAAGTTTGCGCACTGGTTTGACAGTGTAAAAACCACTTATGAGATACCTGACAATGAGGTTGTGATAACGGATGAGGCAACCGGGCACGTATTAATTGACGAATCACTGGCTTTACTTTTTGTGGCATATATTGATCCCGATTTTGGGGTTTATATGCTGGAACGAGTTTCAGAGATGCTTCTTGACGGTGTAACACTTTCGGACACCCGGATTATGCAAATAGTCAGAGAAAGATTAACGAAAGAAACATTGTCAAATTTAATAGAAGAATTATGAAAAGAAGTGTATTTCATCAACCCAAGCCAGTTTTAATTTTTAACGGAGCATATGTGCTGGTAGGCATCACACGCTCCATTCGCAGTGCCTCTGAGATATCGGGAGGCAATCCGCAAGCTATCTCGTTTGCGTGTACCGGACGAGCTATTTCTGCGGGGAATTTTTATTATCGTCATATACATCCCGATATTGAGATCGAGATTGCCGATCTGGACACGCTCAAGTTGCAGGATTATGACAAGATGTGTAAAAATGAACGGCGATACCATTCTGTCAGAGAGATGGCTCGACGCAGAAAGATAGCCGAAGACAAACGTAGAAATCATCAAAACGAAGAAGCAAATGGAACAGAACAACAATAAGTTAGGCGTTGTTAAATTTGGAAAAACGCCTATTCGCTTAATATATAGTGACAATAACTCGGTGCAGTGGATTTGTCTGAACGACCTGTTGAAGGCACTTGACCGCACCTGTATGATGGATAATGGTTCTGCAATGCGAATTTGCAGAACCTCCTTACGCATTCCATTTAAGGATGGCGGACGTAATCGTTGGGGTGTAAAACCCTACGATGTGCATAACCTGTTAAGAACTATACGCCCCGAAAATGCTTTGGTGGGTAAAACGTGTGATAGGTTGCAGGAGTGGGTAAATGCTCTGCCTTGTGGTGATATACAAGCCAACAGACCAACTCTGCTTGCTCCTGTTGGTGAACCTGTGGTGTTTACATACCAAGACAAATTCCCCAATACATTCAAGAGCGATAGTGGACGTATATATGTTAATGCCACCCAGATGGCAAAGAGTTTTGACAAATTACCTTCAACTTGGCTTACGCTTTCGTCCACAACAGAATTCAGAAACTCTTTAGTTCGAGAGGGCAAATCACTTTCTATGGAGAATCAGGTGATGACCACACGTGGGCATTATGGTGCTACGTGGATTGAAGAACCTCTTGCTATGGAGTTTGCTCGTTGGCTCTCTCCCGAGTTTTCAGATTGGTGTAATGAACGAATCAAAGAGCTGGCGACAAAAGGTTATGTATCTATGGCTCCAATGAAGTCTGAATCTCGATATTCATTTGGTGAAGCAACGGGAAATCTGCCAGTCCCTCAAAATTTTGAAGAAGCTTTGGAACTGGCGCTGGAACAAGCTCGGAAAATTCGGGAAGATCAGCCCAAAGTTGAGTTTTATGACTCATTTGTAGAGGATCGGGATCATTTCAAAAGTTCCCGTATTGCCGATGAACTGGAAATTTCTACTGTACAGTTGCATCGTTTTTTGGCTGAGAATAATATTATCCGTTTTGAGGGCTATAGATGGGTGGTTTTAACTCAACATCAAGCTCTTCAATGCGATGTGCCATATATGTGGGAGAAGAGTGACGGAAAGGTTTATCCGACAGGTTCCGTCAAACGCTGGACTCAAGCGGGCCGTGAGTACATCATCGAATTATGGCAAGAGCAGCACCCTGAAATATACAGAAAGAAGAAATAGCATGTCAGAGAATATATTGCAGAAAATCGTCCGTAAGACAGGACGGAAACCAAGTGAGTGCAAATGTCAGGCGTGTAAGAACCAGTGCCGAACTCCTTGCTTGGGAACGCCGCAAGATATCTTAAACCTGATAGAAGCCGGTTGTATAGAGAAGTTAAAACCGACTTACTGGTGTGTCGGTATGGTATTGGGGAAGCTGGATTACTCCATCGCGATGGTTCAGGCTATTCAGACGGAAGAGGGCTGGTGTATCTTTCACGAGGACGGATTATGTCAGTTGCATAATTTAGGTCTTAAACCTACTGAGGGTCGGCTATCCCATCACGAGATTAAGTTGGAGAACTATGTATTCAGCAAAGGGCTGGCTTATAATGTGGCGAAAGAGTGGCTGAATAAGGAGAATTTTCCTGTTATCCAAGAAATATTCAGTCGCTTTGGGCTGTCGGTTAAAGTGGAATTACGAAGATAGAGTGAGTGTTTCTTGTATTTTGCTGATAATGTGTATTTTATGAAAATATTGAAAGTTCGGCAACTACCATGTATATATAATAATACATATATACCTAATAGTAATAATATAAGAAATAAATATTTTTACAAGGCTTTAGACTTGTAAAAACACATAGGGAGAAAAGGTATTATACCTGAACGTAAGTGAAGGTTAATACCTTTTCGACCCACTATTATTCTTATTACCTCATAATCATTATAGTTTCCTCGTTAGAGGGAACTATAATGTACTCCCTGTATTACGATAGAGGATAAATAACAAAACACTTTCAGTTTAACCATTTTGTTATTTTATCCACTATCTAAACATATACTCTCAGTTCTTTCTTTAACTATCATCTCCAGTGTGGAAATAAGGACTGATAAATACTGAAAGCTATAATCAAACTGAATGTTTCAGATTATCAATTGATTGGATTAGTTTTAACCATAAAAACGATAAAGAATTATGCAAAACGTACAAATTTTCCAGTACAACGAAACCCCGGTTTCTTTCTTGATGGGGGATGAAAATAGAATGATTAGTGCTACTGATATGGCCAGATCGTTCGGAAAAGAGGTAAAACAGTGGTTTGATAATGAATCGACTCACGAGTTTATTCATTGCCTTGCCCAAATTAGGGGTGTAAAACCGATAGGGGAAATTAAGACTTCGTTGAGTACCACATCATTAGCACGTAATTATCCATCATTGATAAAGGTTGTCAAGGGAGGAATGCCAGGGCAAGTTAAACAGGGAACTTGGTTAAATGAGGATGTGGCTCTTGAATTTGCCCGATGGTTATCCCCGATGTTCGCCATTTGGTGCAACGACCGTATCAAGGAGTTATTGAGTTTTGGATTGACTGCTACCGAGGAGATGCTCCTGAAAGCTGCAACCGACCCGAGCTTTGTCTTGGCGATGATGGAGCATATCAAAGAGAGCCGAGAGAAAAATAGACTACTCGAAGAGCAGAACCGACTGTTAGCGGAACAAGCCGAGCAAAATGCCACGAAGGTGCAGTTCTACGATAACTTGCAAGAGATTCGGCAAAAAGACGAGGCTGGAAAAATCCACAATGTCAGTAAGATTGCCAGAGAGCTCGGTATGTCACCTGCCGGATTAAACAAACTGCTTATCAGACGGGGTTTGGTAATCAAGATTGACGGCTCGTGGTACATTGCCGACAAATACAAAAAATCGGGTTATGCGGTTGAACGTAAGACGTTATCAAAAAGGCTCAATGAAGACGACGAGATGGTTCCAACGGAAATCACCTATCTGGCGTGGACAAGCAAAGGACGGGAGTTCATCTTTTCGTTAATCGAGAAATAGACCTTCGAACTGACCGAAAATATAAAATCACACACCTCATCGGCGGGCAAAGCGTAACAGCTTCTGCCCGCATTTTTGTTTTAACCCATTCGAGATAAAAGTGTCTATTCTATCCCAAAGGCATTTTTATGGATACAGAAAATTTTCAAAACATACTTGGAGAAGCGAAAAGCGGAGAGGTGGCTACCATTCGCTTCTTCGGCAAGGTAACCGAAGAGTCTACCTCCCAGTTCAATGCCGAGTTCGATTTTTTGGAGAACTGCGTGCGTCCCTCTTTAATTCGAGTGCTTATCAACTCTGAAGGTGGTTCAGTGCTCTTCGGTATGACCACCTATTCGACAATCAGCAACTCCAAAATACCGACCGAATGTGTTATCGAAGGCATTGCCGCCTCGATGGGTTCCATTATCTGGGCAGCGGGTGATGTATCACTGATGCGTGACTATGCCATCCTGATGATTCATAACCCGTTCCAACCGAGCGAAGATGATACCGAGAAAGAAGCTTCGGATTTAGTGAAAGCATTTACCAAGCAGATTGAAACGATCTATCGCAAACGCTTTGGGCTCAAAGCCGAACACATTCGCTCGATTATGAGTGGAGAGGCGGACAAAGACGGAACATTCTTCGATGCAGCAGCTGCTGTCAAAGCGGGTATCATACCAGCTGCCAATATTCTACATACTTCCAAGCAGATTTGCGACAAGGTAAAATGTGAACTTTCTGGATTGGAAGACACCTCTCGCATACAAGATTTGATGCAGGAAATCAGTGCTACTCTTCCGCCCGAGATAGATATTAAACCTTTTGAAGTTCAAATCCCTAATCTATCCCAAACAGATAATATCCAACGCATGAGTACAGAAAAGAACAACTCTCCCGAGTATGCCGCAGTAGCCGCAACATTGGGAATGAAAGAAAATTACGAGGTCAAAGATGTGATGGCTCGTATCAACTCCTTGGTGGCTGTCGAGGCAAAACTGAAAGAGACGGAAAAATCTCTGACTGATGCCCAGACTGTAATAGCCGGGAAAGATGCGACAATCACAAATCTGCAAAAAGACCTCTCTACTGCCACGACATCTCTTACCACTTACCAACAAAAGGAAGCTGACGAGAAGAAGGCAAAGAACGAGACAATAATCGAGGCAGCTATCGTGGCCGGTAAAATCTCCCGAGAGACAAAACCCGACTGGCTGGCAATGGCTGAGAGTAATCCAGAACTGGTCGAAAATACATTGAATGGTATTCCGGAGCGAGAGCAGATTTCCAAGGAGATATCCTCTGACCCTGCCAATATTCAAGCCGCCGCTACTGCCACGAAAACAGTCGAGCAGAAGATGGCCGAGAAAGTAACGCAGGTGGTTGGTGAAAATTTTGAATTCAAAAAGATGAAGTAACACAACCCCAATCAATTGAAGTGTCGTGAGGGACACAACATCCGTATACAGCGCATACGGTAGTGCAGATTAAGCTGAGGAAAAAAAGAATAATCAAAAACTATCATAAATGGCTGATACAGTAACATTTTTACAGAATGGATATAACGGTGAGGTACTCGAAGACTTGCTCACCTACACCGCCCAAGGTAACGACACCTACAAGGAGGGTCTGATCCATATCAAAGCCGGAATACAGCACAAGTACACGCTTCCGGCAATCAAACTCGGCGATATTATTCAGGATAATGTGCCGACCCCCACATCTAATCACGGAGCTAAAGGTGCAAATGGCGAGAATGAGTACACACTCACTGAGCGTTATCTCGAACCTTCCGACTTTATGGTCTATTTGGAGTTCAACCCAAGAGACTACGAAAAGTACTGGAAGTTTGCACAGCCCGATGGCAATCTGGTGTTCCGCGAACTCGACCCCAAAGTTCAGGCAACGATGCTTCGTCTTCTGATGGACAAAAAGAACGAGTACATCGGCAATGCCATTTGGACTGCCGCCAAAGGAGGTGCTGCCAACGCTGGAATCACGGCTCCGTCAGACTCTATCCTTATTGGTCGTGGCAAGGAGAAGTATTTCGATGGCGTGGTGAAGCGCATCATTGACAACGTGAACGCGACAGATGCCGAAACCGTAGCCGGTGGTCAGTGTATTGTCTCGGGCAATGCCGAACTGACTGACGGAGCAGCGGTGGAGAAAGCCCTCTACGCCATGTGGAAAAAGTGCCCGAAGCAGATACGTAAAAAAAACAGTCTGGCATTTGTCATCGGCTGGGATGCGTGGGATGCTTACGACCAGTACATCTCTGACAAGCAGGTGAAATATTCGGAGAATACCGAGGTGAGCCGCTACCGCTTCAAGGGTAAGAAAATCATTCCTATTGTCGGTATCCCTGAACACACCATCGTGTTGGGTGAGTTTTCAACAGGTATGGAGTCGAACCTTTGGATGGGTGTCGATTATGCGAACGATGCGGAGGTGTTGAAAATCGACCGCCTGCAATCTAACTCCGAGCTCTTCTTCTTTCAAATGCGAATGAAGATGGACGTGAACATCGTCCGTCCGGGGGAAATCGTGGTGCATACAGCCTATAAAAAGACGGTCTAACACACTCACTTTAATTCATCAACAGGGAGGTGGATAATCTCCATCTCCCTTTCTAATTCAAAAAATCATGGCTAAACAGAAAAATCAGATAGAAGAAATTGAAGCTCCGGTGGAGGGAGCAGAGACCTTTCAAGAGTTGGAGCAAAACACTACACTTGACACACCCCAACAGGAGCCGCAAAGCCCACCCACCCCTGAAAAAAGGGAGACGAAACAAGTGGCGACGCAACCCGACAGCTTCACACTTGAAATTCTTAAATCATTCCCGACGAATGAGTCTCTTTATGTGGATAAACACGGAGGAGCTTTTACTACAGATACACCAAAGTCCATCCGAGGTGGTGCGGTGCTTTACAAAAACCCATTTTACAAACGATAAATCATGGCATTAGGAAATGTAATCATAAAAGACGTTGACGGGAATATCCCGTACAGCGGCGTGTCCGGTCAAGAGAAAGTGACGGGGTTGCTCTTTGATGTGTCGCTCCAACCTGACCTCTTTGCCGCAGGATATGGTAAGAATAACGAAAGCAAGCTCAAACTGGGCGATGTCTTATATGTCACCAACTTCAAATCGGCAACGAAGGACTTTGGCATTATAGAGCGAGTGGAAACTACGGAGGATGACGAAAATAACATCAATTTTCTGCATGGCATTCCTGCTTATCACATTCGAGAGTTCTTTCGAATGAGTGGTAATGTCGATGGCAACGGTAAACTATACGTGATGTTTGCCGACTGCTCCGCCTCGTGGGATGCAATTGATGTGATGCAACGAGTTGCAGGAGGAACGATTAACCAGCTTGGCGTATGGTCCGAACAACCGCTCTGGAAGCTCAACGGTGCGGAGGAAAAATATAACCTAAATATTATCAAGACTCTGAACGGCAAGGCGGTGGCGATGGCCGACCAACATCAACCTCTGTCGGTTATCCTTTCGGCAAATCCATCGAATACTGGAAGCACCACCAGTGAAGGCAAACAGATTAACTTGAATAAGATTCCGACAGCTATTTGCGAGTCAAGCCGAATCTCTGTCATCTTTGGTCAAGCTCGCAGTTCGAAAATACTGATGATGCAAAAACGTAATGCCAACAACACGCCAGTGGGTTTTATCGGTGCGATGCTGGGTGCTATTGCCCGTGCGAATGTGCAGGAGTCGGTTGCGTGGGTGAAGATGTTTAACCTGTTCGACGATGAGTTTCAGGATATAGAATTGGGTTTTGGGGACATTAATCTTACAGCCGAAGATGAGTTTGTGAGCTTGAATATGTACGAGTCGCTTTCCCCTGTCCTTCTAGATGACCTTGATGAGAAGGGCTACATCTTCCCGATGAAGTATGCAGGTAGAGAAAATGGCATCTACATCAGTAAAGACCAGACTTGTTCTGTCGGCGATTACCGTACCATTGCCCGTAATCGCACTATCAATAAGAGCCGTCGTGCGGTAAGAGCTGCATTACTACCATACGTAAACTCTCCTTTAATGGTGAATCCGGCAACGGGATTTCTTGCTCCATCTAAAATTTCAGCTTTCAAAACGCTTATCGGAGATATACTTGGGAAGATGCAGGCTGCGCAGGAAATCAGCGGTTATGCCGTAACTATTGATGCCAATCAGAATGTGCTCATTGACGACACGCTTCGCATATCTTATGTGATTGTTCCGGTAGGTGTTGCAACGAAGATTTACGTTGAAGAGGGCTTGTCACTAACCGCTAAAT
>OLJW01002823.1_pt1 | contig 14396 bp, 13 predicted proteins | sample 1603411 | NCBI WGS metagenome assembly OLJW01 (sample SAMN04168659, study PRJEB22393) | human gut metagenome | biome: human gut microbiome; feature: stool | host: Homo sapiens | collected 2014-05-12 | reverse complement strand
AGGACCCCAACATTAAAAGTGTTGTGCTCTACCAGCTGAGCTAGCGAATCATCCTGTGCGTTACTTTTGTAATGCGAGTGCAAAGATAGGGGGTTTTATTTTATTATACAAATTTCAAGAGGGGTAAATTTTAGTTTTTTCATGGGGAGCAAATGCAAGAAACAAGATATAAGCACTTTACATCACGTATTACATCATGCATAAACCGGTTACATATCTTCACAAGACGAAGACGAACCACAATCCTAAATCGTTAGGATCACACAACCTAAAGCCACATGATCGCACAGTCCTAACCACAACGCCGCACAACCTCTCCTACCCTCATTTATGATAACGCTAAAGCTCAACTTCCGAGGCATAGCATATCTACCGGCTTCTTTCACAAGAGAATTGAACCGAGTAATCTCCACACGCCAAACTTGGCAATCGGTAGATATCTGATACCTATGATCTTTGTTCATTTGTAAAATAAAAGATATTTACGTAGATTTGTACACCATTATTTTAAGTTAAGGAACCAATTAACACACAAAAAATTATATGGCAGACGATAAGAAGATTATTTTCTCGATGGTAGGCGTGAACAAGATCTTTCCGCCTCAAAAACAGGTTTTAAAGAATATATATCTGTCCTTTTTCTATGGGGCGAAGATCGGAATCATCGGATTGAATGGTTCCGGTAAATCTACGTTGCTGAAGATTATCGCCGGTATCGATAAGGATTATCAAGGAGAGGTGGTCTTCTCCCCCGGGTATTCCGTAGGGTATCTGGAGCAGGACCCTAAGTTGGAGCCGGGCAAGACCGTGAAGGAGATCGTGCAGGAAGGCGTGCAGGAGATCGTGGACACCTTGAAAGAATATGAGGAGGTGAACGAGCGATTCGGCGATCCGGAGGTGCTGGAAGATCCGGATAAGATGGATGCCTTGATCAACCGTCAGGCGGAGTTGCAGGACAAGATCGACGCTACGGACGCATGGAACCTCGACAGCCGTCTGGAACGTGCCATGGACGCTTTGCGTTGTCCGCCGGAGGATCAGGTGGTGGATACGTTGTCCGGAGGCGAGCGTCGCCGGGTGGCCCTTTGCCGATTGCTGCTCCAGCAGCCGGACGTATTGCTGTTGGATGAGCCGACCAACCACTTGGACGCCGAGTCGATCGACTGGCTGGAGCAACATCTGCAACAATATGCCGGTACCGTTATCTGCATCACGCACGACCGTTACTTCCTAGACCACGTGGCCGGATGGATCCTTGAGCTGGATCGTGGCGAGGGTATCCCTTGGAAGGGTAATTACTCCTCTTGGCTAGACCAGAAGACGAAGCGTATGGCTCAAGAAGAGAAGCAAGTCAGCAAGCGCCGTAAGACCTTGGAGCGTGAGCTGGAATGGATCAATATGGCGCCGAAGGCCCGTCACGCCAAGGGTAAGGCACGTCTGAACTCGTACGAGGCCCTCTTGAACGAGGACCAGAAGGAGCGTGAGGCTAAGCTGGAGATCTTCATCCCGAACGGCCCTCGCTTGGGCAATAAGGTGATCGAGGCACAGCATGTGGCGAAGGCGTTCGGCGATAAGCTGCTGTTCGATGATTTGAACTTCATGCTTCCCCCGAATGGTATCGTGGGAGTCATCGGGCCGAACGGTGCCGGTAAGACTACCTTATTTAAGATGATCATGGGCATGGAAAGCATCGACAAGGGGACCTTCGAGGTGGGCGAGACCGTACAAGTAGGTTACGCCGACCAGACCCATAAGGATATAGACCCGAAAAAGACCGTTTACCAAGTCGTATCCGGCGGACAGGAATTCATCCGTATGGGTGGCAAGGAGGTGAACGCAAGGGCTTACCTGTCTAAATTCAATTTCGCAGGAGCGGATCAAGAGAAGCTATGCGGCGTACTCTCCGGAGGAGAGCGTAACCGCCTGCATCTGGCGCTGACGCTGAAAGCGGACGCTAACGTATTGCTGCTCGACGAGCCGACCAACGATATCGACGTGAACACGCTACGTGCCTTGGAGGAGGGTCTGGAGAACTTCGCCGGTTGCGCCGTCGTCGTCTCTCACGACCGTTGGTTCTTGGACCGTATCTGTACGCATATCCTGTCGTTCGAGGGCGATTCCAACGTGGTCTTCTACGAAGGGACCTATTCCGAGTACGAGGAATACAAACGTAAGACATTGGGCGACGCCGAGCCGAAACGGGTACGCTATCGCAAACTAATCGTTGATTAATCATACTATAAATAGAGTTTAATGCCATGAAAAAAAGAATGCTATCTTTGGCTGTATTAGCCGCCTCCCTCTTCTGTTTCTCCAATGGGGCGAACGCACAGAAGACCGAGAAACTGTTCAACGGGAAAGACCTGTCTAACTGGAATTTCGTAGTCGACAAAAACTCCGTCCCCGCCGATCAGGTCTATTCCGTACGCGACGGTAAGATCTTCATCACCGGCCAGCCTTTCGGCTATATGTACACCAAGGAGAAATACAGCGACTATAAATTGCACGTGGAATGGCGTTGGCCGAATGGGGATTCCAACGCGAACAGCGGCATCTTCCTGCATATCGCAGACCTAAAGAACCCCTTCCCGAACGGGATCGAGTGTAATCTGCAAGCCGGGAGGGCCGGATTGTTCGTATTGCTGGGAGGCTCCGACCTTGTCGAGTACCAGCAACGCCCGGGAGAGGAACGTCCCTTCTTCCCTGTCGTAAAGAACGTGAACCCGTCCAGCGAGAAGCCCGCCGGAGAGTGGAACGAGGCGAACATCTTCGTGAAAGACGGCGTCATCACCGTTTACATCAACGGCGTATACCAGAACACCGGAACCAACAAGGTGAAGGAAGGCCATATCGGGCTACAGAGCGAGGGTAAGGAGGTTGAGTTCAGAAACGTAACCCTCACCAAGTGGTAAGCGGAGCCATTTCCGGCGCATCTGTAATAATTAAACGGAATCTTTTAAATAGTATTAAAATAATATAGTACATTCGCGAGGATTCCTTTTCAATGAGGAACATATCATTGCAATAACCAATTTAAGAGGTAATGAAAAGAGACAACATCATTTTTGACATTATCGAGAAGGAGCACCAACGCCAATTGAAAGGCATTGAGTTGATCGCTTCCGAGAACTTTGTCAGCGACCAGGTCATGCAGGCCATGGGAAGCTGTCTGACCAACAAATACGCCGAGGGCTATCCCGGCGCACGTTATTACGGCGGCTGCCAGGTCGTAGACCAGGTCGAGCAACTGGCTATCGACCGGCTCTGCAAACTGTTCGGCGCCGAGTATGCCAACGTACAGCCGCACTCGGGAGCTCAAGCCAATATGGCCGTCTTTTTCACCGTACTCCAACCGGGAGACACCTTCATGGGGCTCGACCTCGCACACGGCGGCCACCTTTCGCACGGTTCGCCCGTCAACACCTCGGGCCTTCTCTACAAAGCCATCGGTTACAAACTCTCCGAAGAGACCGGGACGATCGATTACGGTGCCATGGAACGGCTCGCATTGGAACACAAACCCAAAATGATCATCGGCGGGGCATCGGCTTACAGCCGCGAATGGGACTACAAGCGTATGCGTGAAATCGCCGACAAGGTCGGGGCTTTGCTGATGATCGATATGGCGCATACGGCTGGTCTGATCGCCGCCGGACTGCTCGACAACCCGGTCAAATATGCGCACATCGTCACCTCGACGACGCACAAAACCTTGCGCGGCCCGCGCGGCGGCGTGATCCTGATGGGGAAAGACTTCGACAATCCGTGGGGCGTTAAGACCCCGAAAGGCGAGATCAAGAAAATGTCGGCGATGCTCAACTCCGCCGTATTCCCCGGCATCCAGGGCGGTCCGCTGGAACATGTGATTGCTGCCAAGGCCGTCGCATTCGGCGAAGCACTCGAACCGTCCTACAAGGAATACCAGACTCAGGTAAAGAAAAATGCCGCAGCCATGGCCGAAGCATTTGCCAAACGGGGATATAAGATCGTTTCGGGCGGCACGGACAACCACCTACTATTAATCGACCTGCGCACGAAATTCCCGGAATTGACCGGCAAGGTAGCCGAAAAGGTGTTGGTACAGGCCGATATTACGACCAACAAAAATATGGTGCCTTTCGACTCACGCTCCCCGTTCCAGACCTCGGGTATCCGCGTAGGCGCCCCGGCCATCACGACCCGCGGCCTGAAAGAGGCGCAGATGGATCAGATCGTCGATTTCATCGACCGTGTACTGAACGACCCCGAAAATCCGGACAATATCGCCCAGGTACGCAAAGAGGTCAATACCCTGATGAAAAACTACCCGCTGTTCGCTTGGTAAACAGTGGATTATAATACAAAGAAGAGCCCGGAGTAGTGTCCATCCGGGCTCTTCTTGTTCTCGATCCGACCGCCTTTCAATTCCCAAGATCATCTTTCCATGATCCTGGAAGCACGACAGGAGGGGGAAGGGGCGGCAATTCCTCCATAAAGGCGCGGGTTTGGGCCCGCGATGCCTGCGGAATCTTATCATTGGCCAAAAACTCGCTGAAATAATATGGCTTGCCTACAATTTCGAATATTCTCTTCACAATCAATTCCCGGGACGGGGCATTGAAAGGATAGGCATTTGTCTTCATTTTACTGTTCTCTTCCGGACGCCATATACCCGTAGTCGCATAGAACCCGCCTTCATACGCTCCAACCATTTCGTACCCCGGCAAGTTTATAAAATGGCTCCATTTTATTTTACTGAGATCATTTGTCACATCTACATTCAGATAGCGACCATACTTCCACCCCTCTGTTAACGAACTAGTACCTCCACTGGAAGTGTATTCATCCGCCAGTTTCCCGATGACATGCCCTCCGACCTCATGCTGTATGGTGCCTTCAAAACCTGCATCCAATGAAGAAATCCCAATTGCTGGCCCTCCTCCGTCATAATACCAATACGACGTTCCGCCATACCTGGACGAGTTGGCCACCACACTAAGCATTACATTATCAAAATCGGCATTGTCCCTGACACGTTGTACATACTGATAGACCGCCTGCCTGTTCATGTCCATGATACGGTCTGCGGCACTTCTGAAATAGCATCCCAAAGCTGTATTTTTCAGATTTCCTACCGGAATTTTATTTTGTCCCGATACGACCCGGATTACATATACATTAAACAGGGAACGGTAAGTTGTGTAAGGTTCCTCCGCGAAAAGCGCCTCGATTCCCCGGGCCATGATTTGGTCGTACCGGCCATCCTCGACCACGTCCCTGTCGGAAAAACCATCCCCCAGGAAATAGACATCCACCCCTTTCTCTCCCGATGCCTTCTGATAGGTGTACCAGGTGCCGTTTTGAGAAAAATCGGTACTGATATAGACCTCAGACTGAGTTATCTTGAGAACTTTTGTTAATGAGCCACACCGGATATGGAGCTGTGCGGATCGCTCCTGGTCGGTATTGTTTTCACCGACGACTATGGTAATATCCGTCGTACCGCTTTCGCCCTGCAAGGGGGATACATCACACCAAGGATCGTTGCCATTGCCGACGACGGATAAGGTCCAATCCCGGTCGGCCGTAATTTGTACCTGTTTGTGACCACTGGTTTGGGTCAGAATCACATTCCGATCTGATAGAGTCACTTCCGGATCCGGTTCCGATTCCTTGGAGCAGGAAAACGAAGTAACGGCACCGATGGCCACAACGAGCCATATGCGGGCGAAGCGTTTCAAATATTCCATGAGCGGTGTACAGTGTTAGTAGGTAATGTAAATGTAAACACTGTTCCCGAATTTTACAATTCTTTTCGGATCAGAACTCTCGCTCGGTCATTTTTCTTATAGGTTCTCAGCAAACCTCTCGCGCCATTGTTGCAACAGAGGGATGGAAACCTGGGCCACGAAATCAAAAGCGACCAGCACGGAACGGCTCTGGGTCTTCACTTCTTGTGTCGCGGTATTGACAATCTGCTGGAAAAGCGTAAAACTTTTGTTTCCGACCTTCTCGATGCGGGTCAGCACAGCAATCGGCTCTCCGTAACGGATCTGGGCCAGATAGTCGTTATAAGTCGAAACGGTAATCAGTCCCTCTTGTTTCCAATTAGGTGCAGGGTCGAGCACCTGCGCGAAGAAATCGCTTTTACCCACGTCGAAATAGTGCTGCTGGTTGACGTTGTTGACATGTCCCAACATATCGACATCGGCAAAACGCATCTGGATCGGAGTCGTTGTCATCGTCAGGCCCGGATAATTTTGATTTCACCATCTATGCCGACCATCAGAATTGACGACGCTTTATGCGTCGGATGCTCGTCGAACTGCGGATCAATGACCAAATCGACGCCGTCGACGATCTCTTTCGAAATTTCGCTGAAAGTAGCCGGAGTGGGTTGGCCGGTAATATTGGCCGAGGTCGAAACCAACGGTTTACGCAATTTGCGGATCAAACGTTTGCAGAACTCATGGTCGGCAATGCGAATCCCGAGCGTTCCCTCTTCGGGAATCAGGTTGGCCGCTACGCCGCGCGCTTCGGGCAGAATCAGCGTCAGCGGCTTGTCCGCCACTTCGTATAACTGCCACGCTACGTCAGGTACCTTCTGGATATAAAGCGACACCTTTTCGATCTGGTCGAGCAGCACCAGCATGCTCTTTTTGTTTTCGCTCCTTTTCAGTGCATATATTTTTCCGACCGCTTCCGGATTCGTCGCATCGCATCCGATACCCCAAACCGTATCGGTGGGATAGAGGATGATTCCCCCGCGGCGAAGCACTTCCAGCGCTTGATTGATCTGTTCGTCCAAAGTCATGGCCATCGTGTTAAACCTGACAAAAATAGACATTTTTTTGCCTTTTTCGCTAAAAGGATATAGCTTTGTAATCCTAAAAATCAAAAATTAAACCAAACAACCATATGGGAAGAGCATTCGAATACCGCAAAGCACGCAAGCTGAAACGCTGGGGGAACATGGCCCGCACCTTCACCAAGCTGGGCAAGGAGATTGAGATCGCCGTCAAGGCGGCCGGACCCGACCCGGGGGGGAACACCCGTCTGCGTGTGCTGATCCAGAATGCCAAGGCGGCGAACATGCCCAAAGAGAACGTCGAGCGGGCTATCAAACGCGCCGTATCGAAAGACACTGCCGACTACAAGGAGATGGTCTACGAAGGCTACGCTCCCTTCGGCATCGCCATGATCATCGAAACCGCCACCGACAATTCGACCCGCACCGTGGCCAATGTCCGCAGTTATTTCAACAAAGCGGGCGGATCGCTGGGCACCACCGGTTCCGTGGATTTCATGTTCGATCACAAGTGCGTCTTCAAAATTACGAAAGTCGAAGGCATCGACCTCGACGAACTGGAACTGGAGCTGATCGACTGCGGCGTAGACGAAGTATTCGCAGACGAGAACGAAATCGTCATCTATGGCAGCTTCGAAGCATACGGCAAAATCCAGAAATATATCGAGGATCATAACTACGAACTGATCAGCGGTGAATTCGAACGCATTCCGCTCGACACGAAAGAGGTGACCGACGAGCAACGCGCATCGATCGAGAAACTGATCGAGAAATTCGAAGAAGACGATGACGTCACCAACGTTTTCCACAACATGAAAGAATCGGAAACGGACGAAGCCGAATAAAGGAAAGGCGACATATAAACGACATTGCAAGAACGAAGCGGGCAGGGTATTTATCCGGCCCGCTTCGTCCTTGCAACCGCCAATAAGGTGTTCAATTCAAACAATCGAGGCGGATATTCGCTGACTTGGCTGCTTCGCAAATTCCATTTTGATGATCATCTTATCCGTGGCAATTTACGGCAGTTGCTCTATGTTGTATTTTCAACCTTTATACGACATCCGCTACTGTGTCATCCGGAGAACGGCACGTTCGACCCGCAGGTCATTCTTCGCTACCGACTTTCTTTCTCACGCTGGTCATCGCGATGTTGAATTTAATAAACCTGTACTATAACAGTGCGGCCGTCGTTTTCCGTCCCGGGTTATTTGGCATCTTTGCAGGGAACGCCGCACCCGATAATCAACCGAACGGGCAAATCTTTACCGAAATAGTTCCACACCCAACCGCTGAACACCTTGATTTTATTCTGCACGCCGAGTAGGAAAAGGATGTGCACGAAACACCAGGCCAACCACGCCATGAAGCCCTTAATCCGGAATTTTCCCCATTCGGCGAAAGCCCGGTTGCGACCGACCGTAGCCAGTACACCGATCGAACGGTATTCGTACGGTTCCATCGGCTTGCCTTTGGATACGGCTATCAGGTTAGCTGCGATCCGTTCGCCCTGTGAAATGGCTACGCGGGCCAATTGGGGATAACCTGCGGGATATTGCGGATCGTCGGTAATGGCGATATCGCCGATGGCAAAAATATTATCGAAGCCCTGCACCCGGTTATAGCGGTCTGTCAGAATCCGGCCGCGACGCTCCTTTTCGCTATTGCCGATTCCTTCGACCGCTTCGCTTTTCACCCCGCTGGTCCAAATCAGGTTACCGGAAAGGATGTATGTTCCGTCACCGAAAATCACCCGGTCGTTCTGATAATCTTTGACCGCAGTATTCAGCATGACGTTTACGCCTTTCTGCTCAAGCACTTTAAGGCAGTCGTTCGACGTTTCGGGCGACATCGTCGCCAACAATTTATCCCGACCTTCGACCAGATAGATATGCATCGACGATATATTGACACCCGGATAGTCTCTCGGCACGATATAGCTGCGCATTTCGGCCAATGCCCCGGCAATCTCGACGCCGGAAGCTCCGCCGCCTACGATTACAATGTTCAGCAGGGCATTCCGCTCCTCTTCCGAGGTAGCGATCACGGCCTTTTCCAGGTTGCGCAGCACGGAATTGCGGATACGCAATGCATCGCCGATATCGGACATCGGCCACGAACGCTGTTCGATGTGCTCCATGCCGAAAAAGTTCGGCACGCATCCCGTTGCGATCACCAGGTAATCATAAGTGACTGAACCGGTAGAAGTTTCGAGCAGGTTCTCTCCGGGTTTCACGCGAAGCATGCGCCCCAAGCGGAAATTGACGTTGCGCCGCGTCTGGAATACCCGGCGGAACGGGAAAGCGATGTCGCTTTCGTCGAGCCCGGCGCTCGCCACTTGATAGAGCAGAGGCTTGAACAGGTGGAAATTATTCTGATCGACCAGTACGACCTGATAATTACTCTTGCGTAGTTTCTGTACCAGGGTCAGTCCGGCGAAACCGCCGCCGACGACTACGACCCGCTTTTGTTCGGTTTGGGGTATATTTAATGTCTTCATCTCTATTCTGTTAATTGATCTGATAAAGATAACAAAAAATGAACCGTTTCGCCTTCCGGCAATACTAAAAACAAAGAACTTTGCGTTGCTTATTAAACCGGTCCGACAAATTCGCGGCCGGTTGTGCCAGATTGTGGAAAAACAGTTAAATTTGCGGTTAAAACGAGAAAAAAGCATCATGTCCCACCGCCTGAAATATCTACTTGTTCTTGTTCTCTCGTTCTGCCTGTGGGTTCCGGCCCTTGCGCAGAAAGTTTCATTCGAGGCCGCTACTCCCGCAATCGTCTCGGTGGACGAACCGTTCCGTATCGAATTCGTGCTGAACGCAAAACCCGACCATTTCACTCCTCCCGCCTCGTTCGGCGAGTTTGAGGTGCTGGCGGGTCCGAGCACAGCCCAGGGACAATCCGTTTCCATCGTCAACGGCAAAGTGACACAATCCGTTTCAGTGACTTACACGTATGTCCTGCAAGCCCATAAGCCCGGAAAGTATACGATTCCTCCCGCCATCGTCCGGGTCGATGGCCAGGCGTATTCGTCACAACCCCAGACCATCGAAGCGGTAGCGGCCGATGCAATGCCGCAGCAGGGCGGGGGAACCGTATCGAAAGGGGAGGGGACCGCATCACGGCGCCCAGCAGCAGGAATCGCCGCCGACGACATGTTGGTGCGTGTCAGTGTGAACCGAAACGAGGTGTACAAAGGTCAGCCGGTCAAAGCGACTTTTAAACTCTATACGCGCGTGCCGATGAGCGGCATTGAAAAAGCCACCTATCCCGCATTCAACGGTTTCTGGGCCCAGGAGCTCAATGTAGACGGCTATAAATGGCAGCGTGAAACCTACAAAGGCAAGGTATACGACGCGCGAGTCATCAAGGAGACACTGCTCTATCCCCAACAGCTCGGAAAACTTTACATCGAACAATTCAGCCTGACCGTCATCGCGCAGATCGTCACACAAAATCCGCAAGGCGGTTCGCTGTTCGACAACTTCTTCGGCAACGGACAGAGTGTCGAAGAGGTGCGTAAAACCCTCACTGCGGCCCCGATCCAAATAACGGTGAAGGATTTCCCGACCGGGGCCCCCGCGTCGTTCAACGGTGCGGTAGGCCGATTCCAGATGCAAGGCGACCTCGACCACGATGTGCTGGCCGCTAACTCGTCGGGTGTCTACCAGCTCAAGATTTCGGGCAACGGCAACCTGCCGCTGATCCAGGCCCCGAAAGTGACGATGCCTTCGTCCTTCGAGCAGTACAACATGAAAACCACCGAAAGCCTGACCCATAACGGCAACGGAATCACCGGTTACCGGCAGTTCGACTATCCGTTCATCCCCCGCGCCGAAGGCTCTTACAGCGTAGGTCCCGTCGAGTTCTCCTATTTCGATCCGGAACAGGCGAAATACGTGACGTTATCGACTCCGCAGCAAAACGTCGAAATCAAACCGGATTCGACCGGCGGAACATCGGCCGGAACCGGGGTAATCAGCGGCGTCAGCAAGGAAGACCTGAAGATACTGGACAAGGACATCCGTTTTATCCGCATCGGCGAACCTCAGTTCCACCGCCGGGGACACCTTTACTTCGGCAGCTGGGCCTATTGGCTGGCACTGACGGTGCTGACAGGAATCGCAGCGGCCCTGTACTTCTACCTGCGCAAACACCTGAAAGAGTTGCAAAATACCACGCTGGTCCGGCACAAGCGGGCCAACAAGGTCGCGCTCCAGCGCCTCAAAGCCGCACTGGGATACATGACGGCCGACGAAGAGAAGCCTTTCTACGAAGAGATGCTCAAGGCGCTGTGGGGCTACATGAGCGACAAGCTGAACATTCCCGTGGCCAACCTCACCAAGGACAATATCCGGGAAGAACTGCTCAAGCGTTCGGTTGATGCCGAATACATCAACCGTTTCATCGAGATCATTTCCGACTGCGAGTACGCGCAATATTCGCCCTCGTCGTCCGGACAGATGACCGAAATCTACAACGGGGCGGTGAAGATGCTGTCGAAATTCGAATCGCTGATTAAAAAGTAAGGTTGATGAAAAGGTATTTATTTGTTACGGCCATTTTACTCGCCACAGGCTTGCATGCAACGGCACAGACGCCGGAACAGCTGTGGGAGTCGGCCAACACGGCATACATCAACGAAAATTACCAGGAAGCGGTAAAAGATTACGAGTCGATTCGTGCACAGGGTTACGAAAGCGACCAACTTTACCTGAACCTCGGAAACGCCTATTTCAAACGCGGGATGACCGGCAAAGCCATCGTCAATTACAACCGCGCACTGAGACTCTCTCCTTCGGATGAAGATGTCCTCTACAATCTGGGAATTGCGAATACTTATGTGCAGGATAAAATCGACGTCGTGCCGACTTTCTTTTTCCACCGCTGGATGGCAGAATTGCGTTCGGGCCTGACCAGCAACGCGTGGGCGGGACTGAGCCTGATCTGTTTTTGCGCCATGCTCGCAGCGCTGCTGATCTACCTGCTGAGCGGAGGCGTCAAGTGGCGCAAAGCGGGGTTTTACGGAGTCTTGGGTATGATGGCACTTTTTATAATGACGGCTATTTTTGCAGGTGCACAACGCAAAATCCTGATGCGGCCAAACGGTGCGATCATCATGAGCAATGCAGCCCCGGTCAAAAGTTCCCCGGACCGATCGAGCAAAGATATTTTCGTCCTGCATGAAGGGACGAAAGTAACGGTCAAGGACTCCTTGGGTGATTTCCGCGAAATTATCATCTCGGACGGCAACAAAGGTTGGATCGAAGCCTCGGCCATAGAAATGATCGATTAGAAGGAGGCCGCGGATGTCAAGATTACTGGACGATGTAGTGGGCGAGTTGTCGCGCCTGCCGGGCGTGGGGCGCAGGACGGCTTTGCGGCTTGCCATGCATATGCTGCGCATGGAGGTGCAGGATGTCGAATTGATGGCCGGGGCGATCTCCCGTTTCCGCAGAGAAATCCACTACTGTTCGCATTGCAACAACCTTTCAGACAGAGATATTTGTGATATTTGCGCGGATGAAACGCGCGACCGGACGATCGTCTGCGTCGTCGAACAGGTCAAAGACGTTATCTCTATCGAGAATACCCGCCAATACCGGGGGCTGTACCATGTCCTGGGCGGCATCATCTCCCCGATGCAGGGAATCGGCCCGTCGGACCTGAAGATCGACCTGTTGCTCGACAATATCGCGCAGGGCGGGATCAAAGAGGTGATTCTTGCCCTCAGCACCTCGGTCGAAGGCGAGACCACATCGTTCTATCTGTCGCGCCGCCTGAGCGACTGCACTGGAATCCGGCTCACATCGATCGCACGCGGTATCGGATTCGGCGACGAGTTGGATTACGCCGACGAACTGACGATCGCCCATGCATTGCACAACCGCCGTCCTCTGGAGTAGGGCGGGCTACTCTTCCTTATTCTTTATGGGACTGGAAAGAATTTCGCTCCGGAGAATCTGCTGTTATTTTACCGTAAACTTACAATTATCCAAATGAAAAGCTCCGCGGAAAGCGGAGCTTTTCATACTGTTTACCGACGTTAATTTCGGATCGGCCGGGAATAAATCCCTACCGGTACGGACTATTTTGCGGCCATCACGGCAATCAGTTCGCTGTTGCCGTTGAACAGCATCAGCAAATCTCCGTCTACGTCGTAGCCGACCACGTCACCGAGTGTTTTAAAAAATTTGTCTTCGCCGGCCTGATCGGGACAAAAAGCGCGGGTGGAAGCAATGCCGGTCAGATGAATCTTACCGTTCTCGCCCAGTTTATACGATCCCATCAGCGAATTGCAGTCGCCGCGCCCGTTGAAGCGGTTTTCCTGTTCATTCAGTATAATGTAATAGTTGTCATCGGTCTGAACCTGCTGGCCGTTGAGTTCCACCAGTGTCCATTTGGTTGCCATCAGCGGTTTGTCGACCACTTTCTTGCCTTTGCGGCAGGCGCAGCACGAGGCCAAACCTACGGCGAGCGCCACCAAGAGTATAACTTTCCAAGTTTTCATAAAATGATGTTTTATCCTTTTCGGGTTACAAGTATAAGCAATATTTCGCGAACATTATTAATTTTGCAACGACAATATAAAACGGATTGCGATGCGGAAAATCATTTCAACAAATAATGCGCCAAAGGCGGTCGGTCCTTAGAGCCAGGCTATCGAAGCAAACGGTACGCTCTATGTATCGGGGCAACTGCCCGTTAATCCGGCCGACGGATCGGTACCCGAGAGTATCGAAGCTCAAACCGAACAGTCCCTCAAAAACATCGGGGCAATTCTCACGGAGGCGGGGTACACCTATAAAGATGTGGTCAAATCGACCGTCCTGCTGACCGACATGAACGACTTTGCCGCTATGAATGCCGTTTATGCCCGTTTTTATACCGAACAAATGCCTGCCCGGGTTTGTTACCAGGTTGCTAAACTTCCGATGGGCGTGAAGGTCGAGATCGAAACGGTCGCCGTCAAATAAACCCGATATCAATTCCGTATCGGATAATAACACTGATAAATAAAGGGTAGGGGCGCCGCACCTGATGAACCCTATCTCATAATAATATGTATATCGGACCAACGGATTGTCCGACAGCAGCATCAAAAAAGCCCGCGATCGCGGGCTTTTTTAGATTGGGTTCTTGGATTAGACCTACATCACCACTTTGACGACGTCATCCGTAGTGGTACGCTTGGAGGGATCGAGCACGAACGTTACGAAACCGTCGTTGTAATCGAACGGAATCCGCTCACCCGTACGCAGCAGGATCAGTTCCGAGGGTTGCTTGCCGGTTCGGGCCGAAACTTTTTTCTTAAAATCCGGAAGCAGGTGCAGATACCAGTCGTTACCGCGCGTAGTAATCATCACATTGCTGAGCTGAACGCCGGGCGTGGGACCCGCACCGATCACCGATTCCTTGCTATGCTGCATCCAACGGGCAATCGAGTCGGTTTGCTTGTAAAAATTCGGATGCATATCGCCGTCTCCGCCGGGACCCGCATTGATCAGGAAATTGCCTCCCAGCGAGCGGCTGGCGGCCAAATGGCGGAAGAACCACGAAAGGGGGCGGAATGCGCCGTTGGGATCATAGCCCCAACCGGAAC
>OLJW01002812.1_pt1 | contig 14454 bp, 10 predicted proteins | sample 1603411 | NCBI WGS metagenome assembly OLJW01 (sample SAMN04168659, study PRJEB22393) | human gut metagenome | biome: human gut microbiome; feature: stool | host: Homo sapiens | collected 2014-05-12 | reverse complement strand
CTTTTTTCGGCCAGCACCGCCCGAACCTGCTCCAGCGTGACCTCCGGTTCCTTGGGAGGGGGCGAAGCGGCCTTCTGTACCGGCTTGGCTTCCGGTGTATCTCCCTGGGTCATGGCGTCCGCCAATGCCTGGAGACTGTCGGCAAGGGAGCGCATATCCTCTACCACATCCAGGAGGAGCTTGATCTTACTCAACCGTTGCACCTCCCTCCGGCAGTTCGGTGATGTCCAGGGATTCCACGGTATTGCCGGGGATGAGGATCATCACGCGCTCTTTGCGGCCCAAGAGCCGGGTGAGCATCTTCTCCCGCAGGGTCACACTGCGGCATCTGACCACCCCGCCGTTCTGCGGCTCCTTGGACACGCTGATTTTGAGTCTGTGTCTCATGGCGTTCAGTCCTTTCTGGAAGGCGGATTTCTTGCTCCTTCCGACATACGGCCAGGAGAAAGGCCGAATATGAGGGTCAGCCCAGAAGTTTTTTCAATTTCTTTTTCACGCTCGACAAAGTTCATGTTAGTTGATACTTTGTTGTACATCTGTGTTCCTCCTATTATATTCACTACATAAAGTGGTTTCTTTTTTTATGCTTCGGATGCCAAAGCTATATTTTCAGATATCGTAGTAATTGGTACAAATCCAATCTGGAAAGTTTCTTTTTGTGCAATGGAGATGAAACTCAAGACATCGTGAAGTCCACTGGCGAACACGATGTCTGTTTTTTGAGGTTCATCGGAATGTCCTGCACAAGGAAACTTGGAATATTGGATTTGTACCATATACCTATATAAAAATATAGCTTTGGCATCCGCACTTATAAAATAAAAAAACCCGTGTCCCGTAAAAGGACGCGAGCATATTTTCTGCGTTACCACCTGTTACCTTGTACTTAGAAGCCCTGCTCCTGCATACATGTTCTCCGTAACGTGGAGACCTCCGTCAGCACCTACTGCCTGCCTTAAAAATAATCTCTTCCTAATATATACCTTCTATATATTTTTAATGCCGGGTTCAGGCTGCAACTTAGAAGTGATGTTCGTAATAATGGCTACTCATACCGGCTTTCACCTGCTCCGGCTCGCTGTCACTTTTGCCAATATCCTACTGTCTTCGTCATTGTCTTTTTAATTCTTTATCTGATTCGTTAGAATTATAAATCCTAACGGCCAGGATTGTCAACCGTTCCCTTGCATTTTTTCAGGAATAAAAGGACAAAATCGTTTTCAGTTCTTCTAACTTTCCAATCTCATAATCCGGCACGATCTCCTCTTCGACCTTTTTTCCCGATGGATGAAACCACACGGTCAGGATCCCGGCATTTTTTCCGCCCCGGATATCGGAAGTCAGACTGTCACCTAAGATCAGTGCTTCTTCCTTTTTAAAATCCGGAATCTGTGCGAAACATTTTTCAAAAAACGGCGGACTTGGTTTCTCGTATCCGATCTGTTCCGATAAAAATATCTTCTCTAAATATTTTTCAATTCCGGCACTTTTGATCCTGCTCATCTGCACTTTCACGGCTCCGTTCGATGCCAGATACAAATGATATTTTTTTGACAGATCCTCTAACAGTTCTTTTGCACCCGGAATAAAATAATGTCCTTCTCCTAAAAAATCCTCATACTTTTCTGAAATTTTTTTCGCATCACAGGACATTCCCACTTCCTGAAACAATATCTCATAACGCCTTACTAACACTTCCTCACGCGTCAGTTTTCCTAATTCTAATAGTTTCCACTGCGAAAGATTGATCTCACTGTAGCGGTTTAAGATCTGTTCGGTCGGCTTGATCCCCTCTTCACGCAGGGTTCTGCTCAAGGCAATCCGCTCCGCTTTCTTAAAATCAAATATCGTATCGTCTAAATCCAAAAATATGTGCTGTATCATGACCTGTTTTTTCTCCTGACTGTTTCCTATGTCGGCTCACAACTTTTGAAAATTATATCATGTTATCCCTGTTTTCCTCAACCATTCCTGCGAAAAACCAAATGCAACCTTGTAAAAATAGCAGAATGTGGTATAATTTCTGTTAATTAGACTGACAAGACAGCTTGCTGTCACAGCACAGACTACGGTCTGTACCACAAGAAAAAGAGAGGAGTACATGTTTTTTTCATGTAAATTATTATGAGTACATTAAACCTGACCCTGATGACAGATTTGTATGAGATGACAATGATGCAGGGATATTTCAAGACACAGAACCACGAAGTAGTTGTATTTGATGCTTTCTACCGCAACAATCCATGTGACGGCGGATATGCAATTTGCGCAGGACTCGATCAGGTCATTGAATATATCAAGGACCTTCATTTCGATGAAAATGATCTTGCCTATTTGAAAAGTCTGAACATCTTTGATGATGACTTCTTAGAGTACCTTGCCAACTTCCATTTTTCCGGCGACATTTATGCCATTCCGGAAGGAACCGTTATTTTCCCGCGTGAGCCGATCATTAAGGTCGTTGCTCCGATCATGGAAGCACAGTTAGTAGAAACAGCTATTTTAAATATTTTAAACCACCAGTGTCTGATCGCTACGAAATCAGCCAGAGTCTGCTATGCAGCAAAAGGTGACGGCGTTATGGAATTTGGTCTTCGCCGTGCACAGGGACCGGATGCCGGAACTTATGGTGCAAGAGCTGCCGTGATCGGTGGTTGTACCGGAACTTCTAATGTCCTCGCCGGACAGCTTTTTGATGTTCCTGTCAAAGGTACCCACGCACATAGCTGGATCATGAGTTTTCCGGATGAATATACGGCATTTAAGAAATATGCAGAATTATATCCGTCTGCCTGCATCTTATTAGTCGATACTTATGACACTTTAAAATCCGGTATGCCAAATGCCATCCGCGTCTTTAAAGAAATGCGTGAAGCCGGTATTCCTCTTACTTTCTACGGAATCCGTATGGACAGCGGCGACTTAGCTTATCTTTCTAAAAAAGTACGAAAAATGTTAGACGAAGCCGGTTTCCCGGATGCAGTCATCTCTGCTTCTAATGATTTAGATGAATACCTGATCGAGAGTCTGAAGCTTCAGGGTGCCGTTATCACCTCCTGGGGTGTTGGAACAAACCTGATCACGGCAAAAGACAATCCTGCTTTTGGCGGTGTATACAAATTAGCTGCCATCCGGGATGAGAACGGTACTTTTATTCCTAAGATCAAGTTATCTGAGAATACGGAAAAAGTTACTAATCCCGGAAATAAGACGATTTATCGTATCTATGACAAGAATACCGGAAAGATCCGTGCTGATCTGATCTGTTTAGTCGGCGAAGTCTTTGACCCGGAAGAAGATATGACCATTTTTGACCCGAACGAGCCTTGGAAAAAGACACGTTTAGCCGGTGGAAGCTATACATTACGCGAGCTTCTTGTACCTGTCTTTAAAGATGGAAAATGCATCTATGAATCTCCAAGCGTTATGGAGATCCAGGAGATCTGTAATAAAGAAAAAGACACGATCTGGGATGAGACTAAGCGTTTTGTCAATCCGCATGAGATCCATGTAGATTTAAGTAAGAAGCTCTATGATCTGAAAAATGATCTGTTAAACGAACTACATAATTTACAGGAAGATTAAATTTTTTCCTGCCATTTTTAATCAAAAAAACCCCCGTGGTATGGTACGGATCTCCAATCGTCAGATTTCAGATTCGTATGATTACCATGGGGCTTTCTTTTTCACTACTTATTATTTTTTATATGACTCTTTTATCAGAAGCTGTTTTCTTCTGTTTTTCTTTTGCCATTTTTCTGCCGACTTTTACTCTGCCTGCTTTTCAAATTCCTTTGCATAATGCTTTTTGAACCGCGGAGATAATATCCTCTGTATCTGCTAATGCGCCCTTTCCTAAATCTCCGCAGGCAAGTAATGCCTCACGCGGTTCGATCATCTTAACCCCGAACTCTGACAGTGTTCTGATATTGCGCTGTGTGATCGGATTTTCGTACATCGCGGTATTCATAGCAGGGGCAACCAGAATCGGAACGTTCCGGGTTGCTAACAATACCGTCGTCAACATATCATCTGCTATCCCTGCAGCAGCTTTTGCGATAAAATCTGCACTTGCCGGAGCCACCAGAAACAGATCTGCCTTCTGTGCAAGTGAAATATGTTCTACTTCCGAAGGCACATAAGGTGCAAACTGGTCTGTGTGAACTTTGTTTTTTGTCAAGGTCTGCATGGTCAGCGGTGTGATAAATTCCATGCCTGCCTTTGTCATGATCACATGAACGCTGTGTCCTTCTTTTGTCAATGTATTTGCAATATCGGCTGCCTTATAAGCTGCAATACTTCCGGTAACACCTAATATTATATTTTTCTTCATCTGTGTTCCACCTCACTGTATATTGTTTGAACAATTCCCTTTGCGATCTCCTGCTTCGTGTCAAAGGTCTGTATTTTTCTTTCCGGATCGATCAGATAACCACGATGATGGTTTTCATCAATCTCTGTCATATCATTCGCCAGTACAAAATCGCAGCAGTTTTTTACAAGTAAACGATGCGCTGTATCGAAAAGCTCCTCCACGGAAACCTGACTTAGCAGCTTAAAACCGATAATTACCGCCTGTGGTGCCATTTCCCGGAACATTGGAAGGATTTTCGGTGTCGGCTCTAACAAAAGTAACGGTGCTCCCATTTGTGAGGACAGTTTTCCTACCCCTTCCCGTAAATCGGTCTCATCCATTCCCTGTACGATTTTTTTCTGCAGATCACCTGTCTCTGCGCTCCGGTTCTCTAAATACTCTGATAAACTATCAATCGTTGATACCGAACGGACTTTGTAATCGCTGACTGCCATGCTGTGCACGACTCCATGGATCACATATTTTTCTGTAAGCTCTGTTACAGCCTCCTGCAGATCCGCAACGCTCTGTATTTCCACACAGGTTACCCGCTTTGATACCGGGCGGATCGAGTCCTTTGCACAGACATAAAATATATGGTCTGTCCAGTCTGCCTCTGCTAATTCATCCGCGACCAGACTTCCTAGTCTGCCGGTTCCCGTATTTGCGATCCTTCTGACATTATCGATCGGTTCGCTCGTTCCTCCGGCTGTAACAATTATATTCATTGATCTTTCAGTTATCATCCTATGCTCCTAATCTGATGCCTTTGTCCAAACATTCTTCCATACAGGTTCTGTTTGACGCGGCATTAGTTTTTATATATCTTATCACAAAAACGGCAATACTGCATAGAGGGGTTTCTCTTTTGATTTTACAAAGAATTAGCATCTCACACTTTTATGTTTCTTCCCTTAACCTACTATATTACTATCCCTTTAAATGCCAATTATTCCACATCCTTACACAAAACTCATAAACCATTCCACCATCTCCGGATTATGATGTGAGAAGAAAAGACTCTTTCCGGTATCAAGTTCTTCGATCTGGTGCATTTCCTCTGCCGTCAGTTCAAAATCAAAAATACATTTCATTTTATGAATAGATAATATGAAGTGACCTCACATTTGTAGCAACGTGGATTTACCTGTCTATACTGATTAGGGTGTCAAAAAGCGGCTCACAACTTAGTGACTGGCAAATTGCATAAAACAGGGACTGCTTTTGTGACTTTGGGAGAAAATTAGTAAATCTTAGTCTGCCTGTTCATGTATAGTGTTTTGCTGCCATGGACGGCAGCAAAAGTCTTAGCACCCCATGGACGGGGTGTTTAAGACGTACACGTCACTCCATCACAGCCTGACTCAGGCAGACTTAGATTTTCTTATTTTCGTACAACGGAACAAAACAAACCCGGTTTTGTGCATCTCCCAACCCCAAAACTAGAAACCTCCTTTTAACACCCTAATCCTATAGCGAAAAAACAAGACTTCACTTTGGGATTTTTTCCTAATGTGAAGTCTTGTTGGGAATTATGACTATAGGTTGGGAATTTTTACCCAACGCTATTCTTCTATGTGATATTTTCTCGCTTTTGCTGCCACGGTCTTATGGGTCAGTCCCAATGCTTTTCCGGCGGCGTTATAGCTTCCGTATTTTTTAAGTGCCTTTCTTATGATCTCACGCTCATAATATTCCCATGGCATGATCTCGTCATTTCCTGTTACGATCTCTTCCGCGGATGTTTTTCCTAAGGACAGTCCTGCGTCATAAAGTCCGTTTTCCGTGACTGCCTCCGACGGTACCTCATCATTTACAGAGGTGTGATAATTTTCACTGATGTAGTGTGGCAGATCTTCTTTTTGCACTTCCCTGCCATCTGCTAAGATATTGATACGTTCCATGACGTTTTCTAATTCACGGATATTTCCCGGCCAGGAATAGTGGATCAGGGCATCCATGGCTTCGCCACTCAGCTTCTTTGGCTCACAGCCTAATTCTTCTGCAATTTTATTCAAAAAATATTCCGACAGTACCGGTATGTCCTCCCGGCGCTCCCGAAGCGGCGGCAGCCAGATTGGAATAACGTTCAGACGATAGTAAAGATCCTCTCTGAATTCTCCGTTTTCGACTAATTCTTCTAAGTTTCGGTTCGTTGCTGCAATAATTCTTGCATCCACGGTGATCGTGCGGTCATCGCCAACCCGCTGAAATTCTTTTTTCTGGATGACACGCAGCATTTTTGCCTGCATGGATTTATCGAGTTCTCCAATCTCATCTAAAAAAATGGTACCTTTATCGGCAAGTTCAAATTTACCGATCTTGGTCTTTATCGCTCCGGTATAAGCACCTTTGACATGACCAAACATTTCACTTTCCAATAAATTTTCCGGGATCGCCGCACAGTTGACACGGATAAACGGCTGTGTGGCACGTTCACTCGAATAGTGGATCGCCTCTGCGATCAGTTCTTTTCCGGTGCCACTCTCTCCACGGATCAGGACATTAAAATTATTGTCCGCCGTCTTGGCTGCTAATTTCATGGCATCGTAAAGTTTGTTGCTGACTCCTACGATCCGGTTGAAAGCAGGGTTTAATTTTTTACGGCGGTGCAGCTCTTCCTCCAAGTATTCTGTCTTTGCGGAAAGATGACTGATACGGTCGATCAGTTCTTCTATCTCACTTAAATTTTTTACAACGGAAATTCCTCCGGTGATCTGCTGATTGACAATGATCGGAACGATATTTGCCACTACGCTTTTGCCGTTTTTCTTCTGGCTGATCTCGCCCATGATCTTCTGTCCTTTTTCTAAGACCCGCATACGGCTTCCATTTGGAGATATCTCATGGATGTTATCGCCCTCAGAAATATTTTCTCCGGTAATTTCATTATAGGAACCATTAATATAGGTAACGGTACCTTCTCTGTCAAACACACAGATCCCGTCCTGTACGGCTTCTAATATCTGAAGATATCGCTCCTTTAGCTCTTTGACTTCTTCAAATTCCCACGAAATCTGTACCAGCCTCGACACATCTTCAAAGGTACTGATGGCTCCTTTGATCTCATCATTTTCAATAATTGGTGTCGTATTTACTACAATGGTCGATTTGCCGATCTCTCTCGTATAACCCAAGATCGGTTCTTTGGTATCTACGACCTCCGGCAGTCTGGAATCCGGGAAAACTTCTGTCACTTTTCTTCCAAGCACCTCTCTTGCCGGAATCCCAAACAAATGCTCTGCCTCTGTATTATAGATAATGATCGTGTGCTGGTTGTCTACGACTAAAAGTCCGCTCTCGATGTTACTGTAGACATTTTCTGCCGTGATGACATTATCCTGCAACAAATTGTCCACCTGATTCAGTTCTGACTGGCTGATATTAAAATCACCCTCTAAGAACTGCTTCATCTCTTTCGATGCTTCTTCTGCCTGCTCTCCTTCGGTCACTAAGTAGATCTCTTCGCCTTTTTTGACCTTCAACGCCGTTACTAATAAAATACTGGTCAGCGGTACGTTGTGCAGTCCCTCTCTGTGTACGGAATAGAGTACGTTATATTCATTTTGCAGACGATCTGCCTTTTGTACAATGGTCGCTGCCACACGGACATGGATACCTTTTTCATAATGTATCGTTACTTTTTCTTCAATTCTCTGTGTCTTACTCATGCATTTCCTGCCTTTTTCTTTACACATATTCCTTTCGCATCTGCGTATTTGGTATCTGCATCTGCTCTCTATATTTTGTCACGGTTCTTCTCGATATCCGAATCCCCTTTTTTTCTAACTGCTCTGCGATTTTTGCATCCGATAATGGTTTTTGCTTATTCTCGCTGCGGATAATCTCCTGAATACAGGTCAGCACATTGCAGTTATTTCCATCGGAGGTTTTATTGGAAAAGAAATATTTTAATTCAAAAATCCCCCAGCGGCATTCTAAATATTTATCCCGCACTGCCCGGCTGACGGTTGACTCATGGACATCCAGTTCCTGTGCAATGTCTAAAAGGTTCATTGGTTTTAAAGAGGCTTTTCCTTTTTCAAAGAACTCTCTTTGCCAGTCCACGATCGCCTCTGCTACTGCTGCAAGTGTCTCTTCTCTCTTTCCGATATTCCGGAGCAGTATTTTTGCCTTCTGATACTGTTCTTTTAAATATTTATTTTCCTCGCTGCTGTGCACCTGCCCTAACATTGGTAAATATTCCCTGTTCAGTTCTAAGGTATGTACTTTTTCTTTATTTAAAATGATCCGGTAACCTTTTTCATCTTCTTTTACCGTAATATCCGGATAAATGTATTCGTTTCTGTTTGCACATCCATAACCTCTTCCCGGCACAGGTTCTAATTCTTCCTTAATATATTGGATCGTTTTTGTGATCTCTGCCGTTGTAAGTCCGGTCTGTTTGCTGATCTGCGGGATCTTATTCTGTGCTATTTCATCTAAATATTTTTCGATCAAAAGACGTGCCTGTCTTTGCATCTGTTCTTCGCCCTCCACCTGTAACAACAAACACTCTTTTAAATCTCTTGCAAAAACGCCACACGGCTCTAATGTCTGCATAAAACGGATTTCCCGCTCTAACTCTTCTTTCGATAGTCCGATGCCTTTTGCTAACTCATCCATGTCCATTTTTAAATATCCTGACTCTTCTAAACACTCGATCAGATATTTGCCTATTTTCTGGCGACGTGGACTGATTTTTTTTGTATATAACTGCATACGCAGATATTCTGCTAATTCGGTATCCTCGCTCTTTTCATCCGCTATCGCATTGAGATACGACTGATAATCGGTATCTTCCGTCTTTTTTCTGCTGTAATAGCCGATCCCTTCCCCCTGCGAACGGCGAACCTCTTTTTTTTCAGGCTCTTTTGCATAGTCTAACATCGGGTTTGAAAGAACTTCTTCCTCAATACACTGGTTCAATTCTTCGGTTCCCATCTGCAAAACGGATAAGGACTGCTCCATCTGCGGGGTAAGTGCAAGTTTCTGCGTCTGTTGGATAGAGACATCCATTCCAAGCTGCATGGCAATCACCTCATTTTTATGATTTGACTCATTTCACTCATTATAGCATATCCTTTAGGGAAAGGGATAGCTTTTTTGACTCCTGCGGATGCTCTTCAAACAATGTTTTTTTCGTTCGCTCTATCTCATCTTTTAACTCGCGTGCCGATAGCAGCCGACAGCCCTGTCCACGGATGATGATCTGTTCTAAGCCGTCGGAAGTTGCAACCGTGACGTTGTATTTTTTCCCATTTTCATGAGCAAATTTTTCAATATACTGGTCTGCGGTTTCCGCTTCTTTTGTAAAGACCACATGGATATTGTGATAGGTGCTGATCTCTGTCTTGTGTCCCTGCACCCGATAGGCATCAAACACGACGATCAAATTACATTTTTTCATTCCCTGATAATCACAGAGGACATCTAAGAGTTTTCCCCTTGCTCCGTCTATGCTTACCTGTGCTAAATCCTTTAAATCCTCCCATGCAAAGATTACGTTGTAACCATCCACTAACAGATATTCTTCCCGCACTTCCTGCTTTTTCGGCTTTGAAGTAGACTTATAATATTCCGGCACTTTCTTTTTCGGAAGAGTTTTTTGCTTTTTATTTGCACCAACGGACTGTGCGATAATGCGGTCTACCTCTTCCGTATCGATCCATGCATCGGTTTCCTCCGGTACCCGGTAAGCCGTCTGTTTTTCTTCGGAGGAATCTGACGGTTTTTCCTGCATAATGGATGGAAGATGCATATATTCCTTCACTTCGTACCACGGAACGAGAAAACCTGCTCCATGCGCACAGAATACGGAACCCGTCGGATGCAGTGTATCCCGTTCCGAATCATAACCGGTTGCCGCAAGCACTTCTTCCGTATTATGGCAGGGTGCATAACCCTTTAGCGTACATTGCAGTGTTCCGTTCCCTCTGGTATAGGCATGGACTTCCTTCTGGTAATCCCGCATGGTGCTGACCGGTGCCATTCCCGTAAGAATGGTTCTGTCAGCCTCTGTCTGCGGCAGTCCAAAGGTTCCATGCATCCGCTCGATATCTGTCATGGCACGTCCCACATTTTCCGATGGAAGTTCTAACCGATACTCATAATAGGGTTCTAACAAAACACTGTCTGCCTGCTTTAAGCCCTGACGGACGGCGCGGTACACCGCCTGTCTGAAATCTCCGCCCTCTGTATGCTTTAAATGTGCCTTTCCTGATACTAACGTAATACGGATATCGGTAATCGGTGCTCCGGTCAGAACCCCTCTATGCTCTGTTTCCATCAGATGTGTGAGGATCAGCCGCTGCCAGTTCCTGTCTAATAAATCCTCACTGCAGACAGACATACACTGCACACCGCTTCCCGGTTCTCCCGGCTCTAACAATAAATGTACCTCTGCATAATGGCGAAGCGGCTCAAAGTGTCCGACTCCCTCCACGGTATTTTGTATCGTTTCTTTATAGAGAATGTTTCCCTGTCCAAATTCCACTTCTGCGCCAAACCGTTCATAGATCAGTGTTTTCAAAACCTCTAGCTGGACTTCCCCCATCAACTGTACATGGATTTCCTGCAATGCCTCTTCCCATACAATATGAAGCTGTGGCTCCTCTTCTTCTAATTCCCGAAGTTTTGGCAATAAAAGGATCGGATCATCGCCTTCCGTTGGGATCACCTGATAATTTAACACCGGCTCTAAAACCGGAAGATACGTCCCCTGTTCCGCTCCGAGACCCTCGCCCGGATAGGTGTCGGACAGACCTGTCACCGCACAGATACTTCCGGCTTCTACTTCATTGACTGCCTCGTATTTTTCTCCCGAATAAATACGGATCTGGTTTACCTTCTGCCCCTCGATCACAGCTTTTACCTTTAGGCTTCCACCCGTGATCTTTAAATAGGTCAGACGGTTTCCTGCTTCATCTCTTGCGATCTTAAAGACCTTTGCTGCGAATGTGTCCGGATACTCCGGGACTTTTATCAGTTCCTGCATCTGCTCTAGGAATTCTTTTACTCCTTCTAACCGGAGTGCCGAACCAAAAAAACACGGAAAGAGCTGTCTTTCTAAAAACAGCTCCTGTAGCGTCTCCTTTTTTAATCTTCCTGTCTCTAAAAATTCTTCAAATGCATCCTCACTGCAGACTGCCGCTTCCTCATAAAAATGCACATCTCTTTTTGTAGAAAAATCCACGCAGCCTTCCTCTAAGACGTTCTTTAACTCCTGCAAAAGCACCTCTGCATCCGTTCCCTTCTGATCCATCTTATTGATAAATACAAAAGTCGGGATCTCATAACGTCTGAGCAGATTCCAGAGTGTTCTGGTATGTCCCTGCACTCCATCCGCTCCACTGATGACTAAGTTCGCATAGTCTAAGACCTGCAATGTACGTTCCATTTCCGGAGAAAAATCCACATGTCCAGGCGTGTCTAACAGTGTTACCTTCGTAGTCCCAAGTGGGAACACTGCCTGTTTTGAAAAGATCGTGATCCCTCTTTCCCGCTCTAGGGCATAGGTATCTAAAAAGGCATCCCGATTATCCACTCTTCCCATGGTCCGGATTGCCCCACTGGTATATAACATTCCCTCCGATAAGGTTGTTTTTCCTGCATCCACATGTGCCAGTATTCCTACTACGATTTTTCCCATAGTCTTTCCCTTTTCCCTACTCTAATTCAAATGCTCCGGTATAGAGCTGATAATATCTTCCTTTTTGTGCAATCAGATCCTCATGTGTTCCACGTTCCATGATCCTGCCGTGTTCTAACACCATAATGACATCCGAATTGCGTACCGTCGAAAGTCTGTGTGCAATGACAAACACGGTCCTGCCTTCCATCAGTGCATCCATACCTTTCTGTACGATTGCCTCGGTTCTCGTATCGATCGAAGATGTCGCTTCATCAAGGATCATAACCGGCGGATCGGCTACTGCTGCACGGGCGATCGATAAAAGCTGTCGCTGCCCCTGTGAAAGATTCTCGCCATTTCCGGTCAGCATCGTATCATAGCCATCCGGCAGCCTGGTGATAAAATCATCTGCTCCGGCTAATTTTGCTGCCTCGATACACGCTTCATCCGATGCTTCTAAATTACCGTAACGAATATTTTCCATCACGGTTCCGGTAAAAAGATTCGTATCCTGTAATACCATGCCAAGGGAACGACGCAAATCCGATTTTTTGATCTTATTGATATTGATCCCGTCATAACGGATCTTTCCATCGGCAATATCATAAAAACGGTTGATCAGGTTCGTGATCGTCGTCTTTCCCGCTCCGGTCGAACCGACAAATGCAACCTTCTGTCCCGGTTTCGCATAAAGCGTCACATTGTGAAGCACGGTCTTGCCCTCTTCATAGGCAAAGTCCACATCAAAAAAGCGCACATCTCCGGTCAGCTTCGTATAAGTGACCGTTCCCTCCTCGCGGTGCGGATGTTTCCACGCCCACATTCCGGTACGTTCCTTACATTCCCGAATGACTCCGTCCTCTTCTTTTGCACGGACTAAGGTGACATATCCCTCATCTGCTTCCGGTTCTTCATCGATCAGATCAAAAATCCTGCTTGCGCCTGCCATACCCATAACTACCGCATTGACCTGCTGGGAAACCTGATTGATATTTCCCGCAAACTGTTTGGTCATATTTAAAAACGGCACTACGATGCTGATGGCAAACGGCAGTCCTGAAATGCTGACATTTGGCACTTTCAACATTAAAAACAATCCGCCTGCAAGTGTCACTGCAACATATAACAGATTTCCGATATTATTCAAGATCGGGCCGAGTGTATTGGCATATTTATTGGCTCTTTCAGATACTTCAAACAGTTCCTCATTTAAAGCATCAAAATCTGCCTTGCTCTCTTCCTCATGGCAAAAGACTTTTACAACCTTCTGTCCATTCATCATCTCTTCAATATATCCTTCTACCTTACCGATCGATTCCTGCTGACGGATAAAGTATTTTGCTGAGTTGCCACCGACTTTTTTAATGACACGCAGCATAATGATAACACCCACTACAACGACAAGTGACATCCAAAGACTGTAATACAGCATGATCCCAAATACCGTAATGACCATGACCCCGGAGCTTAAAAGCTGCGGCATACTCTGTGAGATCAGCTGACGGAGTGTATCAATATCATTCGTATAATAACTCATGATATCTCCGTGGCTGTGTGTGTCGAAGTATTTAATTGGAAGGTTCTGCATCCCGTTAAACATTTTTTCACGCAGTTTTTTCAAAGAACCCTGTGTGATCACTGCCAACAAACGGCAGTAAGTAAAGGATGCGATCAGGGAAACGGCATAGAGGATTGCCAAGATTGCCGCCATCCCGAGGATTTTTCCTGCAACTGCCTCCCAGTCTCCGCTCTGATAACTCTGCTCGATCACTGCAATAATATTCTGCATAAATACTGCCGGGATCGCACTGACAATAGCATTAAATAAAATACAGAATAATACAACCGGCATCAAAACTGGATAAAACGAAAACAACGTACGGATGATCCTTCTGATAACACCTTTTTTCGGTGCTGCCTGCATTTCCTTATTCTCCATCCGTCTCACCTCCTCTATTCTGTGAAGCATAGACTTCCTGATAGATCGCATTTTCTTTTAATAATTCTTCGTGTGTTCCAACTGCCTGTATCTTTCCACCTTCTAACACAAGGATGCGGTCTGCCTCCTGTACGGAAGAAATCCTCTGGGCAATGATGATCTTTGTCGTATCAGGAATATATTCTTTGAATGCGAGACGTATCATCGCATCTGTCTTGGTATCTACCGCACTAGTCGAATCGTCTAAGATCAATATCTTTGGTTTTTTCAGCAATGCCCTTGCAATACAAAGTCTCTGCTTCTGTCCACCGGAAACATTGGCTCCCCCCTGCTCAATATGGGAAGCATACTGATCCGGAAACTGCATAATGAATTCATCCGCCTGTGCTAATTCACACGCCTGCTTCATCTCCTCCTCTGTGGCATTTTCATCACCCCAGCGAAGATTATCCATGATACTTCCGGAAAACAAAATATTTTTCTGTAATACAACGGCAACCTGATTTCTCAAGGCTTCGATGTCATAGC
>OLJW01002806.1_pt1 | contig 14493 bp, 11 predicted proteins | sample 1603411 | NCBI WGS metagenome assembly OLJW01 (sample SAMN04168659, study PRJEB22393) | human gut metagenome | biome: human gut microbiome; feature: stool | host: Homo sapiens | collected 2014-05-12 | reverse complement strand
CGTAGGTCGCCCGGCCGATCATCACGCCGTCCACGCCGTAGCGGTCGAACATCTCCGCGGCCTTCGGTCCCGAATCCACATCGCCGTTGCCGATGATCGGGATCTGTATCTGCGGGTTGTTCTTCACTTTGCCGATCAGCGTCCAGTCCGCTTCGCCGCGGTACATCTGGGCGCGTGTGCGGCCGTGAACGGTGAGCGCGGCGATGCCCACGTCCTGCAAGCGCAATGCGATCTCCTCGATGTTCTTCGACTCTTCGTCCCAGCCCAGCCGCGTTTTGACGGTCACGGGCTTGCGCACCGCCTGCACGATCCGGCGCGTCATCTCGACCATCAGCGGCACGTCGCGCATCATGCCCGATCCGGCGCCGCGCCCGGCGATTTTCTTCACCGGGCAGCCGAAGTTGATGTCTATGATGTCGGGACCGGCCGCTTCGGCCATGCGGGCCGCTTCGACCATCGGTTCGATCAGGTGGCCGTAAAGCTGGATGCCCACGGGACGCTCCGCCGCGTCGATTTCGAGTTTTTTGAGCGACTTGGCCGCGTCGCGGATCAGCCCGTCCGACGAAATGAATTCCGTGTAGACCACGTCGGCCCCGAACCGCTTGCACATGTAGCGGAACGAAGGGTCGGTCACGTCTTCCATCGGCGCCAGCAGCAGGGGCTTTTCGCCGAGTTCTATATCAGCTATTTTCATGGGTTCTGGTTCGTTTTTTCCGATGTCTCGCAGGCGAGGATCTTGTCTATGCGGGCGCCGTCCATGTCGACGATCTCGAACGTGAAGGTGTTCCACCTCAGTTTTTCGCCCGTCTGCGGAATATGCCCCAGCTCGTCGAGGATCAGGCCGCTGAGGGTGTTGTAGAGGTTGTTCGGGTAGACGTCCTCCAGCCCGTAGCAGACCAGAAAATCGTAAAACGGGCACTGCCCGTCGATCAGGCAGCTGCCGTCCTCCCGGTGAACGATGTCCGGCTCCTCCCGCTCTTCGGGAATCGAGCCTACCAGCGCTTCGAAGATGTCGTGCAGGGTGACGATGCCCTGCGTCACGCCGAATTCGTCGCAGACGATGCCGTAGCCGACCTGTTCGCTGCGGAGTTGTTCCAGCGCGGTGTACACTTGGGTCTCCTCGTGGAAGAATTTTGCCGGGCGCAGTATGGATGCGACGTCGAAATCCTCCTCTCCGATGTGCGTGAAGAGGTCCTTGAGGTATATCACGCCGGCCAGCCGGTCGAGGTTGCTGCGGGCGGCGGGGTAGAGCGTGTGGGGTTCCCTGCCGACCAGCTCGCGGATCTCTGCGGGCGTCATGGCGGGGTCTATCCATGCGATTTCGCTGCGGTGCGTCATGATCGAACCCACCTTGCGGTCGCCGAGCGAGAATACGCGGCCGACGATCTGCTGTTCGACGATCTGCACCTCTCCGTCTTCGGTTCCCTCCTGAATGATCGACTTGATCTCCTCCTCGGTGACCTTGCTCTCCGTATCCCGTATTCCGAGCAGGCGGGTGATAAGCTCGATGCTGCGCGAAAGCAGCCATACGAACGGCGAGGCCGCCACCGAGAGTGCACGCATCGGTCGCGCGACGGCGCAGGCGATCTTCTCGGCCGTGTTCATGCCGATACGCTTGGGAACGAGTTCGCCGAAGATGAGCGTCAGGTAGGTGACGATGACGACGATCGTCACTTGGGCCGCGATCGTCGCCGTGCGCAGGGGAATACCCAGCAGAGCGAGTTCGCGGCCGAATTTCGCAGCCAGCGCATCGCCGGAGTAGATACCCGTGAGGATGCCGATGAGCGTGATGCCGATCTGGATGGTCGAGAGGAACTTGTCGGGGTCCTCGATGATCCGGAGCGCGCGCCGCGCGCCGGCGTTTCCCTGCCGGGCACGCAGTTCGAGGTTGGAACGGCGGGCCGAGATCAGTGCGATTTCCGACATGGCGAAGATGCCGTTGAGCAGGATCAGCAGGATGATGATGACGATTTCCATATTGAATGTATGCGGTATGTTCCGTACGTCGGCCGTTGTCCGGATGCGCGGGCGGGTTCATGCGCCTACGCCGGTGCGTCGGCCGTCCGGTGCGGAAGCGTATCATTTTGCAAAGATACGAAAAGTCGAGCGCAGAAGCAAACGCATGTTTGATTCTGCCGAGACGGAGTATCTAAGGCGCAGCCAAAGTACGAAAAGTCGAGCGCAGAAGCAAGCGTCAGCTTGATTCTGCCGGGACGGAGTATCTAAGACGTCGGCCGGAGATGAATATTTCGGATGGCGGGAAATGCTGCGGGGAGAATTGTACGGAATCTGTTGCCGGCGATTGATTATTCACCGAAAAAAGCTAAATTTGCAGGGCTAAATCAACAAATCATCAGAGGAAAATGAATATCGATCACTTTATTTCGGAGGCGGTGAGCCGCTCGGTCGAGGCGCTCTACGGGCCGCTGGGGGAGGAGCAGTTGCAGATTCAGAAGACACGCAAGGAATTCGACGGCGATTATACGCTGGTCGTTTTCCCGCTGCTGCGACGAAGCCGCAAGTCGCCCGAAGCGACGGCCGCCGAGATAGGGGAGCACCTTACGGCGCATATGCCGGAGGTGAAGTCGTTCAACGTCATCAAGGGATTCCTGAACCTCGCTCTTTCGGACGGCTTCTGGGCCGACCGTTTCGCCGAAATCGCAGCCGACGGAGCGTTCGGGCAGGCTCCGGCGACGGGCCGCAACGTGATGATCGAGTATTCGTCGCCCAATACCAACAAGCCGCTCCATCTGGGGCATATCCGCAACAACCTGCTGGGCTATTCGGTCGCGCAGATATTGCGTGCCGTCGGCCATAATGTCATCAAGGTCAACCTGGTCAACGACCGCGGCATCCACATCTGCAAGTCGATGCTGGCGTGGAAGCGCTACGGCGGAGGCGAAACGCCCGCTTCGTCGGGAATGAAGGGCGACCATCTGGTCGGTAAATACTACGTCGAGTTCGACAGGCACTACAAGGCCCAGGTCAAGGAGCTGACGGCCTCGGGCATGTCGGAGGAGGAGGCGAAGAAGCGGGCGCCGCTGATGCTCGAAGCGCAGGAGATGCTGCGCCGCTGGGAGGCCAGGGATCCCGAGGTCTACGGACTGTGGGAGATGATGAACGGCTGGGTGTACGACGGTTTCGACGTTACCTACAAGGCGCTGGGCGTCGATTTCGACAAGGTCTACTACGAGTCGCAGACCTACCTGCTGGGCAAGGACATCGTGCAGAAGGGGCTGGACATGGGGATTTTCTACCGCCGCGAGGACGGTTCGGTCTGGATCGATCTTACGGCCGACGGCCTGGATCAGAAATTGTTGCTGCGCGGCGACGGAACGTCGGTCTACATGACGCAGGATCTGGGGACGGCCTACCGCCGTTTCGAGGAGAACGATCTCGACGACATGATCTATGTCGTGGGCAACGAACAGAACTACCATTTCCAGGTTTTGAAACTGGTGCTCAAAAAGCTGGGCTACGATTGGAGCGACCATATCACCCACCTCTCCTACGGGATGGTGGAGTTGCCCAACGGCAAGATGAAGTCGCGCGAGGGGACGGTCGTCGACGCCGACGACCTGATCGACGACATGGTGCGCACGGCACGCGAAATGTCGGACGAGCTGGGCAAGCTGGACGACTGCACGGAGGACGAGGCGGCTGCGATTTCGCGGATGGTCGGTCTGGGTGCACTCAAATATTTCATTCTCAAAGTCGATCCTAAAAAGACGATGCTCTTCGATCCGCGCGAATCGATCGATTTCAACGGCAATACCGGTCCCTTCATCCAGTATACGCACGCCCGCATCCGTTCGGTGCTGCGCAAGGCGCAGGAGGCGGGGATCGCCTGCGGCGAAGCGTCGGCCGCGGCCTATCTGCCCGAAGAGGTGGCGCTCGTCAAGCAGTTGGCGGACTATCCCAACGTGGTGAAGGCCGCTGCCGAGAATTTCGCTCCTTCGATCGTCGCGGCATACGCCTATGAGTTGGCCAAACAATACAACGCCTACTACCACGATCACTCGATCCTGCGCGAGGAAGACGCTGCGGTGCGTGCCATGCGGCTGCGTTTGTCGGAGCAGGTGGCGCGCGTGATCCGGCTGGCGATGCGCCTGCTGGGGATCGACGTTCCCGAACGGATGTAGCCTGCGGCGGACAGCCTGCCTGTGCAGCCGGCAAAGAACGTATCGACGGCCCTCGACTCTGCTCAGGGGCCGTTTTTCGTCGTTTCGGCGCGATTGTTGAATGGATTGGTGCGAAATCATACTATCCACTCATAAATCGTTAATGACGTGAAAAGGATCTTTACCACTTTCGTATGTGCCTTTGCGGTATGCGCTGCGGCCGATGCCCAGCAGCGAAGCGGGGCTCCGGCATCGTGTCCGCAGGCCGATACCGTTTTGCTGTCGGCCGATGTCGACGGTACCTATCTGGTGCGCAAGTATCTGGTGAAACAACACGCCGACCGCAACTCCGACTATGCGGTGCGTTATCAGGTCGATGTGGCGCAGCTCTCGTCGACGCTGGCCGGAAATGCGCGGCAGCTGGACGATTTGCAGGCTTTTATCGACAAGGTTTCGCAGGATAAGTCGTTGCGGGTGACGGGCGTGACGATCACCGGCTATGCTTCGCCCGACGGGCCCTATGCTCCCAACGAGCGGCTGGCGCGCAAACGCGCGACCGATTTCCGGAACTACGTCGATTCCCGCTACCGCCTTTCGGCCAGCTATCCGGTCACCGTATCGGCCGTAGTCGACGAGTGGCGGGCGGCGGTTCCGGCCGTGGAGGCTTCGTCGATACCCTCCAAGCAGGAGGTGCTGCAAATCCTGAACGGCAGCGACAAGGCGACGGTCAAGGAGATGCGACTCAAACGGCTGCCTGCGGCGTGGAATTACATGCGCCAGCATATCCTGCCGCCGATGCGCCATGTAGAGATGGCCTTCACCTACGACAAGAGCAGCGTCGTCACCGAGCGCACGCCCATTCCGCTGCCCGAAGTGGAGCCGGTCATCCATGCGACCTACATCCTTGTCGACGATCAGCCCGACGGTCTGATTATCGATATGGACGAGTTCGATTGCACCTGCACGATGTAGCCCGTCCGTTTCAGGCGGGCGTTTTCCGCCCTTGCTCGTCGACGCCGAGCCCCCGATCGGACGGAGTCGCCGGATCGCCTGCGGGCGGATCCGGCGGTTTCGTGCGGAAAAATCATCGGGCGAAGTGGCGATTGTCGGAGGTTTTTATTATCTTTACGCCAAATATCAAACTATCAGGATTATTATGGCAAATTTAAGAGAGCTGAAGAAGGAGATCGACTATCGTCTGGAAGAGGTGGTTTTCGACTGCGATATGGCCATTGCCTTCCAGCCGTCGAAGGAGCAGGAAATTTTCGAGCTGATGCAGAAGGCCGTCGCCCTTCGCAACGAGTTGATCGCAAAGGTCAGCAATCCCACCGAACCGCACAACAAATCGCTGGTCCGCAAATACTATGCTGCGCTGCGTGCCGATATCGTCCGGTCGTTCGAGGCATTGTTCGAGGAGCTGAGCAAGATCAACGAGGCGAAGAAGTAGGGGAGTGCCCTTTTTCGGTAAATTTTGCGGGAGGCGACAGGCGACTGTCTCCTCCCGTTCGTATCCCTGCCGATCCCTCCGCGGTGCGCCGGGGCGTGCCGCTTGCAATCGAGGGGGCGTATTTTCGTGTATCGTCGGCCTCGGCATCGAGTCGGTTGAAAATCGATAATCCCACACTGTTATGGATATTCCGAAGTTGATAGCCGCCCAGCGGGCCTATTTCGAGACGGGCGCCACGCGCGACATCGCGGTGCGGCGTCGGGCGCTGCAAGCGTTGCAGGCGTCGGTGCGGCGGCACGAAGAGGTGCTGTGCAGTGCGTTGCGCGCCGATCTGGGTAAATCGGTTGTCGAGAGTTACATGACCGAAATCGGCATCGTCGCGGGCGAAATCCGTTTCGCATTGCGTAACCTGAAACGCTGGATGCGGCCTCGCCGCGTCCCGACGCCGCTCTTCGCCTGGCCGGCGCGAAGCCGTGTGCGCTACGAACCGCTGGGCGTGGTGCTCGTCGTCGCGCCGTGGAATTACCCGCTGCAACTGACGCTGCTGCCGCTCGTCGGGGCATTGGCCGCAGGGAACTGCGTGGTGCTGAAACCTTCGCCGGGCGCTCCGGCCACGGCAGCCGTTCTGTCGGAGATCGTCGGCGAGTGCTTTCCGAAGGAGCTGGTCGCTCTGGTGCCGCACGCACCGCAGGCTGTGGAAGAGTTGCTGACGCAGCGGTTCGACCATATCTTCTACACGGGCGGAGGGACTTTCGGCCGTGAGATCATGGCGCGTGCGGCCGAACGCCTGACGCCCGTCACGCTCGAACTGGGCGGGAAAAGTCCTTGCGTCGTGGGGGCGGAGGCCGATTTGAAGCTGGCTGCGCGGCGCATCGTGTGGGGGAAGACCCTCAATGCCGGCCAGACCTGCGTGGCCCCCGATTTCCTGCTGGTGCACGAATCGGTTTGCGACCGGCTGCTGGTGGAGTTGCAGCGGGCCGTCGAGCGGCAATGGGGGAGCGATCCGCGCTTTGCGGTCGACTATCCCCGAATGGTCGACGGCGCCCATGCGCGTCGTGTGGCGGAGTTGCTCTCCACGGCGGGAGGCGAGACGGTCTGCGGCGGCGAGGTGCTCGAAGAGGAGCGCTATGTCGCACCCACGATCGTTCTGAATCCCGACCCGCAGAGCCGTCTTATGCGCGAAGAGATTTTTGCGCCGGTGCTGCCCGTGCTGACCTTCGCGGAGTTGTCGGAGGCGGCCGATGCGCTGCTCGCCGCCGACCGGCCGCTGGCACTCTATTATTTCGGCGACGAACGCGAAGGCCGCCGTCTGTGCGAGCGGGTGCCGTCGGGCGGGGTGGCGTTCAACGATGTGGTGATGCAGGTGTCGAGTCGTCGCCTGCCCTTCGGCGGGGTCGGTGCGAGCGGAATGGGACGCTATCACGGCGAGGCGTCGTTCGAGTGCTTCTCCAACTGCCGCTCCTATTTTCTGGGGTCGAAACGCTTCGACCTGCCGCTGCGTTATGCGCCTTATCCCAAGCGGCTGCTCGGCTGGCTGCGGCGGCTGATGGATTAGTGGCGGCTCAACACGGTGTGCGGTACGTCGCCGTGCGAGATGAGCTGGATCGGGCAGCCGTAGTTGCGCAGTTGCTCCTCGTCGATGATGTTCGAATCGTGCCGGTGAACATGACGGTTGACACAGACGATGCTCTTCACCACCGAGGAGATCGTCCCCACGTCGTGCGACACCATGACGATGGCCATGCGGCGGTTCAACTCCTGGAGAATGCGGTATAGTTCATTTTCGAACTGGTTGTCGACGAAGTTGGCCGGTTCGTCGAGGATCAGCAGCCGCGGCTCGGAGATGATCGCCCGGCACAGAAGCGCCCGCTGCATCTGCCCTCCCGATATTTCGCCGATGGCTCGGCCGGCGACTTCGGCGATGCCGGTGCGTTCGAGCAGTTCCAGCGCCCGTCGGCGGTCTTCGGCGGTGTAGCGCGACCGGAATCGCTTGTGTCCCTGCAAGCCCGACAGTACCGTCTCCGTAACCGATATGGGGAAAGCCCTGTCGAAAACGTTCTGTTGGGGCAGATACCCGATCAGACGCTCTTTGCCGCGGAAAAGTTCGGCAGCGTAGTTCACCGTTCCGCGGTAGGGAATGTTGCCCAGAATCGCACGTACGAGCGATGTCTTTCCTCCGCCGTTGGGACCGATGACCCCCAGGAAATCGTCCTCGAAAATATCCAGCGACACCTCATCCAGCGCCGTCGTCCCCTCGTATGCGACCGAGAGGTCTCTCACCGAGATCAATACGTTACTCATTGCCGGAGGTAAGTTGTCGGGTGATTTCCCCGATGTTTTCGATGACATCTTCACGCAGCGGATCGATCTTCACGCTGCGGGCGCCGATATCTTCGGCGATGACTTTGACCGTCGACGCAGGGTATTGCGCCTGATAGAAGACGCGCCGTACCTTTTTCCTGCGTGCCTCCTCGATCAGCCGCGCCAGGTGACGGGCCGACGGCTCCTTTCCGTCGTGTTCGACGGCGAGCTGTTCCAGTCCGTAGTCCGCCGCATAGTAGGTGAGGGCGGGGTGGTAGATCACGATCGTGTGTACGTTCGCCTGCCGCAGCGCTTCGGCACAGGCCGTATCAAGCGAGTCGAGGCGGACGAGCAGTTTTTCGTAATTTTCCGTATAACGAACCGAGTCGGGAAACGATGTGCGAAGCGCGTCGTAAGCGTTGGCGGCCATCTGTTTCAGTGCGCGCGGCGAGGTCCAGATGTGAGGGTCGATGCCGTGTGCGTGCCCTTCGGACGCGCGTGCTTTTCCGGTCGGTTCGTGTGTATGTCCGTGTGCGCAACTCCCTTCGAGCAGCCGGATGCCCCGGCTCAGGTTGACCAGTTTCTCCCGATCGGGAAAATCGCGTAACAGATTTTGTTCGAAGTCGATAAGCCCGACGTTGAAGACCAGTTTCGACCGGTTCAGCGCAACGTACTGGCGCGGTGTCGGTTCGAAACTTTCGGGGCTGGCGCCCGCCGGAACCAATACGTCGACTTTGAAGTCGTCTCCGACGATCTGCTCGATGAGCGAACGCAGCGGCAGGATCGAGACGTAAAGTCGCTCCTTGTCTGTCTGGCGGGTGCTTGACGTACAACCTGTTGCGAAAAGCGACAGGAATAATAAATATAGATATGCGGTTCTCATAGTCGTTATGTATCATCGTTTCCGGACGGCAAAACCGCTCCGGTGAATAAGAACAAATGTAGCGAAAAATCCGGTTCACTGCGCATTTTCCTGTGGGGAAATCGATGGAATCGTGCATTTTCGGATTACAAAGTGGAATATTTCAGTGATTGATACGCCGTCGGGGTAGCTGTATCCGACCGTTCGAATGGTCCTTTTGGCCGGATCGATATTTAATTTAACATAATATAAATATTAATCCATTATTTGTTGTTTTATAAAATGCGGGATTATAATATTTCTCTGGACCACTATGGATCTGTTTTGAAGTCGCCGGAGGTCTGGCGATTCGCCGACTCTTTTTGGCCGTGCCGATGCATTATTAAGAAATAATTGCGACCAAGGAATTTGGAGAAATTCCGTGGTACCGAAAATACTCCTAAGAACCTGTTTTTTGGAGTCTATATTATGTTAATTCCGGTAAGGTTCCGTCTACCGTATTTTACGGGAGGAAAAGATAGTTGGCAAAAACGAATCGTGACCCGTTGGCAGGGAAATGGGGCTGCGTCCGAAGTGTCGGACGGGATTCGTTGCTTCGATAGGTTCGGATAGACGTCCGAACCGATGACGTATGATCGAATGGGAACGCCGGTTGAAGTCCGGATTATCCGTGTCCGGCAAATTTGAGAACGGAGCTGCGGTCAGGTTTCTTATTCCTGTTTCGGCGTAAAACTTTCGAAGGTTCGATCGGAATAAACGATGATGATTCGTTGCACGGTAGAAGATGTCATATTTCTAAAATCTCCGGAAGCGATCCGATGCGGATCGACTGCGTCGACGGTATCCGTATTTCCGGCGATATCGGTTTCGCAAGGGGAACCGGAAGGTTGTTCGGAGGTTGCAGATTCTGCCGTAAAAAGATCGGGCGAAACGGGTTGTTCCCTGATCGGAGTTTCATCCGAGCGGTACATTGTTTCGTCGTCGAGCAGCAACCAATCAGGGTTGATCTGCGGGAAACTGAGCAGAATTTTTCGTAGCAGATCGTATCCCGGTTTGCTGCGTCCGGAGATGATATGGGAGATATTGGAAGCGCCTGTCCCCAGAATTTCCGCAAGGCGGCTTGAAGTCAATCCTTCGCTTTTCATCAGTCTCAACAATTTTTCTCCCATATTCCCTGATTTTTTACAAATATAAACATTTTTATTTTGTAAAACAAGCGAGATTCAAAAATGTAAACAATTAACAACGGAAGAATTTGTTTACAATTGTAAACAAATTAAAACTGTAAAAACACGATTTTCTTTTTACTTACTAATTATGTTTAGATAGAATATGACAAATATATGATTTTCTGCAATTTTATACTTATATAATCTTCTGTGATGAGAATCCTTTATCGTGCGCTGGTTTTACTCCAATATATAAAATCTTATAGTGCATATAAATCGTATAATTATTTGGTATTCTGTAATATAAATTCGTGTATTCAATATTTGCACTTAGTGAAATCCGAAGGCTAGTCAATCGTGAATGTGTTTTAATGTTGTTTTACAGATTATGAATTATGAACACCTGATTTTCCGATTTGCGTTTACGAAAGTAAATAAAGAAGGCGTTGAATTCACTTGAAATTATTTACAAAAGTAAATATACTACCCTTTCGTGACTATTTTCAATGAAAAATATGATTTCTCGCCTCTTGTCTTCTCTAAAAATTACCATACCTTTCCGGTTGTATACATTATGTTAAAAACAGATTGTTGATAATTCTTTCATATCCATTTATCTATTTATTTATAAGGTATCTATATTTTTGTAATCCGAGGCATTCATGACCTTTTCAGCTCGTATGATTTTTCGATCGTTCAGCGCTGATTCGGGTGTTTGAGGCGGAGAGAGCAGGCGGTTTGCTCCTATTTTGATTCTTGAAAAGTCGGTTTCCTGCGGCGAAATCCTGCCTGTTCCGATCGAATTCCCGCTGGATGCGAAAAAATGGAGCGATATTCGGAGTTACCCTTTTTTGACGGAGTTCGACCGACGGTTTTGGGGAACCTCCGGAATGCGAAGCGTGTCGATTGAAGGTAAAGTGCGCTGTTGATTTCTTCGGGAAGGTTTGTTCGCGCGAAGTTCGATTCGGGGAAAATACCCTATTGGTTTGACGCCGCCGGATTCGGTTTGTTGCGGGGATGCTCGGATGTGCCGGATACAGGAAAAACAGAAGTGTCAAAATTTACATATTTGATAGCGTGTAAATGCTACGTCGCTGTTCGATTCTCCGGATATTTCCGACCGGCCGGCTGAATCCGTTTATTTTCGAATATTGGTTGCGGGCAACGGTAACTCCGTATTGTCGTAGAGGGAAACAGAGCAGGCATGGGAGGATGAAACGCTCGGAACGATTGTGCGAACGTAGGCAGTGTGTGGGTGTGGGTGTGGGTGTGGATGCTGCTTACTGGCTTTATCGGACTGCCCGATCCGGCGCATTTGTTTGTGTCGCAAAAGCGGAATATCGAGATGATCGTGCTGTTGGATTCTTTGCTGTTCTCCGGTCGGAGGTGCCGGGAGGCTTTGCGTTCGCTGCGCTCAGTTTCCTGCTGTTTGTGCGGTGGACACGCAAGCGGTTTCAGTCGATGTCGTGGAGCTTGGGGCCGCCTACCTTCGGAAAAGAGCAAATCCCTGTTTTGCTGAAAAAACGAAAATCCGCTTCGGAATTTTTCGGTATCGTATCGTCCGATGCAGGTCGTGCATGGCGGAAACCGTCTGTTTACGTGATATTTCAAGACGAAGGTGCTCTGTGCGAGGCTCCTGCGCCGGGGTGTACGGGTGACGGTGTGCCGTCGCAAGCCGGACGCTTCCCAGCGATTCGATCAGGACCGGGGAGGGGCGATGTGCAGAATGGAAAAGGCAGGGAAATTCGGGCGGATCTGTAAAAAAGCTTCGTTTTCAACAGTCGTTTTCTCGCCATGACATAGCTCGCGCAAGCGCGGCTCTGTTCATTTGGCTTAACGAAAACGTTCCTGGGAAAGGAAGTTTTTCGGTCAAGACCGGCGCCTTTATGAAGTATGCCGCGATTTCCTATCGGTTCAATTTGGCGGCGATCGCCTGAAACTCTTCGGGCGTCAGGGAGAGTTTCTCACGCCGGAAGTCGACGTCGCTTTCGCTTTTGATCGGGATCAGATGGATGTGCGCATGGGGAACCTCCAATCCCAGCACGACGACCGCCACCCGTTTGCAGTCGATCTGCCGTTCGATCCTGCGGGCGATTTTCTTGGCGAAGAGCATCATGCCGGCGAGCGTTTGATCGTCCAGATCGAAAATGTAATCGACCTCTTTCTTGGGCACGACGAGCGTATGTCCTTCGGTCAGGGGGTTGATGTCGAGAAATGCGTAGTAATTCGCATCTTCGGCGACTTTGTACGACGGAATCTCTCCGGCGATGATGCGTGAAAAAATCGATGCCATGATGCAGTTGTTTTTATTCTTCGAATTTGGGTTTCAGTATTTCGGAATAGATGACCGCACGCCGCAGATCGAATGGCTCTCCGAGCGGGCCGTCCGTTGCCGCGGGGCATGTCGGACGCTTCTCTTCGGGTGTCTCCTGCCTGACGTCGTGCGTTGCGATTGGGGCGGGAATCGTGTCGGCGGCGGATGCTTCGTCGTCGAACGTTTCGAGCGATACCGCCTCGACGACGAGCGGTTCGGAGGCAGCTTCTTCTACCCTCGCGTCGCGCCGGGCCTCCTGTTCGGCCGGACGCCTCGCATGTCGTGCAGGACGGGGCTCCATCTCGACCGGGGGCGCTACCCTTTCGTCCGTATCGTCGGCCTGCCGCTCCTGCCGTTGTGTACGCTTCTTCTGATCCGAAGCCGTTTTCACGCTCCAGAGAATGATAATGGCCACCCAGATTAAAACGGTAATATCCATGACTTTTCCTCCTTATAAGTTTCGTTTCACGCTCTCCATGCCCTTTATTTTGCGGAGATTCTCGAGGACGACGCTCAGGCTCTCCGCATTTTTGACGTAGAGGCTCAGGGTTCCTTCGAAAATGCCGTCGTGGCTCTGGATGCCTATTTCGCGGATGTTGATGCTGAAATCGCGGCTGATGACGTTGGCCAGATCCAGCAGAATGCCCGTGCGGTCGATGCCGCGCAACTCGATGGTCGAAAGGTAGGAGACGGCCTTGTGCTGCGACCACTTGATCTCGTCCTTGATGATGTTGCGCCCGAACTGCGATGCGAGCCGGTTCAGCTCCTCGCAGGTGGCCTTGTGGACGATGATCTTGCCCGACTGCGGATCGCGGAATCCCACGACCTTGTCGCCCGGAATGGGTTTGCAGCACTCGGCGACGACGAATTCCGGCGACGTGTCGTCCGCCGCCTCGTCGATCGCCGGCGTCTCGTCGTCCTCGCTCTCCGGCTTCGCCTTTTTGGGGATGAACAGCGTCCAGAATTTCAGGATCTTGCTCGCCGAGTTGACTTTCAGATGCTTCTCTATATCGTCCAGCCGGATGATGCCTGCACCGATTTTGCTGTAAAACTCCTCCTTGGTCGCGCATTCGTATGCCGGAACCAACTTGCGCAGTACACGTCCCGAAAGGTTGATATTGAGTTTGGCGAGCCGCTCGGTGAGCGTCGCCATACCCCGTTCGATGTTGTTCTGCTGTTCGCGTTTGAGGAAGTTCTTGATCGATTGCTTGGCCTTGCTCGTCGTCACCAGGTCGAGCCATTCGGCTTTGGGACGTGCGTTGTCGGCCGTGATGATCTCGATCTGATCGCCGCTCGAAATCTGCGTCGTGACGGGTTCGAGCTTATGGTTGATCTTCGCGCCGATCGCCTTGTTGCCGACGTTGGTGTGGATGTCGTAGGCGAAATCGAGCGCCGTGGCGCCGAAGGGCAGCCGGCGAGGCTCGCCTTTCGGTGTGAAGACGACGATTTCGGAGGTGTAGAGCGACAGCTTGAAGTTATCCAGAAAGTCGACGGCGTTTTCCGTCGGCGAGTTGAGCGCATCGCGGATCTTTTTGAGCCACTTGTCCAGCTCGTCCTCGTTCTGCGAAATGGTCTCCTGCTTGTACTTCCAGTGGGCGGCCACTCCCCTTTCGGCGATGTCGTCCATGCGCTGCGTGCGGATCTGCACCTCTACCCATACGCCGTCGGGGCTCATCACCGTCGAGTGCAGCGCCTCGTAACCGTTGGCTTTCGGGGTGTTGATCCAGTCGCGCAGGCGGTCGGGCTTGGGCGTGTAGATGTCCGTGATCGTAGCATAGATCTGGTAACACTGCGTCTTTTCCGACGGGAAGGGCAGCGGTTTGAAGACGATGCGGATGGCGAACAGATCGTAGACCTCTTCGAAAGGAATCTGTTTGCGCTGCATCTTCATCCAGATCGAGTAGATGCTCTTGACACGGGCCGAAATCTCGAAATTGATGCCGTCGTGCCGCAGCGCTTCGACGATCGGAGCGTTGAAGCGTGCGATGAACTCCTGGCGCGACGCCTCCGTCTCGTCCAGTTTGCGGCTGATCTCCTCGTACTGCTCCGGAAAACGGTACTTCATGCAGAGGTCTTCCAGTTCGGTTTTGATGGCGAAAAGCCCCAGTCTGTACGCCAGCGGCGCGAAGAGGTAGATCGTCTCGCTGGTGATCTTGATCTGCTTGTTCAGGGGCATGGCGCCCAGCGTGCGCATGTTGTGCAGCCGGTCGGCGATCTTGATGAGGATGACCCGCACGTCGTCCGAGAGCGTGAGCAGCACCTTGCGGAAATATTCGGCC
>OLJW01002796.1_pt1 | contig 14526 bp, 17 predicted proteins | sample 1603411 | NCBI WGS metagenome assembly OLJW01 (sample SAMN04168659, study PRJEB22393) | human gut metagenome | biome: human gut microbiome; feature: stool | host: Homo sapiens | collected 2014-05-12 | reverse complement strand
GCGGGAATCCCCCACGGCCCGGAGGATGCCGGAGCCCATGTTGTAGATCAGCAGGCCGCTGATGCCGCCGAAATAGATGGTCAGATAGGCGGAGGACTCCGGAAACACCTCGGCAGGGGTGTTCATCAAACGCAGCATTAGGGGCGTAAAGCCGACGCCCAGCGCCGTGAATACTGCACACAGGATCACCGTCAGCACCAGCGCCGTGTGGACGGCGTCGTGGACCCTCTCCGTGCGTCGTGCGCCGTAGTATTGGCTGATGACCACGCCGGCGCCGCTGGAAAAGCCCAGAAAGCAGCCGATGAGCATATTGACGATGGGGCCCACCGTACCTACAGCGGAGAAGGCCTCGTTGGAGACAAAATTGCCCACCACCCATGTATCCACCATGTTGTACAGCTGCTGAAAGATGTTGCCCGCCAGCAGCGGCAGCGCAAAGCGAATCAGATGGCCGGTGATATTGCCTTCGGTCATATCCACGCCGGAGTGGGTCGGATGAGGGTGCTGGATATGGTGCATAGTCTTGCGTTCCTTTACATGATTTTCGTATAGGTATAAGCATATCACGGTTTGGGCGGCGGTTCAATAGGCACTGCTGCAAAATCCGGCAGCTACTCCGCAAATTCCGACAGCTCGGCCGGACGCATGACGGACACCTCATAGGCCACTCGCTCCTGCGGCCCGGTCTCCAGATTTTTGGTGTAGGTGCGGCTCTGGATGCGGCCCTCCACCGTCAGACGGGCGCCCACCGCCAGAATGGATGTCTGACGGGCAACGGTACCCCATGCGATAAGGGGGAGGTAGTCCGCTCGGCCATAGCGCCGGTTCACCGCCAGAATGATATCGCAGATCTCCCGTCCCAAGGGCGTGCAGCGCAGGGTAGGGGGCTTACAGAGCACGCCGGACAGCCGAATGCGATTCACCGGCCCCTCTCCACCGGGCTGGAGGGTCTGGGCAAAGACCGACACCACCAGCCGTGGCCCCTGTCCGCTGCGGTTGTTGAAGGAGCGAAGCTGGCCGGTGACGGTGACGGCTGCGCCGGGGGACAGGGGACACAGCTCCAGCAGCGGCTGGGGGACGATCACCGGCAGACAGTCCTCCTGCCCGGAGAGCCGGGGGACGGACAGTAGGAACCGGGAGAAGCTCTGGCTGTGGTTGACGTGGGACGGCTGCGGCTGGGTGAGAACCTGTCCGCACAGAAGAACGTGGTTGAAGTTCTGTTCCATATTCGGTCACCTCGTTGGTTGAAGTCAGCACACTATATGTACCGCCTACGGAGAATATGTGCTTTTCAAACGGAAAGAAATCTGCTACAATGGAGGAAACGACCAAAGGAGCGTGAGACCATGCGTTATAAGGGAAAGGTATACCGTCCGCCCAGTGAGGCTTACAGCCTCATCGTGCAGGTGACCTACGGATGCAGCCACAACGGCTGCGCCTTTTGCGATATGTACGACGACAAGCACTTCGCCATCCGACCCATGGAGGAGGTCCGGGAGGACTTCGAGATGGCCCGCCGGGTCTATAAAAAGGTGGAGCGGGTCTTTCTGGCGGACGGCGACGCCCTGATGCGGAAAACGGAGGAACTGAGCCAAATTCTGGGCCTGATCTACGGTCTGTTCCCGGAGTGCCAGCGGGTGACGTGCTACGCCTCGCCCACCAGTCTCCAGATCAAAAGCGAGGAGGACTTGCGCCTGCTGCGGTCTCAGGGCCTGACCATGGTGTATATGGGGCTGGAGTCCGGCTGCGACGAGGTGCTGCGCCGGATGAACAAAGGCCACACGGCGGCGGCCATCGTGGCGGCGGGGCAGAAGGCCCGGCGCTGCGGACTGGCCCTGTCGGTAACGGCCATCTCAGGACTTGGGAGCCGGGAGCTGATGCGGGAGCACGCCATCGGTACGGCGGAGGCATTCAGCGCCATGAAGCCGGAGTACATCGGCCTGCTGACGCTGATGGTGGAGCCGGGTACGCCGCTGGAGAAATGGGTGCGTGAGGGCAGCTTTACCGTTCTTGGCCCGGAGGATATCCTGCGGGAGACGGAGCTGCTGCTCCAGCACATCGACAGCGAGGGCAGCGTTTTCCGGATGAACCACGCCTCCAACTACCTGACGCTGAAGGGGACGCTGAATCAGGACCGGGACGCCATGCTGGAGCGAGTGCGGAAGGGTCTGGAGGGCTACGGCCTGCGACCGGAGTACTTGCGTGCTCTGTGAGCGCTGCGAGCAAAGAACTGTAAAGTATTATTATTTCACAGAGGAAGCCGCCCCGGAGGGCGGCTTCCTCTGCACTCAGGCAGCGCCCGCCTGCGGGAGAAATGTTTTTCCCTGTTGCCTTTTCGCTGGGAATTTGCTATAATAAACTGATTTTATATCCTCTGCGGGTGAACGGGAAGGAGCGGCTATGCGTATTTTGGGCATTGATCCGGGAGTGGCCACCGTGGGCTTCGGCGTCATCGATTCCGAGGGCGGGCGGCAGCGGATGGTCCGGTACGGAGCCATTACCACCCCGGCGGGTATGCCGCTGGCAGCCCGGCTGGTGCAGATCGGAGGCGATCTGGAGCAGCTGATCCGGCAATTCCAGCCGGATGAGATGTCCATCGAGGAGCTGTTTTTCAGCAAGAACATCACCACCGGCATTGCCGTGGCCCACGGGCGGGGGGTGCTGCTGTACACGGCGGAGAAGCTGCACCTGCCGGTATATGAATACACTCCCATGCAGATCAAGCAGGCAGTGGTAGGTTACGGTCTGGCGGAGAAGCGGCAAGTCATGGATATGACCCGGCGGCTGCTGAAGCTGAAGGCCGTCCCCCGGCCTGACGATGCCGCCGATGCGCTGGCCATCGCCATCTGCCACGCCCGCAGCGCCACGTCCCTGCTGCGGCGAAAGGACCCCGATGTAAAGGAGACGGTCTGAATATGTTTTACTATCTCAACGGCACCGTGGCGGAGATCGCCGCCGGTCTGGCCGTCATCGACTGCGGCGGCGTGGGCTATGCCTGCGCCACCACAAACTATACCCTGTCGCAGCTGAAAAAGGGGGAGAGGGCCAGGCTCTACACCTACCTCCATGTGCGGGAGGATATCTTCGAGCTGTACGGCTTTGCCAGTCAGCAGGAGCTCAACAGCTTCAAGATGCTCATCGGCGTGTCCGGTGTCGGCCCCAAGGCAGCACTGGCTATTCTGTCTGCCACCACGCCCCAGAATCTGGCCCTGTCCATCGTGACGGAGGACGAGAAGGCGCTGACGGCGGCTCAGGGTATCGGCAAGAAGATCGCTCAGCGCATCATTCTGGAGTTGAAGGATAAGCTGGCCAAGGAACAGAGTAACTTCACGGTACCGAGCGGCGGCGGCAGCGCCCCCATGCCCTTGGGCGGCAGCAAGTCCGGTGAGGCGGCGGCGGCGCTGGCGGTGCTGGGCTACGGCTCTCAGGAGATCAGTACGGCCCTGAAGGGCATCGATATGGACGCTCTGCCGCTGGAGGAGATCATCCGGCAGGCGCTGAAGAAAATGGTGAAGTGACATGAAAAGCAGGAGAAGGGGGGGGACGTATGAGCATTGATTTCGGCACCGATATCTACGAGGAGCCGCTGGTAGCCAAGACGCTGCTGCCGGAGGACAATGCGGAGGTGAGCCTGCGCCCCCATACACTGGCGGAGTATATCGGCCAGACCAAGGCCAAGGAGAATCTCTCCGTCTTTATCGAGGCTGCCCGGCGGCGGACGGAGCCGCTGGACCATGTGCTGCTCCACGGCCCTCCGGGTCTGGGCAAGACCACGCTGGCGGGCATCATCGCCAACGAGATGGGGGTCAACATCCGCATCACCTCCGGCCCGGCCATTGAAAAGCCCGGTGATCTGGCGGCCCTGCTGACGAATCTCAGCGAAAACGATATTCTCTTTGTGGACGAGATCCACCGGCTGAACCGCTCCGTGGAGGAGATTTTGTACCCCGCCATGGAGGACTATGCCATCGACATCATCATCGGCAAGGGCCCTTCCGCCAACTCCATTCGGCTGGATCTGCCCAAGTTCACCCTCATCGGCGCCACCACACGGGCCGGACAGCTGTCCGCTCCGCTGCGGGATCGGTTCGGCGTGACGCTGCGGCTGGAACTCTATACCCCGGAAGAGTTGGCCCTGATCGTCACCCGCAGCGCCGGAATACTGAATGTCCCCATTCAACCGGAGGGCGCCATGGAGATCGCACGGCGTTCCCGTGGAACGCCCCGTATCGCCAACCGGATGCTGCGGCGGGTGCGGGACTTTGCTCAGGTGCGGGCGGACGGTGTTATTACCAAGGCCGTAGCGGATCACGCCCTGCAGGCGCTGGAGATCGACTATCTGGGGCTGGATCCAGTGGACCGGCGGATGCTGCGGGCCATCATCGAAAACTACGGCGGCGGCCCGGTGGGGCTGGAAACGCTGGCCGCTACCATCGGCGAGGAGTCCGTGACGCTGGAGGATGTGTATGAGCCGTACCTCATGCAGTTGGGCTTCCTGACCCGGACACCCCGTGGCCGCTGCGTCACCCGGAAGGCATATGAGCACCTGCACATAGCGTTTTTAGGACAGGAACAGCTGGAGATATAAGGAGTAGGAGGAACCTCTTATGGGTAAACTGTTTGGCACGGACGGCATCCGTGGTATCGTTGGTGAAAATCTCACCGTAGAACTGGCTTTTCATGTGGGGCAGGCAGTGGCTGCCGTCCTGACGGAGGAGAAGGGAAGTAAGCCCACCATTACCATCGGCAAGGACACCCGTATCTCCTCGGATATGCTGGAGGCGGCGCTGATGGCGGGCATCTGCTCTGTGGGCGGTGACGTGATGCCACTCGGTACCATCCCAACCCCGGCAGTGGCGTATCTGACGGTACTGGAGCAGGCGGATGCGGGCATCGTCATCTCGGCATCCCACAACCCCTATGAGCACAACGGCATCAAGGTGTTCAACGCTCGGGGCTATAAGCTTTCCGACGAGAGTGAGGCCCGTGTGGAGGAGCTGATCCTCAGCGGCGCTCCCATGGACATCAAGACCCACGGCGAGATCGGCAAGCGCCTTCACGGGATGCGGCAGATGAAGCGGGATTACATCGACCATCTGATTTCCAGCATCGACTGCGACCTGTCTGGCCTGCGGGTGCTGGTGGACTGCGCCAACGGCGCGGCCTCTGCCACAGCGCCGGATCTGTTTGACGGCCTGCCCCTGCACGCAGATTTCATCCACCGAGAGCCGGACGGCGTGAACATCAACGACGGCTGCGGCTCCACCCACCTGAAATCCCTGTCCGAGGGCGTGGTGGCCGGCGGCTACGACTTGGGCATCGCCTTCGACGGCGACGCCGACCGCTGCCTACTGGTGGACGAAACGGGCCATACCATTGACGGCGACAAGGTGATGGCCGTCTGCGGTGCCGATCTGCGGCGTCATGGAAAGCTATCCGGCAACGCCATCGTGGCCACGGTGATGTCCAATCTCGGCCTGCACGAGTACTGCCGCAAGGAGGGTATCGAGCTGGTATGCACCGCCGTAGGCGACCGCCATGTGCTGGAGAAGATGCTGGAGTGCGGCTACGCCATCGGCGGTGAGCAGTCGGGCCACACGATCTTCCGGGAATACGCCACCACCGGCGACGGTGAACTGACGGCCCTGCAATTCCTGCAGGCCCTGCGGCGCTCCGGAAAGCAGGCCTCCGAACTGGCATCCTGCTGCCCCCAGTATCCACAGGAGCTTATCAATGTGGCCGTATCCCACGTTCCCGGCGTCAAGGATGCGATCATGCAGGATCCCGCCCTCCGGCACGCTATCGCTCAGATGGAGCAGGAGTTGGCCGGAAAGGGACGTGTTCTGATCCGTCCCTCCGGTACGGAGGCCCTGATTCGGGTCATGGTGGAGGCGAAAACCACAGAGGTTGCCCGAAAAGTGGCGAAAGATTTAGCTGATCTCATAAAAATTCTGTCTAAAAAAATACAGTTTTGACAAATCGACGTGGATGACTTGACAAATTCTTTAGTGAAAAGGTATAATAGACTATGACAAAGGATCAGGAATCCGGCGGCGCCCCTCTGGAACAGCTGCCGGACGAGGCGTTGTGCCGCCTTATCAGGGAGCAGGACCGTCCGGCGGAGGAGGTTCTGGCCGCCCGTTACCATCGGGTGGTTCGTTCCTGCGCCCGGCCCTATTTTCTGGCGGGCGGAGACAGCGAGGACCTGATGCAGGAGGGGATGTTCGGTCTCATCAAGGCCATGCGGGAGTATGACCCGGACCGGGATGCCTCCTTCCGAACCTTTGCCGAAACGTGTATCCGCCACCGGCTCTATTCCGTTGTGAAGGCTGCGGCGGCGGGGAAGCACGCCCCATTGAATCAATCGGTTCCCTTGAATCCCTCACTCTTTGAAGCAAACGTTTCCTTTGCACAGCCCGGTCCCGAGGATCTGCTGATCGACAGGGAGAAGGCTGTCAGCCTGCTGGAGAATGTCCGCAAGCAGCTGTCCGAATTCGAGGTCATGATTTTAGGGTTTTATCTGGACGGTCTTACCTGCCGTGAGATCGCTGCGGCCGTCGGCCGGTCCCCCAAGTCGGTGGACAACGCCGTGCAGCGCATCCGGCGCAAGGTGGCTCGGCAACTTTCATCAGGCGATATCAGCAAGCGCTGAACGCAATATATTTTTCTCAAAGAGAGGGTAACATCATGTACGAAGACAAGACTTTGGTTTGCAAGGAGTGCGGTAAGGAGTTCGTTTTCACCGCCGGTGAGCAGGAGTTCTACGCTGAGCGTGGTTTCCAGAACGAGCCTCAGCGCTGCAAGGCCTGCCGTGACGCTCGCAAGAACGCCGCCCGTGGCCCCCGTGAGTACTTCACCGCTACCTGCGCAGCCTGCGGCGGCGAGGCGAAGGTTCCCTTCGAACCCAAGACCGACCGTCCCGTGTATTGCAGCGATTGCTTCGCTAAGATGCGTGAGAACGGCTGATCAGCCAGACTGACATATGATGCGGGAGTTGCCTATGCGGCGGCTCCCGCATTTTATATGCCCAGCCCGATACGGACTCTGCATTTTCTGTGATTTTCACAGGCTGTTCATGATTTTCCTGTTGAAAAAGACGGAAACATGGGATATACTAACGATGTAAATATCAAACGGAGGTTTTGACACATGATCGAAATCAAAAAGGACACCATCATCGGTGATATTCTGGATGTTGCCCCTCAGACCGCTCCCATCTTCTTCTCCATCGGTATGCACTGCCTGGGTTGCCCCTCTTCCCGTGGCGAGACTGTGGAGGAGGCCTGCGCCGTTCACGGTGTGGACGTGGACAAGCTGCTGGAGCTGGTGAATCAGGAGGCCAACAAGGCCGCTGAGTAAAACGCAGCGAACGCATACGGTCATGGTGCCGTATGCGTTCCTTTCTGTCTGGAAGGAGGCCCCATGAAACGGATCACATTACAGCCAAGGCTGCGTCTGCTGGCGGAGATGACGCCGCCCGGCGGCCGTCTGGCGGATATCGGCACCGACCACGGCTATTTGCCGGTTTGGCTGCTACAGGAAGGGCGTATCCCCTCCGCCATCGCCGCCGATGTGGGAGCAGAGCCGCTGGAGCACGCCCGCCGTACGGCGGAAGAGTATGAGACACAGGGGCTGGACTTCCGGCTCTGTGACGGCCTGTCCGGCATCGAGCCGGAGGAGACAGACACCGTGGTCATTGCCGGTATGGGCGGCGAGACCATCCGGGATATCCTCCGTGCCGCTCCATGGGCGGCGGACGGCCATCACACCCTGCTGCTGCAGCCCATGACCAAAGTGGAGCTGCTGCGGGGCTGGCTGCGGGAAAACGGATACAGCTGCACCGAGGAGCGTCTGGTGCAGGACAAGGGGAAACTGTATGTGATCCTGTCCGTCACCGGTGGCCCCTCCGGTGAGGCCTCGGATGCGGAGCGGTACGGCGGCTTCTGTCTGGAGCACGACCCTCTGTATGGCCTGTATCTGGAGCAGCAGCTGCGGCGGCTTTATCTGCGGATGGACGGGCTGCACCGGGGCGGAGACGAGAGCGAGGCGGAGCCGCTGGCGGCTCTGGCGGATATTCTGGAAAAAAAGAAGGAGGCGTGGCAGCGTGGTAACGGTCAATGATGTAACGCAGATGATGTTCCGGTGGGCTCCTCCGGAGCTGGCCATGGACTGGGATAATGTGGGTCTGCTGGTGGGCCGGGGCGACCGGGAGGTCCACCGGGTACTGGTGGCGCTGGATGTGTCTCCGGACGTAGCGGCAGAGGCAGCAGAGACGGGGACCGACCTGATCGTGTCCCACCACCCGGTGATGAACATCCGCTGGCACGCCCAGCAGATGCAGACGCTCCGGGAGGATACCCGGCTGGGCGGGCTGCTGACGGAGTTGGTGAAGCGGGATATCTCCGCCATGTGTATGCACACCAATCTGGATGCGGCGGAGGGCGGTGTCAACGACTGTCTGGCCTGCACGCTGGGTCTGCAGGATACAGAACCGCTGAATGAGGAAAAAATCGGGCGGATCGGCACACTTTCTTGTGAAAAACCCCTTGAACAGTTCCTATCAGATGTGGTAGAATTATTAAGTTGCAATGGACTGCGATACAGAGACGGCGGCCGGCCCGTTCACAGGGTGGCCGTGGGCGGCGGAGCGTGTGGGGAATACATCCCTCAGGCCATCGCTCAGGGCTGCGACACCTTTGTGACATCCGACCTGCGGTACAATGACTTTCTGGATACGCAGGGGCTGAATCTCATCGATGCAGGACACTTCCCCACGGAGGATGTGGTGTGTCAGGAGATCGTCCGCCGGCTGCGGGAGACGTTCCCGGAGCTGGAGGTCACAAAGTCCGCCGTACATGGCGACGCAGTTAAATTTTACATGAGATAAGGAGAGAACGATACTATGTCCGGACATTCCAAGTGGCACAATATCCAAAAGACCAAGGGTGCGGCTGACGCCAAGCGCTCCGCCACCTTCACCAAGATCGCCAAGGAGATCATCGTGGCCGTCAAGCAGGGCGGCAGCGGCGATCCCGCCAACAACTCCCGTCTGGCTACGGTGGTGGCCAAGGCCAAGGCCGCCAATATGCCCAATGACAACATCAAGCGTACCATCGACAAGGCGCTGGGCGCCGGAAACACCGATAACTACGAGTCCGTCACCTATGAGGGCTACGGCCCCTGCGGTGTGGCCGTGATCGTGGAGGCCCTGACCGATAATCGTCAGCGCACCGCCCCGGAGATCCGCCATTACTTCGATAAGTTCGGCAAGGGCATGGGCGCTCAGGGCTGCGTATCCTGGTCCTTCGACCGCAAGGGTGTCATTGTCATCGACAATGAGGATGGCGAGCTGGATGAGGATGCCGTCATGATGGATGCGCTGGATGCCGGCGCCGAGGACTTCTCTCCCGACGGCCCCGTGTTCGAGATCACCACCGACCCCGACAGCTTCAACGATGTGGTGAAGGCGCTGGAGGCCAAGGGCTATACCTTCGCCAGCGCTGAGCTGGAGATGGTGCCGCAGACCTACGTGACCATGACCGGCGAGGATGATGTGAAGAACATGAACAAGCTCATCGATATGCTGGAGGACAACGAGGACGTGCAGAACGTGTGGCACAACTGGCAGCAGGACTAAGAAAGAGTCCTGCAAGAAAACGGCCCTTACATGAAAAAGCAGGCGGCGCTCAACTTCAGTTTGGTGCCGCCTGCTTTTGTGCATTTCACATTTTGTGTGTTCCACACCGGAAAAGGCTGAGATCCAGTTGTATTCGCAGAAAGGTTACATTTTGGGAGATAACTTCCGTCACGCATATTGAAAGCTAAATGATTGCTATGCTACACTGCGTATACACACGAACAGAAAAGGAACATAATGGAGAGAATCGAAACGGTTGAATTTACCAATATGTGCATGATCTGTGATGGCAGCCGGGTCGTCGTGATGGAGCGGGAAAAGCGGGACTGGCCGGGCGTCACCTTCCCCGGAGGTCATGTAGAGCCGGGAGAATCCTTTACAGATGCCGTGATTCGGGAGGTGCAGGAGAAAACCAGACTGACTATCCGTTCCCCCCAGCTCTGCGGCATCAAGGACTGGTGTGAGAATCAGTGCAGGTTTGTTGTGCTGCTTTATAAGGCAACTTGTTTTGATGGCGAACTGCGCTCCAGCCCCGAAGGCAGGGTCTGGTGGGAGGATATTGCCGATCTGCCCAAGCTTAAGCTGTCTTTGGATATGCGTGATATGCTTCGGGTTTTCACAGAAGAAGCTTTGAGCGAGTTCTTCTACTATCAGGAAGGCAGTGCGTGGAAGTATGACCTGAAGTAGTAAAACGGTGATAAAGAGCAGGGAGCTTCATGCTGTCCTGCTTTGATGCATCTGTTTTACGCTAAAAGGCATCCCCCGGCGTTTACCGGGGGATGCCTTCGTATATCCGGATATGCTTTACAGAGTCTCCTTGATCTTGGCTGCGATCTGGTCGGCGGTGAGGCCGTACTCCCGCAGCACATCCTTGGCCTTGCCGGACTGGCCGAAGCAGTCGTTGATGCCGATCTTGCGGAATTTACAGTTCACCTTGCCCATGAGGACGTCCGCCACGGCATCGCCCAGACCGCCGATGACACTGTGTTCCTCCACCGTCACCACGTTGCCGCACTTCTGTGCGTACTTCGTGACGCAGGCGGCGTCGATGGGTTTGATGGTGTGGACGTTGATGACGGAGATCTGGATGCCCTCTGCGGCCAGCAGCTCCGCCGCCTCCAGCGTCTCGCTGACCATCAGGCCACAGGCGAACACCGCAGCATCCTTACCCTCCCGGAGGACGTTGGCCTTGCCGATCTCGAAGGGATAGTCCTGCTCGAAAACAGGGGAGGCCAGCCGGGCGGTCCGCAGATAGGCGGGACCCTCCATTTGAGCCAGAGCGAAGGTGGCCTTTCGGGCCTCGTTGCCGTCGGCAGGGACGATGACAGTCATGCCGGGGATCATCCGCATAAGGCCGATATCCTCGATGGACTGGTGGCTGCCGCCGTCCTCGCCCACGGACACGCCGGCGTGGGAGCAGCAGATCTTCACATTGAAACGGGGGTAGGCGATGGAGTTGCGGATCTGCTCATAGGCCCGGCCTGCACCGAACATAGCAAAGGTGGAGCAGAAGGGAATGAGCCCCATGGTGGACAGGCCTGCCGCCACATCCATCATGTTGCACTCGGCAATGCCGCAGTCAAAGAAGCGATCGGGATAGGCCGCCTTGAAAAATTTGGTCATGGTAGCCCCGGCCAAATCGGCATCCAGCACCACGATCTTATCGTTGGAAGCGCCCAGCTCTACCAGCGCCTTGCCGTAGGCTTCACGGGTGGCGATTTTTTCACTCATGCTCTCAGTCCTCCAATTCCTTCAAAGCCTGCTGGCGCTGCTCCTCGTTGGGAGCCTTGCCGTGCCAGCCCACCTGATCCTCCATAAAGGAAACGCCCTTACCTTTCACGGTGTGGGCCAGGATGCACTTGGGCTTGCCGGAGGCCGTGGGAGCGTCCAGCGCTGCGGCAATGGCATCCAGATCGTGACCATCGATCTCGTGGAGATCGAAGCCGAAGGCCCGCAGCTTGGCGGGCAGATCGCCCAGAGACATGACCTCGTCGTTGCGCCCGTCGATCTGCAGCCCGTTGTTGTCGATAATGACCGTCAGGTTGTCCAGCTTATAGTGGGCAGCGGACATGAATGCCTCCCAGATCTGTCCCTCCTGACACTCGCCGTCGCCCAGCAGCGTGTAGACCTTCACGTCCTGTCCCTGATGCTTGGCACCCAGTGCCATACCAACAGCGATGGAGCAGCCCTGTCCCAGAGAGCCGGTGGAGGCGTCCACGCCCGGAACCTTTTTACAATCGGGATGCCCCTGCAGGATACTGTGGAGCTGGCGGAAGTTGGTGAACTCGTCCCGGCTGATGAAGCCACGCTCCGCCAGCACCGCATAATAGCAGGGGGCGGAATGGCCCTTGCTGAGAACGAAGCGATCACGGTTGGGGTCCTTGGGATTTTTGGGGTCGATACGCATCTGTCGGAAGAACAGGGTGGTCATCAGCTCTGTGGCGGACAGGGAGCCGCCGGGGTGGCCGCTGCCGGCGCTGGCCGTCATGTTGATGATGTCCCGGCGCACCTGTTTGCAAATGCAGGAAAGTTCTGCCGTATTCATGGGTAACCTCCATCTCATCATATTTCTTTTAGCATATAGCATTTGGACGGTAAAGTCAATGAATCTGCGGGAAAAATCCGGCGGATCACTCGTCTATCTTGCCCTTGGGCTTTACCCGTGACAGGGGATTGGCACGGGCCGCCACCCGTAGGGCCTCGTTGTCGATGTGGGTGTAGATTTCGGTGGTGTTCAGGTGCTCATGGCCCAGCACCTCCTGCACGGCCTTGACATCCACGCCGTTTTGCAGCATCAGGGTCGCTGCCGTGTGGCGCAGCTTGTGGGAGGAGTAGTGGGTGCTGTCCAGCCCCGCCTCCAGCAGATGCCGCTTCACCAGCGCATGGACCATGGAGCGGCTGATGCGTCGGTTCTGCTGGGAGAGAAACAGGGCGTCCTCGTCCCTGCCGGTGATGGGTCGCCGCACCGCCAGATACTGCTCCAGAGCCACCTGACACGCCTCATTGAGGTAGACGATGCGGACCTTGTTGCCCTTGCCCAGCACGTGGAGGGCCTCTCCTTGAATGTCACTGCGGTTCAGGCCGATCAGCTCGGAGATCCGCAGACCGCAGTTGAGAAACAGCGTTAAAATACAGTAATCCCGCTCCCGATTAGGGCCGTCTACGCTGTCTAAAAGGGCCATGCTCTCCTCCAGTGTCAGATAGCGGGGCAGGGTCTTTTTCAGCTTGGGCGAGTCCATATCCTTCACGGGATTCTCCTCCAGCACATGGACCTTGTTGCAGAGATAGCCGTAAAAGGAGCGAATGGTGGCCAGCTTTCTGGCACGGGAGGCGGCGTTGAGTCCCTTTTCAGAGCGCTGGCTATTCTGGTGCAGCACCCGATCCCGACTGAGGTAGGTCATATAGCCGTAGATATCCGTCAGCGTTACCGAGGCGATGAGGTCCCGATCCACATCCCGGATGCTGATTTGGTCCATGGGAACATCTCGCAGTGCCGGGTCACGGGTCTGCTTCAGGTAGCGGAAAAAATTCCGCAGATCCAGAAAATACTCGTCCACAGTCCGCTGGGAGTGGGCTTTAATGGTCTCATGGTAGGACAGAAAGTCCAGCAGCAGCTGGGGGGCCTCCTGCCGGTAGTCGATGGGCATGGTCTCACCTCGCAAAATGGCACGGCGTCGCCGCCGCTCTGCAGCTATTATACCATGCTGCGGGGATTTTGCAAGGCGCTGGGGTTTGCATCCTCGGCATGGGTATGGTATAATCCCAGCATAGAGCACCCCGGCGGCGCATAGAGTGTGCCGGAGGGGGTGAGGGCCATGGTACTGTGGCTGCGGCACAGGCGGCTCCTGTGGAGCATTCTGGCAGCGCTGGCGACCCTGCTGCTGACACTTCTGCTGACCGGACGGCAAACCCGGCCCACTGCGGTCGACGGAGAGATATCCTCACCGGGGACGGTCATCGTGCTGGATGCCGGACACGGCGGGGAGGACGGCGGCGCCGTGTCCCCGGATGGCGTGCCGGAGAGCGGCATCAACCTGCAGATCGTCCGAAAGGCGGAGGGGCTGTTTGTGTTTCTGGGCCGCAGTGTCCGATTGACCCGAACAGGGGAGGAGGCCATCTATTCTCCGGAGGCACAGACCCTGCGGGAGAAGAAAGTATCGGACCTGAAGAACCGTGTGGCGCTTATCAACGACCTGCCCCATGCGGTGCTGCTCAGCATCCATCAGAACAGTATGCCCCAGCACCCCGCCGTCCACGGGGCGCAGGTCTTCAGTAATCCACAGGAGCCTGCCGCCGGGCTGGCGCAATCCATCCAGCAGGCGCTGAATCTGACAGTAAACAACGGAAACGAAAAGACCGCCAAGGCCATAGGGGACTCGGTGTACCTCATGAAGCACATCACGTGTCCGGGGGTGCTGGTGGAGTGCGGCTTTCTGAGCAATCCCAGGGAAGAGGCGCGCCTGCTGGACCCGGCCTATCAGCAAAAAATCGGCCAGGCCATCGCCGATGGGCTGGAGGCCTACGAGGTCCTGCTTGCGCGCACGGGGCAGGAGGATGCCGCCTGACGGCCGGTAACCGCTTGTTTCCGCCCCCAACCCATGCTATGATGAAGAGGTACGACCGTCCTACGAAAGCAGGTGCCGATATGCCGGATTCCCTTTTGCCAAAGCCCTTTTCCCTACAGGAGGCAAAACTGAAAAACCCGCTCGCCCTGGCCTATCTGGGTGATACCGTGTGGGACCTGCTCATCCGGCAAAGGCTGCTGGCGGGCGGGCTTCCTGCGGGCGCGCTGCATCGCCGGGCCATCCTGCTGGCCAATGCCGGCGCGCAGGCTGAGGCCGCCGCGCGCATCGAACCCGTGCTCTCCCCGGAGGAGGCGGACGTTATGC
>OLJW01002789.1_pt1 | contig 14546 bp, 10 predicted proteins | sample 1603411 | NCBI WGS metagenome assembly OLJW01 (sample SAMN04168659, study PRJEB22393) | human gut metagenome | biome: human gut microbiome; feature: stool | host: Homo sapiens | collected 2014-05-12 | reverse complement strand
CGACCACCGAGATCTACACTCTTTCCCTACACGACGCTCTTCCGATCTGCATTTCCTCCCAATGCACATAACGGGAAAGCCCTGCCTCCTGCTCCTCGGCAGTATAAAAATCCATATTGCGCTTACCCTCAATGAGAAAAGAAGCGAAGGTGGTCAGCTCCCCTTGACGGAACGAAAACGCATCAAAGGTATCCCCCTTCAAAAGCAGATTCATAAATGATTTTGTATCATTGACGGTAAAAGCAAGCATAAAAAATCCTCCCAAAACAATTCTGTCCTTCTATTTTACATGCTTTGGGAGGATTTTTCAATTTGTTTCTCATTTAAAAGAGATGGTCAGCTTTCCGTCAGCCCATTGAATAAACTTGGAATCCGAAAAAATCGGATGCGGAGCAGTGTCCCGATAAACCTCACCTGTGCGGAACACAGAGAGCAGAACGCCTGCCAGTGCCATATTGAACAGTAGCTGCATTGTCCCGTAGGAAAGGAAGGGCAGGGCAATCGGCGCAATGAGCCATATACCCAGATTTGCCAGAATATAAAGCAGGATTTCCGCCGTAAAGGTGCAGAGGATAGTCAGAGAAACCATCTGCCCGAAAATGCTTTTCTGTTTCAGCGCTTTGCGGAAGCCAAGCCCCAGAAAGACCGCCAGCAGCAGAACCAAGCCGCCCGAAACCGCCCAGCCGTAGTGATAGGTCAGATAGGTCAGCAGATAATCGGAGCGAAGCATGCCGGGGATTTCAATGAGAATAGGACTGATACCTACAATATCCTTGCCCTTGCCCAGAAAAACAGAATGGGAAATGGCTGCCCGCAGCTGTGCCGGAACATAGCCATCGCCTGCGACATCAGAACTTGGCAGAAAAATCGTGCGCGCCCGAAAGGCAAATTGATACCGAAACGGTGCATAAAACATCAGCAGGACAATCAGGCAGCCCACCGCTAACAGAAAAAGCAACAGCAGAATTGTCTGATTTTTCTTGCCGAACCATTCCTTTTTTGCGGCAATGAGCATGAGAATCCCTGCGGAGAAAATAAACGTCAGAACACCGCTGAAGGTGTGACAGTATGACAGAAACAGACAAAAGACTGCCGCCAGAAGTCCGCTGAGAAGATAGCCCTTTCTGCCTTGCTTTCTGAGCCGATAAAACAGACCGCAGAAGGCAAGGGGAAACAGCATAGATATGGCAGAAGGACTGATGTTGAGCCCAAGTAGTCCGATAGACAGCCATTTCTGTCCACCGTAGTCCAGCCCAAACATCCGCGCTATTACGTCAAAAAGCAGCAGGCAAAGCGGCAGAACATAGGGGTGCTTTCCGAAAAAGGAAAAATCCAGAAAATACATCCCGACAAACGCCGCTAAGCTAAGTGGCAGGAAAACGAAAAGCACCTGTGCGGAGCGCGCCGCAAACGCATCGTCTCCTGCGGGTATCGTTTTCAGCAGCAGCGTCTGAATGATGCCGCCCAACACAAACAGCAGCAGTACCAGCCCAATCATCCCCCATTGCGGCGCAGGCTTATGTGTCTGGTCTAACGCCGCACCGACGGATACAGGGTCACCCATCTGCAGCAGTGCCTTTTCTTCGGCAATGCTTTCGGAATCTCCTGCGGCAAGGTAGGCGTTTTTCTGGTCTGTCAGATGATCCTCAATTTCCTGTGCAACGGCAGGATGCGCCTTTTTCCAGCGAATCTGCTCACAGACCTTTTCGGCATAACGATGAAACGCATCAGAAACATTCACAGCAAAGACCTCCTTCCAGAATTTTGCTGACGGCGGAGGAATATTCCTTCCATTCGTCTGTTTTTTCCTGTAAAAATTTTTTTCCCTTTTGTGTCAGACGGTAATATTTGCGAACGCGTGCGGAATCCGCGTGTTCCTCATAGGATTCCAGAAGTCCCTTCTTTTCCAAGCCGTGCAAAAGGGGATAAAGCGTGCCTGCCTTCATCTGAAAGACGTTGTTGGAACGGCATGCCAGCTCCTCAATAATCTGATAGCCGTACATATCACGTCCGTCCAGAAGCTTGAGCACAAGAGTGGCAGAGCTGCCTGCCAGCAGGGTTTTATCCAGTGCCATGCGATGCACCTCCTTATATATCGAGTATCTATATATCTGCATTATATATCGATGGTCTATCTATGTCCAATCAGAAAAACGAATGGCATTTTATATATAGATAATCTATATATATACGCAAAAAAAGTTTACGCATTTCTTGCCATCAAAGTCTCAATGTATTATAATAAAATATCATACTGCATTTATGAAAAAATCTGAAAAGAATGAAAATACAGGAGGGCGACCAATGGCTGAAGAAAAAAACATAGAAAACAACAGCGGTCTGGGTGCAACGGGCAATTTTATCCACAGTTATATCCAGGAGGACTTAAAGGGAGAACTGAATAAAATCCACACCAGATTTCCGCCCGAACCAAATGGCTACCTGCATATCGGTCATGCAAAATCCATCTGCCTGAACTTTGGCTTGGCAAATCTGTACGGCGGCAAATGCAACCTGCGTTTTGATGATACCAACCCCACAAAAGAGGATGTGGAGTATGTAGAATCCATTCAGGAGGACGTAAAATGGCTTGGCTTCGATTGGGAGGACAGACTTTTTTATGCGTCCAGCTATTTTGATAAATATTATGAGGTTGCGCTGAAGCTGATTAAGGAAGGCAAGGCTTTCGTGGATGAGCTTAGCGCAGAGGAAATGAGAGAATACCGCGGCACCCTTTCCACACCCGGTAAGGAAAGCCCTTATCGCAACAGAAGCGTGGAGGAAAATCTGGATTTGTTTGAAAGAATGAAGGCAGGCGAATTCCCCGACGGCTCTAAAACACTGCGTGCGAAGATTGATATGGCTTCTCCCAATATCAACATGAGAGACCCTGTGCTTTACCGTATCTCCCATTCTACCCACCATACCACAGGAGATAAATGGTGCATCTACCCGATGTATGACTTTGCACATCCCCTGGAGGATGCGATTGAGGGCATCACCCATTCTATCTGTACGATGGAATTTGAGGATCACAGACCTCTGTATGATTGGGTAGTCAGAGAGGCAGGCTATACCGAAAATCCGCCCAGACAGATTGAATTTGCCCGTCTGGGGATGACAAATACTGTGATGAGCAAAAGAAAGCTGCGTGCTTTGGTGGAAAACGGTCTGGTTGACGGCTGGGATGACCCCCGTATGCCGACCATCAGCGGTCTGCGCCGCCGTGGCTATACCCCTGCATCCATTCGTGATTTTTGTGAACGCATTGGTGTTTCTAAGGCAAACAGCATGGTAGACAGCGGCTTGCTGGATTACTGTATTCGTGATGATTTGAAGGCAAAGGCGAAGGTGGTTATGGCTGTGCTTGATCCCTTGAAGCTGGTTATCACCAATTATCCTGAGGATCAGGTGGAAATGATGGAGCTGGAAAACAACCCCGAAACACCAGAATTGGGCAAACGTCTGGCACCCTTCACCAGAGAGCTTTATATCGAAAGAGAGGACTTCATGGAAGAACCCGTGAAGAAGTTCTTCCGTCTGGCTCCGGGGAAGGAAGTGCGCTTGAAGGGGGCATATTTCGTAACCTGCACCGATTTTGTAAAGGATGAAAACGGCATTGTGACAGAGGTTCACTGCACCTACGACCCCGAAACCAGAAGCGGCAGCGGCTTTGAGGGCAGAAAGGTAAAGGGCACCCTGCATTGGGTAAGCGCAAAGGATAACGTACAGGCAACGGCAAGACTGTATGACTATATGATGCTGGATAACCCCGAAGACCCTAACGGCGAAATGATTATGAACCCCAATTCTCTGGAGGTAAAGGAATGCTTCATCGAGCCTTCCGTTAAGGATGCAAAGAAGGGCGATAGATTCCAGTTTATGAGAAACGGCTATTATATTGTGGATACAAAGGATACAACAGAGGAGCATCTGGTATTTAACCGCATTGTTCCGCTGAAAAGCTCCTTTAAGCTGAAATAAAGAACAGATAGGAAGGTAGAAGGTAAGTCTTTGGATTTGCCTTCTTTTTTTGTTTGTAGGTTTTGTTAAAAAAACAAAATCCTTTGCCCTCGATTGACAGAGACTATCTTTTTTGCTATACTCGTAAAGATGGTTTTTAATACCACATAAAATAGTGAGAGATACGGTTCAAATGCAAGAGAAAAATGAGGAGGAGCTGTGATGGAAGTAAAAGCATTGAAATTTGGCGGATTAACCGCAAAACGTCCGATTGTGCAGGGCGGAATGGGGGTGGGGGTATCCCTTTCCTCTCTGGCGGGAAATGTGGCGAAATGCGGCGGTATCGGCACGATTTCCGGCGTGCATCCCGGCTACAAAGAGGCGGATTTCAAGGAAAATCCCTTTCGCGCTAATCTGAGAGCCATCGGGAACGAACTGGAAAAAGCCAAGGAGATTGCCAATGGCGGTATCATTGGTTTTAATTTCATGACAGTGATGAATCATTATGAGGAATATGTGAAGGAAGCGATTGGCGCAGGGGCGGATTTTATCGTTTCGGGGGCGGGTCTGCCTGTGAATCTGGCGAAATATGCGGCAGGTACAAGGGCAGCAATCCTGCCGATTGTTTCCTCTGCGAGAGCCCTGAAGCTGATTGTAAAGCAGTGGCAGAGAGCAGACAGACTGCCTGATGCAGTGGTGGTGGAGGGACCGCTTGCGGGTGGACACCTTGGATACCCCTATGGACACCTTGTGGACGGCACTTTTGACACCTTAGAGGACAGTCTTGTGGACGTAGTGGATTATGTGCGGGAATTAGAGGAGAAAAACGGCGTTATAATTCCTGTGATTGCCGGCGGCGGTGTGCGCAGCCATGCGGACATGGAACGGCTGATGGCACTTGGCGCGAGCGGTGTGCAGGTCGGCACTAAATTCGTTGCGACAGAGGAATGTGATGCCGCTCCGGCATTTAAGCAGGCGTATTTGCGGAGCCGAAAGGAGGATGTGCAGCTGATTGAAAGCCCTGTCGGCTTGGCAGCGCGCGCCATTCGGAATTCCTTTTTGGAGAAGGTAGAGAAGCAGGGGCGGATTCCTGTGCAGAGATGCTATCAGTGCATGAACCACTGCAAGCAGGCGGAAACGAAATACTGCATCTCGCAGGCATTGATTGATGCGGTGCAGGGGAGAGAGGGGCTTGTTTTCTGCGGCGCAAATGCTTATGAAATCGAGAAACTTTCAACAGTGGAAAAAGTGATGCAGGAGCTCTGCGGAGAATAAAAAAAAGAACCATATTCGTGAGAATATGGTTCTTTTTAGGTTAATCTTATTCTTTATCGGTGATGGTGCTGTGCAGCTCCTGCAAGGATCTGACAACGCCGCAGCCGGGCTTATTCATGGATTCGATACCGGAGGCAGTTGCCTTTGCGGCAGCCATGGTTGTGATGTAAGGGATTTTCTTACGGATGGCTGCTTTACGCAGGTAGCTGTCATCCAGTGTGCCGTCTGCACCTCTGGGGGTATTGATAATCAGGTCAATTTTGCCGTTTGTAATCAGGTCGGAGATGTTGGGTCTGCCTTCGCTCAGCTTATAGACGAACTCGGAAACAATGCCTGCATCTGCCAGAACCTTCTGGGTGCCTTTTGTTGCGAGGATATGGAAGCCTGCATCTGCAAAGCCCTTTGCCACCTCCGGCAGCTCTGCCTTATCCTTATCGCAGACGGAAATCAGCACGGTGCCGCTCATGGGCAGCTTTGTCTGTGTTGCCTCCTGTGCCTTGAAGAAGGCTTCGCCGTAGAATTCGGAAAGCCCAAGCACCTCGCCTGTGGAGCGCATTTCGGGTCCCAGAACAGGGTCAACCTCCTGGAACATATTGAAGGGGAATACGGATTCCTTCACGCCGTAGTAAGGAATATTCTTTTCCTTCAGACCGGGTACGGGAGAGGGTCTGCCTGTCAGCTCGCTTGTGACGATATCGATTGCCAGAGGAACCATGCGGATGTTGCAGACCTTGGAAACCAGAGGAACGGTACGGGATGCTCTGGGGTTCGCCTCCAGCACATATACCTTATCGTTTTCGATGGCATACTGCATATTCATCAGACCCTTAACGCCCATTTCCTCTGCGATTTTTCGGGTGTATTCCTTGATGGTTTTGACATTCTTTTCAGAAATATGTCTGGAAGGAATGATACATGCGGAGTCACCGGAGTGTACGCCTGCAAGCTCGATATGCTCCATAACGGCAGGAACGAAGGCATGTGTGCCATCACTGATAGCATCTGCTTCACATTCCATTGCGTGATTCAGGAAACGGTCAATCAGAATGGGTCTGTCGGGGGTTACGCCAACAGCGGCATCCATGTATTTTGTCAGATTTTCGGGGTCATACACGACTTCCATACCGCGGCCGCCCAGAACATAGGAGGGGCGAACCATAACGGGATAGCCGATTTTTTCTGCGATATGAAGGGCATCCGCAACCGTAACTGCCATGCCGGATTCGGGCATGGGAATACCCAGCTTATCCATCATTGCGCGGAAGTGGTCTCTGTCTTCTGCCAGGTCGATCACAGCAGGAGGAGTCCCCAGAATTTTTACGCCGTTCTTTTCCAAATCAGCCGCCAGATTCAGAGGAGTCTGACCGCCGAACTGCGCGATAACGCCAACGGGCTTTTCTTTTTTATAAATGCTCAGCACATCTTCCAGTGTCAGAGGTTCAAAGTAAAGCTTATCGGAGGTGTCATAGTCTGTGGAAACGGTTTCGGGGTTGCAGTTTACGATAATTGTTTCAAAGCCAAGCTGCTTCAACGCCAGGGAAGCATGTACGCAGCAGTAGTCAAATTCAATACCCTGCCCGATTCTGTTGGGGCCGCCGCCCAGAATCATAACCTTGGGCTTTTCTGTGCTGACGGGGTTTTTGTCCTCTGCATTATAGGTGGAGTAGTAATACGCCTTATCCTGTGTGCCGCTGACATGAACGGGCTCCCAAGCCTCCTCCAGACCCAACGCGATGCGCTTGTTTCTGATTTCTGCTTCATCGATTTCCAGAAGTTGGCTCAGATATTTATCGGAGAAGCCATCCTTCTTTGCGGCAATCAGTACATCATCCGCAGGCAGCTTTCCTTTGTTTGCCAGAAGGGCTTCCTCCTCCTCAACCAGCTCCTTCATCTGATTGATGAACCATGCCTTTACCTTTGTCAGCTCATGGATTTCTTCCACGGTTGCGCCCTTGCGCAGTGCTTCATACATGATGAAATGGCGTTCACTGGAGGGAGAAACCAGCATTTTCAAAAGTTCTTCCTTGGATTTTTTATCAAAATCCTTTGCATGCCCCAGACCATAGCGACCTGTTTCCAGAGAACGGATGGCTTTCTGGAAGGCTTCTTTATAATTCTTACCGATACTCATAACCTCGCCGACTGCGCGCATCTGGGTACCCAGCTTATCCTCTACGCCTTTGAATTTTTCAAATGCCCAGCGTGCGAATTTGATAACAACATAATCGCCATCGGGAACATATTTATCCAGTGTGCCGTATTTACCGCAGGGGATATCCTTCAGAGTCAGCCCTGTTGCAAGCATGGCAGAAACCAGAGCAATGGGGAAGCCGGTTGCCTTGGAAGCCAGTGCGGAGGAACGGGAGGTTCTGGGGTTGATTTCGATGATGATGTCTCTGTCTGTTTCGGGGTCATGCGCCCACTGTACGTTTGTGCCGCCGATTACCTGTACGGAATCGACAATCTTATAGGATTTTTCCTGCAAACGCTTTTGTACCTCCTCGGAAATAGTCAGCATGGGAGCGGAGCAGAAGGAATCACCGGTATGCACACCAAGGGGGTCGATATTTTCAATAAAGCATACGGTAATCATATTGCCTTCGGCATCACGCACAACCTCCAATTCCAGCTCTTCCCAGCCGAGAATAGATTCCTCTACCAGAACCTGACCAACGAGGGAAGCCTGCAGACCGCGTGTGCATACGGTTTTCAGTTCATCTACGTTATAAACCAGACCGCCGCCTGTGCCGCCCATGGTATAAGCGGGACGCAGAACAACGGGATAGCCCAGCTTATCGGCAATGGCAAGGGCTTCGTCTACGGAATAGGCAACCTCACTTCTTGCCATTTCAATGCCAAGGCTGTCCATGGTTTTTTTGAATTCGATACGGTCTTCGCCACGCTCGATGGCATCAACCTGTACACCGATGACTTCTACATTATATTTGTCTAAAATACCGGCCTTGGAAAGCTCAGAGCAAAGATTCAGACCGGACTGACCGCCGAGATTGGGCAGCAGAGCATCGGGACGTTCTTTTGCAATAATCTGTTCCAGACGGTTGATATTCAAGGGTTCGATATAGGTTGCATCGGCGATTTCGGGGTCTGTCATGATGGTTGCGGGGTTGGAATTGACCAGAACGATTTCGTAGCCCAGCTTACGCAGCGCCTTACACGCCTGTGTGCCGGAGTAGTCGAATTCACACGCCTGCCCGATGATGATGGGGCCGGAGCCGATAATCAGAACTTTCTTGATATCCTTCTTTTGTTTCACAGGAACTCCTCCTTTTGTGGATAATAAACAAGGTGTTGTTGCTTTTGCTTCTTCTTTATTGTTTCATACGCTTCTATTATAGCACGATTTTGCATAATGAGTGTTTTTTTCTGCTTATGGGGGCAATCAGCTTTCTTATAGAATGGAAAATTGTATTTTTTTCAATGAAAACTGTTGAAAACGCATGAAAAAAAGTGCGTTTTCTGCAAAAAATTACAGTTCGGTTTGTGCAAAATTCGCAAAAACTGCTTGTTTTTTAGGGAAGCTTTGGAGAAAAAGTCAGCATACGAAAATTTTGCATACAAATTGTAAGAATATAATGGAAATGCGTCCCTTTTATAGGGACATTTGTCTATTGAATTTCGGGGGAGTTCTCAGTAAGATGGAAGAACCATTCTCAGAAAAAAGGAGGACAATCAGAATGAAAAAAGCAGTGGTAACGGTACTTGGTCAGGATAAGGTGGGCATTACAGCAAAGATTTGTGGTGTTCTGGCAGAAACAAATATCAATATCCTTGATATTTCCCAGACCATTGTTGGGGGGTATTTTAATATGGTGATGGTGGTTGATATCACCGAGGCGAAGGATACATTTGATGAAACAGCCGAAAAGCTGTATGCAGTCGGGGAAGAGCTTGGGATGAAAATCAAAATTCAGCATACAGAGATTTTTGATGCGATGCACCGCATTTAAGGGAGGCTGCGAGAATGATTACAAGGAATGAAATTCTGGAGACCAACAGCATGATTTCTGACATGAATCTGGATGTCAGAACCATTACGATGGGCATTAGTCTGTTGGATTGCGCAGATGCAGATATCAATAAATTTAATGAAAAGGTATACAAAAAAATCACAACCTACGCAAAGGATCTGGTGAAGGTTGGGGATGAGCTGGCGAAGGAATACGGTGTGCCCGTGGTGAACAAGAGAATTTCCGTAACACCCATCGCGATTGCGGCGGCAGGCTGCAAAAATGCGGATTCCTATGTGAGCATTGCTCAGACACTGGACAAGGCTGCACAGGAGGTTGGCGTAAACTTCATCGGCGGTTTTTCCGCGCTGGTGCAGAAGGGCTATACCGAAAGTGATAAAATCTTGATTGATTCCATTCCGGAGGCACTGGCAGTGACAGAAAGAGTCTGTGCTTCTGTGAACATCGGGACTTCCAGAAATGGGCTGAACATGGACGCAGTGAAGAAGATGGGCGAGGTTATTGTGGAAACAGCGGAACGCACGAAGGACAACGAATGTATCGGCTGTGCGAAGCTAGTTGTATTTTGCAATGCAGTAGAGGACAACCCTTTTATGGCAGGCGCATTCCATGGCGTTGGGGAGGCAGACCGCTGTATCAATGTCGGTGTCAGCGGCCCCGGCGTGGTAAAACGTGCGCTGGAGGAGGTCAGAGGGGCTGACTTTGAAACCGTATGTGAAACCGTAAAGCGGACAGCCTTCAAGATTACCCGTGTGGGTCAGCTGATTGCGAAGGAAGCGGCAAAGAGATTGGATACACCCTTCGGCATCATTGACCTTTCTCTGGCACCGACCCCTGCGGTTGGGGACAGCATTGCAGAAATCTTCCAGGAAATGGGCCTGGAGGAAGCAGGCGCACCCGGCACAACGGCAGCACTGGCACTTCTGAATGACAACGTGAAAAAGGGCGGCGTCATGGCATCCTCTTATGTTGGCGGTCTGAGCGGTGCATTTATTCCCGTCAGCGAGGATCATGGGATGATTGATGCCTGCGAAAAGGGTGCATTGACATTGGAAAAGCTCGAAGCGATGACCTGCGTATGTTCCGTTGGTCTGGATATGATTGCTCTGCCCGGGGATACCTCTGCGGCAACACTTTCCGGTATCATTGCGGATGAAGCAGCGATTGGTATGGTGAACAACAAGACAACGGCGGTGCGTCTGATTCCCGTGATCGGCAGAAAGGAAGGCGAAAGCGTGGAATTCGGCGGTTTGCTGGGCTATGCGCCTATTATTCCTGTAAATCGTTTCAGCTGTGAAAAATTTGTGGCAAGAGGCGGCAGAATCCCTGCACCCATCCACAGCTTTAAGAACTAAAAAATAAAGTAGAAAACAGATAAAATTAGGGTTGACTTACCGGACAATGCTTGCTATAGTATTCAAAAAAATGCATTAAAAATTTTTTTTAACACTTACAAAAGATTTTACAAAAGACAAAGAAACGGAGTGAAGAAGAATGAGCAATTTACAGACACCCTTCAGATATGATTTTGTAGGCAGCTTTTTAAGACCGCAGGCGTTGAAGGACGCAAAGGCGGCATATCAGGCAGGAGAAATCAGCAAGGAGGCATTTGATCGGGTTGCGGAGGAAGAGGTTGCAAAGGTTGTGGCAAAGCAGAAGGAGCTGGGCTACCATGTGATTACAGACGGGGAGTTCAGAAGAGCTTTCTGGCATCTGGATTTCATGTGGGGCTTTGAAGGCGTTGCACATGAGGACACAGGCAACGGCGTGCAGTTTGACGCTGAGCTGGCATTGCTGGAGGACACCTATCTGGTAGGAAAGATTAAGGCGAAGGCACATCCTTTTGTGGAATATTTCAAATTTTTGAAACAGTTTGAGGATGAAAACACAGTTGCCAAATATACCATTCCCGCACCTGCGCAGACCTTCCAACAGATGATTGTGCCTGCAAACTACGAAAGAACAAGAAAGATTTATGCAACAAACGAGGAGCTGATTCAGGATATTGGCAAGGCATATCAGGATGTGATTCAGCAGTTCTACGATGCAGGCTGCCGCAATCTGCAGTTTGATGACTGCACATGGGGTGCTATCGTAGGGGACGCGGCAGAACAGAGGTATCAGGCGCTTGGCATTGATTTGAATGATGTGAAGGCGCAGCTGCTTGCAGTGAATAACCTTGCACTGGAAGGAAAGCCTGCAGATATGATAATCAACTCCCACATCTGCAGAGGGAATTATCATTCTACATATTTTACAAGCGGCCCGTATGATTCCGTGGCAGATTATGTATTCGCAAAGGAAAACGTAAATGCGCTTTTTCTGGAATATGATGATGAGAGATCCGGCGGTTTTGCACCGCTTGCAAAGGTTTCCGCAGACAAGAAGGTTGTGCTTGGTCTGATTACAACCAAAACCCCTGAACTGGAGGAAAAGGAAAGAATTATTGCAAGAATCCATGAAGCGGCGAAATACATTCCGCTTGACAGATTGTGTCTGAGCCCCCAGTGTGGTTTTGCATCCTGCGAAATCGGCAATAAGCTGACAGAAGAAGAACAGTGGGCAAAGCTGAAGCTGGTAAAGGAAATTGCCGAAGAGGTTTGGGGGAAATAAGGGTGGTTGCCCACCCCTAAGTCGAAAACGGGTTTTTGAAAATAAAATATGGTAAAAATAAAATCAGTCGGGACGAGGTTTCGGCTGATTTTTTATATGGAAAATTTTTTAAAAAAATTGCACTTCCCTATTGACCTAAAGTTAGCTTTAGGGAGTATGATAGGAAATGTAAAAAGGAAGAACGAGAAAGGGAGTGTAAGGAACGATGTATATTGAAAATATGCAAGGACCGGAGGATGTGAAAAAACTGACTTTGGAGCAATTACCTGTATTGGCGGAAGAAATGCGCCATGCACTTTTGATTCGAGCAAGCAAGCATGGTGGTCATTTTGGCCCTAACTTTGGTATGGTAGAGGCAACGATTGCACTGCATTATGTATTTGATTCCCCGAAGGATAAAATTGTTTATGACGTATCTCATCAGAGCTATCCACACAAGATGCTGACAGGCAGAAAGGATGCATACCTGTATGAAGAAAAATATGATGATGTATCCGGCTACAGCAATCCGCACGAAAGTGAGCATGATTTCTTTACGGTAGGGCATACGTCCACATCTGTTAGTCTGGCGGCAGGGCTTGCAAAGGCAAGAGACCTGAAGGGCGAGGACGGCAATGTAATCGCAGTGATCGGTGACGGCTCTCTGAGCGGCGGCGAAGCACTGGAGGGTCTGGATTATGCGGCAGAGTTGGGTAGCAATTTTATTATTGTGGTAAATGATAATGATATGTCCATCGCGGAAAATCATGGTGGTCTGTATCAGAATCTAAAACTGCTGCGAGAAACAAGCGGACAGGCAGAGTGCAATTTGTTCAAGGCATTTGGTCTGGATTATATTTATGTAGATAAGGGAAATGACACAGCGGCGCTGATTGATACGTTCAAGCAGGTGAAGGACAGCAAAAAGCCTGTTGTGGTGCATATCAATACACTGAAAGGGAAGGGCTACGCGCCTGCGGAGCAAAACAAGGAGCGTTGGCATTTCAGCGGCCCCTTTGACATTGAAACAGGGAAGCCCTTATATGCCGGCGGCGAGGAAGGTTATGAAGAAATTACTTGCAAGTATTTGCTGGATAAGATGAAAAAAGACCCTTCCGTGGTTGCGATTACCTCCGGTACACCTGGGGTTATGGGCTTTACCAAGAGCAAACGCGAAGAAGCAGGGAAGCAGTTTGTGGATGTCGGCATTGCGGAGGAAACGGCGGTTGCATTGGCATCCGGCATTGCGGCAAACGGCGGCAAGCCTTTTTATGGGGTGTACAGCACATTTGTGCAGAGAGCCTTTGACCAGATTTCGCAGGATCTCTGCATCAACAATAATCCCGCGACGATTGTTACCTTCTTGGGTTCTGTTTATGGCATGAATGACGTGACACATCTGGGGTTGCAGGATATTCCCATGCTGGGGAACATCCCGAATCTGGTTTACCTTGCGCCTGTAACAAAGGAGGATTATCTGGCTATGCTGGATTGGAGCATGGAGCAGAGAGAGCATCCTGTTGCAATCAAACTGCCGGGCGGCAAGCTGATTTCTGATGGCAAGGCTGTGACAAAGGACTTTGGTAAGCTGAACAAATATGAAGTAACACAGGAAGGCAGCAAGGTGGCTGTGATTGGTCTGGGTGCGTTTTATGGACTGGGACAGGCTGCGGCGGATTTGTTGCAGGAAAAAACGGGCACACAGGCAACGGTGATCAATCCTTATTATATTACAGGGGTAGATACAGGGCTGCTGGAAGGACTGAAAAAGCATCATTCTGTTGTGGTCACACTGGAGGATGGAATTCTGGACGGCGGTTTCGGTGAAAAAATCGCAAGATTCTATGGAGAATCTGATGTAAAAGTGCTGAATTTCGGCTTGAGGAAGAAATTTCTTGACAGATACAATCCCGAAGACGTTATGAAGGAAAACCATCTGACTGCAGAGCAGATTGCGGAGGATATACTGGCGGTGCTGAAATAACATAGAAGAAGGTATAAAAAGGCGGCTTTGATTCCTAGGGAAAAAGGGCTGCCTTTTCCTTATTTTGAGGGGAAGGAAAAAAATTGAAAAAAGGTGAAAAAAGGTGTTGACATTTTGTTTTAAGCGTGTATAATAAATAAATGTCGCTGCACGAAAGCAGTCGGAAAAAGAGTATAGGCATTGGTCAACAGCGAATGTTTGAAAAGAAAAACATTGACAAGCGGGACTGCGGATGATATACTGGTATCCGCTGACATAAACAGCGAAAACAAGCACAGAAAAATAAATAAAAAAGTGCTTGACAAACTGAATGATACTTGATAAAATATCATTCGCTGTCGAAAAACAGCAAACAAAATCGAATCAGGTATAAAAAATAATACTTGACAAGAAAATGAAGATTTGATAAAATAATCTTCGCTGCTGAAAAGCAGATTGATCCTTGAAAACTGAACAATGGATATGAATAAACACAACCCATAGTCAATTCTGTCAGAGCAGTTCTGAGCTGATTATGAAGCGCGACCATGTGACCGAAGGTTGCGGGAGGCGCTGAATAGCGAAGAACGGAGCGGTTTTCGCGAAGCGAAAAGACAACGCGAACTGACGAGATAATGAACTTGATTTTGCCGGTTTAGAAAAACCGGAGTTAGCCAGAAGAACTGGCTAGGAACAAAACTTTAACATAAGAGTTTGATCCTGGCTCAGGATGAACGCTGGCGGCGTGCTTAACACATGCAAGT
>OLJW01002783.1_pt1 | contig 14576 bp, 19 predicted proteins | sample 1603411 | NCBI WGS metagenome assembly OLJW01 (sample SAMN04168659, study PRJEB22393) | human gut metagenome | biome: human gut microbiome; feature: stool | host: Homo sapiens | collected 2014-05-12 | reverse complement strand
ACACTCTTTCCCTACACGACGCTCTTCCGATCTTATGGTTGTTGTACTCATTGTGTTTGTCCTCCTTATCAATCAAATGCAATAAAAGCAAGATCTTCAATGTGAAAACGTCTTTCGATACCGTCTGCCATCATTACGTCAACACTGGGAATAGGGTTATCAGAAAAAGGATTATCCTTTACGAACACCAGACCGGAAACATTGTCGAGTTCAATTTCTTCAATGTGATGAATCTGGACACCGGGAAAGGTTGCTTTGTCTGTAATGTGTGCTACTGTGATTTTTTTCATGTGTTTTGTCCTCCTTGTGTGTGGGGTTCGAACGTTCGAACCAATATAAAAAATAGTATTGTGATCGGAATTTCGTGTCATTTCCTTATCACAATACTATTTTAATATTTTCATTTTACGGAATTATCTGTTGTTTTGAGTTGACACATACTGAAATTAAGTATAACATCAGGTAGGATATCCCACCATGATTCTATGGAGGTGACATGATGTCACTTTACAATTTAACAAAATAATGAAAGGAGTATTTTTGTGAACTATACAGACATCATAAGCAAGTGGAAGGAGAAGAAAATAGATAGCATCGAAAAATTAGATCAACAGCTCAGCAATTTTCGTATCACTTTTGCTTATAACTCTGGAACAATAGAAAATCCACAGATAACATATCATGCTACAAGAGAAGTCTTTGAAAATGGAAAGGTAATCAATTTTTGTGGTGATACTCAAATCATCTTTGAAATTGAAAATCAAAAAAAATGTTATAATTTTCTTGTACTTAAAATTATAAATAAAGACCCCATTACCTCTGATCTTATAAAAAAAATTCATTATCAACTTATGCAAGGGGTCTATGACGAACACCGTTGGCAAAAAGGTGAACGTCCTGGACATTATAAAATACATGATTATGTAATTGGCAAATCAAATCAGGGTGCGCTACCAGAAGAAGTTCCGGCTGAAATAGCGGAATTATGTGACGAAATTTTAAATATCCCTGACAAGGGTGATAACATTTTAAAAACAGCCGCATATATTCATTGTAAATTTGAAAATATTCATGCATTTGCCGATGGAAATGGAAGAGTAGGGAGAACCCTTATGAACTATTATTTGATGATCAATAACTATCCACCTTTAGTAGTATACTCAGAAACAAAAGACCAGTATTATAAATCCTTAGATCATTATGACAATACCGGTGATATCACTCCATATCTTAATTATATGAAAAAAAGCTTGGAGAAAACATGGGTTTTGGGTGAGTTAAAGTGACATCATATCTATTCCTCTGCTCCGCATATTTACTAATTCCTGAAACGTTGGCAAAAGAACTTTTTCATACCTCATACTTATCATTGATGTATAAAACTTTTTCCGTACATCACTAATACATGGAATTTCATAAATCATACTTTTTTTTCCCATATCAATCTTGGGAACCAGTCTTTTCACAGCTTCATTGAATTTCTCATTCCGCTTGGTATAAATATATTCACACGGTTTCACATGGTGCTCTTTTATCATAAAAATATTAGTTTTTCTTTTATAAGACTCATTTTCCATAATACCAGGATCTATCAATACTTTTTTCATTGTTTCATCATCCCATCTATTATTAAGACAATTACCGTTATCATATACCGGAGCAATAGAAAAGGATCCATCTGCTTTTTTTATAATTCCCCAGTTGGCATTATTACGACCTGGATTGCCTATAAATGCATCCACAACAAACATATTCCAAAAATGTTCCTCTATTCCAGAAATACGATTTAACATAGGATGCTCTTGAATCGTCATAAGTACTTCCTGAAGATCCGTTCCGGTCCCATTCGTTTCTTCACCATTAGAGTCAAGAAATGGCGGTAAAAAAGTTACTTTTATTTTTTCAAATTCTATTAGGTTTTCTCCTTCTGATAAAAAATTCTTACATCCTACCACTACTCTGTTTTTATACACTCCAAGTTTTGTTTCATGAACAGGCATTCCTATCAATTCATATACATGAGATCCTATATACTCAGAAACAGGAGCATTACTGTAACTCATTTTTATATTTTTAAGTTGCTTATCCTTCAAATTACCGGGAAATTTCAAAATATAATTCTGTCCTTCGTAAACAACACCTAATTTTCTTCCAGCAGCTCGACCATATACACGATCATTTATAGGACAATCTTCAAAATTTATCATTTCTATCACCTTAATCCATACCTCCTGAAAATAGTGTCTAACTGCTTTCCACTGATGCTGCCATGTATACAACACTGCTTCACAGTCGCTTCCAGTGTTTCCAGACAGCAATCATATCCTACAAAATCTCCACTATGATAATAGCTCTCCAGTTCTTCAATATCCCTTTGAAGGACTTTAGGCAATTCTTCCCTGTTAATCACATAATTTTCATCAATAAAAATAAAATATCACTCCTTCTGCTCCAGACCTACAAAAACTCAATTCTGTTGGTATATTAAAAGTCAACTGTTTACGACATCTATCCGGTTCTATTCTTTTAGGGATTTTTCCATTATTCTCCATACACTGTAATTCTCCTCCGGATATTCTTCATCAATCCACTTCCAATCACATACACACCTTAAAAAATCTTTGTTGTCCTCCAACTCCAGCATCCCTAATTGCAGACAGCCATACATACTTTCATCGCCACCGTAAGATAAACAATATGTGGATTCTCTATTACCTACAATCTTCCCCTCACGATTGTTAAAAGCATCATTTGAAATGGACACTAATAACTGTATCACCTTTTCCGGTAAAGTACGTTTAAAATAGATCACACTGTTTTGCATCCTCTAACCTCTTTCCCTCTTTACAGAAACCAATTTCTTAACCACCAGCTTCTCGGCATACACCGGTGGCATCCTAACTCCAGACTACCAGTTTTCCAATGTACACAGCGGAATCTCCAACAACACGCGATCGTACAGCACTACTATACCATCCATTGATTGGAGCGTCAAATCGCGAAAGCCCAGCAGGTATAACAGGACACCAAAAACGCCCGGACAGACAAAAAGAACGCCAGAGAAACCGGAAATAACGATACGGGAGTTTAACACTTCTTTTTTCTTCATTTTAAAATAAATCCTTTATTTAAGACATTCCTGGCTTATTTTTTGTCAAATTTTATGAATTTATATGTGCTTTTTTGTACTAACTGTATTGTAATTGATTTAATTGGAGGACTTCTTAATGTATATCAATATTACTGGCAGCAAAGACAACAAAGATGTTTATATCACCCAGTCCTACCGCAGGGAAAACGGTAAAACTTCTTCCCGCATCTATAAAAAGCTGGGCAGTACAATGATCTTCTGACTCAGTTTTCCGGGAACGAAGCGGAAATGATGGACTGGGCCCAAAAGGAAACTGAAAAAGAAACTTTACTTTATAACCAGCGAAAGGAAAAAGTTACCGTCTCTTTTTCACCTCTCGCATGTATTCCTTTAGACGAAGAGCGCCTTTTTAATGTGGGCTATCTGTTCCTGCAACAGCTCTGCACCGAACTACGTTTGGACAACATTTGCAGAAACATCTTATATCCGCCTTCTGGTATACCGGCTGTTGGAGAAGAAACTGGGGGAAGAATTCGCCTGCAGCGAAATCTTAAAAACCCTTCGGGACATGAATATGATCCTGCTTTCCAAAGACAGTGGCTGCATTCCCTCCTACAAACGTACAAAACTGACCGATGCATTGCACAGTGCTTTTGGATTCAGAACGGATTATGAATTTATATCAAAGGCAGATATACGGGCACTTATCAAAGAAACAATGCAGAAAAAATAACACAATTTCAAAAATAGTACAATATCGATGCGAAAAAGGAAACAGCCATACCCCTGATAAATACTGGGGTTATGGCTGTTTTTTGCTCTATAAAGTGTCAAAGATGGGATTTTAATCCATTTTAATCCGGATATTTGATCATATCGTACATTTTTCCATAGGCTCCCAGATCACGGATGCCTTCAAGCTGCATTCCAAGATGTCTGTATTTATCGCATTTTGACTTTGCATCTGTCTCCAGGATCACCGGGACCTGTAAACGGTTACCCTCTGCGTAGGCCAGCTCCATCACCTTACGCATATAGCCCAGTCCCTGGAATGCCTCCAGGACACAGACCATGCCGACGAAGATGCAGGGCTTTTTCGCTTTTTTCATCCGATCCTCCAAAGAGGTTCCGCCCTTCGAGATAGCAACTCCCATACGGAAGATCTCCTTCAGGCTCATAGAATGGAAAAGAGCCTTTACAAGTTCCATGCTTGCTCCAAAGCCCAGCTTCTGTCCCGGCAGCTTATAGGCGATATAGCCCCTACCAGGCTCACGGATGCCATAAAGCATACCGCCAGCAAATGCCATCCGCACATATCCGGCGATATAGTCTGCCACCGCATCTTTACTGCGGAAAAAGGAATCCATGCCGATTTCCTCTCCATAATCATAATAGCCAAAGGCATGACCGATCTGATCAGGTATCTGTGCATCTAAATCTGTTACCCTCATAATATTCTCCCTCCGAATGGTTATTCAGTGTGTGTTATGTAGAAAACGCAAGGTTAGCATACACTAACTGATAATATAGTACCATATCTTACGCGATATGAAAATACATTTCCGAGGGAAAATTTATGCAGAAGACTTCGTTTCAGGCGTTGTTCCGGTCGTGGCTGTTATCATACAGAGCCTGAATATCAGCGGGAAGTTTATCCGGAAGCATGGCGTGAATTTCGTCTTCGTTGCCGTCCTCCATGGCCTTTTCGTAATACCAGCATTTGAATTTCAGCATGGCGAGCGCCTTTTCCATGCGCTTGATTTCCTTTTCACATTCCAGCTTCTGCTTCTGAATCAATTCCAGACGCTTGGGATAGGTTTCACTGCCCTCGGTACACCATTGCATAAACTGCTTGATGTTTTTGATTTCCATGCCGGTTTTTTTCAGACATTCCACCAGCCGCAGGGCTTCCAGCTCCGTGGTATCAAAATAGCGGATACCGCCGCTGCGCTTGATTTCGGGGAAGAGCCCCTCCTTATCATAATAGCGCAGGGTGGAAACGGGTAATTGGAACAGTTCGGATACCTGACCGATGGTATACATAAGAATCGCCTTCTTTCAGAAAAATATAAATTCGGTATTAACCTAAAGTTAAGTTTAAGTATTAAAGCAATCGTAGCACAGGAGCAGGGGACTGTCAAGCGGAGAAAATCGCAAAAAAACAGGCTCGGTTATGGATTGTCATAATCGAGCCTGTTTTTATAGGAGAAGGTTTTCCTTTTTCAGTATTTGTTGTTTTCGCTTTATGCGTTAATGGCATCGCAGATGCGCTTGCCCATTTCCTTTGTGCCGATTTTTTTGGTGCCTTCGCTGTAGATATCGGGGGTTCTGTAGCCTGCATCCAATACCTTTGTGACAGCATCCTCAATCGCCTGCGATTCTGCAACCAGACCGAAGGAGAATTTCAGCAGCATAGCGGCGGAAAGAATGGTTGCGATGGGGTTTGCCATATCCTTGCCTGCGATATCGGGGGCGGAGCCATGGATGGGTTCATACATCCCGAATGCACCGTCCGCCAGACTTGCGGAGGGCAGCATCCCGATAGAGCCGGTAATCTGGCTTGCTTCGTCGGAAATAATATCCCCGAAAATATTAGAGGTTACAATAACATCGAAATGCTTGGGATTTCTTACCAGCTGCATTGCGGCATTATCCACATACATGTGGTCCAATTCCACCTCAGGATAATCCTTTGCAACCTCTGTCACGGTTCTGCGCCACAGCTTACTGCTTTCCAGAACGTTTGCCTTATCAATGCTGGTAACGTGCTTATTGCGCTTCATAGCGGCTTCAAAGGCCTGTACGGCAATGCGCTTGATTTCAAATTCGCTATATGCTTCAACATCATACGCTTCTTCGCCGTGCTTGCCTTCACGATAGCCACGCTCCCCGAAATAAATGCCGCCTGTCAGCTCTCTGACAACCAGAATATCCAGACTGTCGCCGATGATTTCCGGCTTGATGGGGCTTGCGTCGCTCAAAGCCTTATGGATGATGGCAGGGCGCAGGTTTGCATACAGCCCCAGACTGCTGCGCAGCTTCAGCAAAGCGCCTGCTTCGGGGCGGAGATTTGCCGGCAGATGATCCCATTTTGGACCGCCAACCGCACCCAAGAGAATGGCGTCACTGTTTTTGCAGGCCTCTAAGGTTTCCTCAGGCAGGGGCTCGCCATACGCATCATACGCACAGCCGCCTGCCAGCTTTTCATTGAATACAAAGTCATGACCGTATTTTTTGCCGACACATTCCAATACGCCCATGGCTTCAGTCACAACATCGGGGCCGATGCCGTCCCCCTTTAATACTGTAATATGATAAGAACCCATTTTCTTCACCTTAACCTTCGATTTTTTCCTTTGTATATGTTACCAGACCGCCCGCAGCCATAATCCTCTGCATGAATGCAGGGAACGGCTCAGCCTGATAGGTTTTGCCCTTTGTTTCGTTTGTAATCACGCCTGTGTTGAAATCAACAGATACGGTATCGCCTGCGTCAATATCATTTGCGGCTTCCTCACATTCCAGAATCGGCAAGCCGATATTGATGGCATTGCGGTAGAAAATTCTGGCGAAGGTGGAGGCAATGACACAGGAAATGCCTGCACATTTGATTGCCAGAGGGGCATGCTCACGAGAGGAGCCGCAGCCGAAATTCTTTGTGGCTACGATAATGTCGCCTTCCTTTACATTGTTTACGAAATCCGCATCAATATCAATCATGCAGTATTTTGCCAGCTCCTCGCCGCTGGATACGTTCAGATATCTTGCGGGGATGATAACGTCTGTATCGACGTTATCCCCGTATTTAAAGACTTTCCCTTTTGCTGTTTCCATTATTCCATCCCTCCTGCAATCTTTTCGGGGTCTGCAATATAGCCTGCGATGGCAGATGCTGCCGCAACTGCGGGGCTTGCCAGATACACTTCACTTTCTGTATGACCCATTCTGCCGACAAAGTTTCTGTTCGTTGTGGATACGCAGCGTTCGCCTGCTGCCAGAATCCCCATGTGCCCGCCAAGGCAGGGACCGCAGGTAGGGGTGCTGAAAATTGCGCCTGCTTTTACGATATCCTCTACATAGCCAAGACGGATGCAGTCCAGATAAATCTGCTGTGTGGCAGGGATAACGATGGTGCGCACCTTGGGGTGTACCTGTTTTCCTCTGAGAATTTCTGCCGCAATCTTCATATCGTTCAGTCTGCCGTTGGTGCAGGAACCGATGACAACCTGGTCGATTGCGATTTCACCTGCTTCGTCAATCGTTTTTGTGTTTTCGGGCAGATGAGGGAAGGCAACGGTTGGTCTCAATTTGCTTAAATCAATCGTATAAACCTCGTCATATTCCGCATCGGGGTCTGCCTCGTAAACCACAGGCTCTTTTGTGGAATGTTTCTTTACATATTCCATTGTTTTTTCATCCACGGGGAAGATGCCGTTTTTCGCACCGGCTTCAATCGCCATATTCGCCATGGAGAAGCGGTCATCCATCGTCAGATACTGAATTCCGTCACCGACAAATTCCATGCTGCGGTACAGTGCGCCGTCCACACCGATCATGCCAATGATGTGCAGAATGATATCCTTGCCGCTGACCCATTTTGCAGGCTTGCCTGTCAGCACGAATTTGATGGCACTGGGCACCTTGAACCATGCTTCGCCGGTTGCCATGCCGATTGCCATATCGGTGCTGCCGATGCCCGTGGAGAACGCACCCAATGCGCCGTAGGTACAGGTATGGGAATCCGCGCCGATGATAACCTGACCGGGAACAACAATCCCTTTTTCGGGCAGAAGGGCGTGCTCAATGCCCATCTGTCCAACGTCGAAGAAGTTCTTCACTTCCATATCATAAGCAAAGGTACGGCAGGCCTTGCACTGCTCTGCCGCCTTGATGTCCTTGTTGGGGGTAAAGTGATCCAAAACGATAACCACCTTATCCTTATCAAAAACCTCCTTTGCGCCTGTTTTCTGAAATTCCTTCAAAGCAACGGCGGTTGTGATGTCGTTGCCCATAACAATATCCAATTTTGCCTGAATCAGCTGTCCGGCTTTTACGCTTGCTTCCCCCGCATGGGCTGCAAGAATCTTTTGTGTCATTGTCATTCCCATGATGCTATCCTCCAAAAATTTCTTTTGTACTCTCTTGCTCTTTTCTTATCTGATAATCTTGTTTGTTGTGCTCACTACCGCACGCAGACCGGATTTTGTGATATTGCTGGATGTGCCTGCGCCGAAATATATGCCGCCTTCGTTATCGGCAATCTGGATGTAGGAGATTGCACGGGATTTTGTGCCGTGGGACATGGAATGTTCTCTGTAGTCCACAACCTCCATCACGATGTTGAAATACTCCTCGATGGCATGGCAAAGAGCGGAAATAATGCCGTTGCCGGTGCCTTTCAATGTAAGGGGCTTGCCGTTGAAGTTACATTCTGCCTCAATGGCAACGTCCTCATGGTTTTTCAGAACGATTTCCTTATAAGTAACCAGCTCCAGAGGGGCTCTGCCGTCTACATAATGGTCGATGAATGCTTCGTAGATATCAGCAGGTGTCAGATCCTTATGCTGTCTGTCGCTCATGCTTGTGGTAACAGTGCTGAAATCCTGCTGGAAGGCCTTGGGCAGATACAGACCGAAATTCTGTTCCAGAACGAAGGCAACGCCGCCCTTGCCGCTCTGGCTGTTGATACGAACGATGGGGTCGTAGTTTCTGCCGACATCCATAGGGTCGATGGGCAGATAAGGAACCTCCCAGTGATCGGGATGCTGCTTCATTGCTTCCATACCCTTTCTGATGGCATCCTGATGGGAGCCGGAGAAGGCTGTATAAACCAGAGAGCCTGCATAGGGATGTCTGGGGGAGATGCTCATTCTTGTGGATTCCTCGTAAATCTTTACGGCCTCATCAATATGGCTGAAATCCAGTTCGGGGTCAATGCCCTGAGAGAAGATGTTCATGGCTACATTCATGATGTCTGTGTTGCCGGTTCTTTCGCCGTTGCCGAACAGTGTGCCTTCCACACGGTCAGCCCCTGCCAGCATAGCCAGCTCGGTTGCCGCTACGGCTGTGCCGCGGTCGTTGTGTGCATGCAGGCTGACGTAAATGCTGTTTCTGTATTTCAGGTTTTCACAGCAGTATTCAATCTGGTCGGCGTAGATATTGGGTGTCGCCATTTCTACGGTAGAGGGCAGGTTGATGATTGCCTTGTGGTCGGGTGTGGGCTCCCAGACATCCAGAACCGCATTGCAGATTTCTACGGCAAAGGGCATTTCTGTGCCTGTGAAGCTTTCGGGAGAATATTCAAAGAAAAACTCCGTTTCGGGGATAGCTGCTGCTTCTTCCTTAATCTGCTTTGCGCCTGCAACTGCCAGGTCGATGGTTTCCTGCATGGAATTGCCGAAAACAACATCTCTTTGCAGGGTGGAGGTGGAGTTATACAGATGTACGATTGCTTTTTTTGCACCCTTCAATGCTTCGAAGGTTTTATGGATGATGTGGGGTCTGCTCTGTGTCAGCACCTGTACGGTAACATCATCGGGAATCAGGTTGTTGTCAATCAAGCATCTTGCAAATTCAAATTCGGTATCGCTTGCCGCAGGGAAGCCGATTTCGATTTCCTTAAACCCTGTATCCACCAGAAACTGGAAGAATTTCAGCTTTTCGGGCAGGTTCATGGGGATTTCCAAGGACTGGTTGCCGTCTCTCATGTCAACGCTGCACCATACGGGTGCTTTTGTGATGGTGTTGCCTGGCCATTTGCGGTTGGGCATGTCCATTGTGGGGTAGGGTCTGTATTTTGTGTAGCTCATCATTGGTAGTTCCTCCTTAAAATTTTGCGTATGTTTTTTGTTTGATTTTATCTTTGGTTCGTTTGTATGCGTGGTTAGAATGAGCGATGAGCAAAAGAAAAAGCCCTTCATCTCCCTCATTAAGAGACGAAAGACCAGAAATCTCCGCGGTACCACTCTTTTTTATTCCCGAAAAGGAATACACTTTCCCAGATACAGGCTGTAAGAACCAATATCCTGTCGGTATAACGGCCGACTCGCCGGTTGCGCCTACTTGTGCTCAGTTCAGCGAACCACTCCGAGGCCAGTTCAAACATTCTTCCGTTATCTGCTCGCACCAGCCGCAGACTCTCTGAAAACATCCAAAGGTTTTACTACTCCTCTTCCTTGTGTTTGTTGTGTTGTATTGGAATGAATACAATTTAAACACCAAATTGCTTTTTTGTCAATACAAAATTTGAAAGTTTTTTGTATTCATATAAAAACAAGAAATCGGAATTTCCCCTGTAAGAAAGAAGAAAGTTGTGCTATAATGAAACGATAGCATACAAAAGAAGGAAACAGCTCCAAAAATCATGAGGAGGGATAGATATGAAGGGAAAAAAGAAAATTGCTTCGATTCTGGCGTGTGCCATGCTTTTGAGTGCGGCACCCGTAGAAGCAATGGCATATACAGTACCCGATACGGTGCGTGTCGGGCTGGAATCGGTTTGTAAAAACGTGGCATCTGCAAGCATCGGTGTGTGGGAATTGCAGATTGGCATGCAGAAGGGCGATGGCTTTCAAAGGGGCGGCGTGATTACCTCAAGCGGTCTGTTTACGGCAAGGCCTGCCGTGGGGGACTATATCGCAGTGGACAAAACGATGGACTGTGCGGACGCATTGGACATGGCAAATGACATGAAAAAAAGCGGATTGGACACCTATGCGGCGTACCTGAGCGGAGGGGACTGGACGGTCTATGTGAAGGATGCCTCTGTTTCCGCTGTGGAGGCTGCGGCAGATGAAAATGCAAGCCGCGTTTCCTTTGAGGGTGTTGCGATTACGGGCGGCGAAGCCCCTGTGCTTGTGCCGGAGGATGCCGTCATGATGGGCGGCAATGTGGCAGATACCTTTAAGCTCAACAGCATGCCCTATCGCGGAATGCTGACGTTTTCCGTGAACGGCAGCAGCATGACGGGCGTGAATATCATTGGCTTAGAGGAATATCTCTACGGCGTGGTGCCTTCCGAAATGCCGAAAAGCTATGATGCAGAAGCGCTGAAGGCGCAGGCGGTTGCGGCGCGCACCTATGCCATGACGAAGCTGGGCGCGCATACGGGCAGCGGCTATCAGCTCTGCGACACCACAGCCTGTCAGGTTTATAAGGGCTACAGCAACGAGGCGGATGCCACCACAGCGGCGGTAGCTGCAACGGCAGGCGTGGTTGCCTGCTACAACGGCAGCCCGATTGAAGCGGTGTTCTCCGCATCCACAGGCGGATATACCGAAAGCAGTGAAAACGTATGGAATACGGCGGTGCCGTATCTGCGTGCGGTTCCCGAACCGGGGGAATACGGCGATAACAGCTGGACAAAGACTTTGACACTGGATGAGCTGACTGCGCTTTTGCAGGCGAAGGGTGAGAATATCGGCACAGCGAAGGATATTGTGATTACGAAGCTTTCCACAGGCGGGCGAGTGCAGGAGCTGCAAATCGTCGGAACAAGCGGCACAAAAACGCTGACGAAGGAAACCATTCGGACCTATTTTTCCTCTGCCTGCGGCACACTGCCGAGCAAGATGTTTACGATTAACGGCAAGGGCGGCACGGTAACGGGCGGCACGAGCACAAGTGCGAAGGGCGGTCTGCTTTCTGCGGTGGCAAGGCAGGGCATTGTTGCAAAAACAGAGGGCGCGCTTTCCTATCTGAATGGGAAAAAGCTTTCCGTTGATGTGGATGCAGCACAGCCTGCGCAGAATACCGATAGCGGAGCCTATGCGGTTTATAACGTGAGCATCAGCACCGTTGCGAATGGAAAATTCGTATTTTCCGGCAGCGGCAGCGGTCATGGTGTCGGCTTGAGCCAGAAGGGCGCACAGGGCATGGCGCAGATGGGCTATGATTATAAGGAAATTTTGTGCCATTATTATACAGGCATTACGATTGAGGGCTGATATCATGAAGGAATTCAGAGCCTTCCTGCTTTCCCGAACAGGCTGGCAGGATGAAAACGGCAATACGGTTGTTTTTTCCGAAACGAACCTGACAGGGGAAACGGCAGGGGACGGGCTTTGGCTGTTTCTGGATGAGGGACTGCGCTGCGGCGGCATGCACCGCAGGATTGCGGCAAGCGAAGCGGCAGTCAGAGAGACACTCTGCGGTGTCGGGAAGGAGCAGCTTTGGGAGAAAATAGCAGCCGATTGGGCAAAGGAGGCATAAAAATGTTTTGTGAAAAGCTGACGGAGGAACAAATCAGAAAGGTGATGAATGTCATTTCCGATGACGGCGCACTGACGATTCTGAAAATCCGTACCTATGATAAAAGCTTTGAGGATGCGGTTGCGGTTTCCGCTGTGCCGGAGGTAACGGCGAAATTTCAGGAGGATATTGAAACCTATCAGCTGCATGATTATTTCATCAGAGGAAAGAATCGCGCAGGGGCAGGCTCCGATTATATTTACAGAAAAATGATGTATGAATGGTTCGGCGAGCCGTATGTTGTAAAATATCTGATGGAATATTAAGGGGGAACGGATATGTATGTAAAAAGACTCAAGGATGATGAAATTTTGCAGATTATGCGTGTCATTTCCGACCCCGACTGCGAAATTGTGAGCATTTTCCGCAAGGTGACAGACCCTGAGGTGGTTATCAATTCGCAGGATATGGAGGAACGCTATGTGCTGCATGATTATGATATAGAAGGGTTTGATTATCTGCCCGATGATTCCACGCGGATGTACCGTAAGGAAATGCTGAGGATTTTCGGTGAGAAATATGCGGCGGATTATATGTTGAGAAGATAAAGAGGAACAGAAATGAAAACAAGTGATTTTTACTTTGACCTGCCTGAAGAATTGATTGCGCAGGAGCCGCTTGCGGACAGAGCATCCAGCCGGCTGATGGTGGTGCATAAGGACAGCGGAAAGCGTGAGCATCGGCATTTTCGGGACATTAAAGAGTATCTGCGCGCAGGGGACTGTCTGGTTATCAACAATACCAAGGTTTTGCCTGCCAGATTATACGGCGAAAGAGTCGGCACAGGCGCGGCGATGGAGATTCTTTTGCTGGTGAGAAAGGATATGGATACATGGGAGGTTCTGGTGCGCCCGGGGAAAAAAGCGCGCCCCGGTGACAGGATTTCCTTTGGCGGCGGCAAGCTGATTGCGGAGGTTTTAGAGGTCATCGAAGGCGGCAATCGTATTATCAAATTTGAATATGAGGGCGTGTTTGAAAATATTCTGGAGGAGCTGGGAGAAATGCCCCTGCCCCCCTACATTACGCATAAGCTGGAGGACAAAAACCGTTATCAGACGGTTTATGCGGAGCATGAGGGCTCTGCGGCGGCACCCACGGCAGGTCTGCATTTTACGCCGGAATTATTAAAGGAAATTGAAGACATGGGGGTAAGGATTGCTCATGTTACCCTGCATGTTGGGCTTGGCACCTTTCGCCCTGTGAAGGTGGAGGATGTGCTGGAGCATGAAATGCACTCTGAGTATTATGTGGTAGAGCCGGAGCAGGCGGCGATTATGAATGAAACGAAGAAAAACGGCGGCCGCATCATTGCCGTCGGCACAACAAGCACAAGAACACTGGAATCCGTAACGGATGAAAACGGCGTGATTCAGCCCAAAAGCGGCTGGACGAAGATTTTCATTTATCCCGGATACACCTTCAAGGCGGTGGATTGCCTTGTGACAAATTTCCATCTGCCGGAATCTACGCTGATTATGCTGGTTTCTGCGCTGATGGGGAAGGATTTGGTTATGGAAAGCTATGCCGAGGCGGTAAAGGAGCGGTATCGGTTCTTTAGCTTCGGGGATGCGTGTCTGTTTCTTGCAAAAGAAAAATGAGCAATAAAAAAGCCTTACTGTAAGCTTAGCTTACAGTAGGGCTTTTTCTTGCTTAGCCGATGCCGCCGTTCAGTGCGCCGAGAATCAGCACCAGAACGCAGACGGGGCAGAGGACATATTTACAGAGCGGATAGAACCAAGGGAACAGGGGCTTATCCCGTCCCTTATTGACCTCCGCTTCCACAAATTCACGCTTGCAGAACCAGAAGAACATGATTGCCGCCAGACCTGCGCCGAGGGGGCAGATATAAATGGACAGCACATCCATCCAACCGGAAACAATGCCTTGGATACAGATGGAAACAACGATGCCGATGATGCCGATGGTAAGGCAGGCAGGCACGCGGGCAAAGTTGAATTTTTCCTGTAGGGTTGCGATGGGCGTTTCATACAGATTGAGGAGAGAGGTCATCCCTGCGAACAGCACTGCCACAAAGAAAATGATGGCGAACAGAGAGCCGCCGGGCATGCTGTGGAACAGATTCGGCAGGAAGATGAACATCAGCCCCGGGCCGCCCTGATCCAGCTGAGAGCCTGTGGTTGCCATGGCAGGAATGATAACAAGGAGGTAATTGAATAATGAAAACAAAAAAACACGACACTCAGTGGATGGTCAGTGTTGCACTTATGGCAGCAAT
>OLJW01002782.1_pt1 | contig 14579 bp, 13 predicted proteins | sample 1603411 | NCBI WGS metagenome assembly OLJW01 (sample SAMN04168659, study PRJEB22393) | human gut metagenome | biome: human gut microbiome; feature: stool | host: Homo sapiens | collected 2014-05-12 | reverse complement strand
GCGACCACCGAGATCTACACTCTTTCCCTACACGACGCTCTTCCGATCTGTACACTGCCTCCAGCCGCTGGTACAGCTCCTCGAAGCTGTCGTCCAGACGACGGATGGGTTCCAGAGCGCTCTGGGCCTGCCGCAGCAGGGCCAGAGCGCCGCTGGTGCTGTCGTCGCCGCTGAGGCAGAAGTCTGCCTCGGAGACGGCGGACATGAATTTTTCGCCGTTGCGCAGCAGGTTGCGGCGGGAGGTCAGCTCCTCCTCCTCGCCGGGCCTCAGCTTGGCCCGCTGAAGCTCCTGAATCTGGTAGCGCAGGGTATCCATGCGGCGGGCCTTCTCCGCCTCGTCCATTTGCAGGGCGTGCATCTGACGGCGGATATCCGTCAGCTTGGCGTATTTCTCCCGATAGACGGTCAGCAGCGGCTCGGTGCGGCCGAAGCTGTCCAGATACAGCAGGTGCTGCTCCTCGTCCAGCAGCTGCTGGCCGTCGTGCTGACCGTGGATGTTCAGCAGGCGGCTGCCCAAGGTGCGCAGCTGCGTCACCGTGACGGGGCGGCTGCCCACCCGGCAGACGTTTTTACCGTCGGCGTGGATCTCCCGCTGCAGCAGCAGCTCCTCATCCCATGTGATGCCCAAGTCCTCCCCTACCTCCGGCGGGATGCCGGTGAAGCAGGCGCTGACGTAGGCCTTGTCGGCCCCGGTGCGGATCAGGTCACGGGAGGTGCGCTGACCCAGCACGGCGCTCAGCGAGTCAATGACGATGGATTTACCGGCGCCGGTCTCGCCGGTGAGGGCGTTGAAGCCCGGCTCAAAGGTGATATCCGCCCGGTCGATGATGGCGATATTTTCGATATGGAGCAATTCCAGCATCTGTCATCCCTCCGTACAGGCGCTGTTTCAGCGCAGCATCTCCTTGATCTCGTCGGCAAACTCCGCCGCTGCGGCGTTGTCACGCAGCACCAGCAGAACGGTGTCGTCCCCCGCCAGAGATCCCACCAGATAGGGAACCTCCATGCCGTCCAGCGCTGCGGCGGCGCCGTTGGCCAGACCCGGCATGGTCTTGATGACCACCAGATTCTGGGCGTAGTCCACGCTGAGGACACCCTCCCGGAAGATGGTACGCAGGCGGTCGGCAAAGTTCAGCTTTGTCCGATGGGCGGACACGGCATAGCGGTAGCGGCCCTGCCCTACCGGCTCCTTGATGAGGTGCAGCTCCTTGATGTCCCGTGAAATGGTGGCCTGGGTGCTGCGGATCCCCCGCTCCTGAAGCCGTTCCAGCAGCTGCTCCTGTGTCTCCACCGTCTCCTCGGCAATGATCTGCAGCAGATGCTCCTGACGCTGATTTTTCATGCTTTTGTGACCTCCCCGCCCATTTTCTTATCCAGGATCTCGCAGAAGCTCTTCTTGGACAGCCGCACCAGTCTGGTGGTATATTTGGAGGTGCTGACACGCACCTGATCGTTGTTTTTCAGAGAGAACGCCTTGCCGCCGTCCACGGACAGATAGACGAACTTGCGGTTGGCGTCCGGGGCCTCCACGGTGATGACGTGCTCCGGTGAGAGAACGTAGCTGCTGGAGCGGGTGGAGTGGGGGCAGATGGGGGTCAGCAGCAGGTTCCGGGCCGTTGGCTCCACGATGGGGCCGCCGGCGGCCATGGAGTAGCCGGTGGAGCCGGTGGGTGTGCTGGCGATAATGCCGTCGCCGCCCACCTTGGTGAGCTGGCCCTCCTCTGTAAAGATATTCAGCCTTACAACCCTTGCAATGGAGCCCTTGGAGATGACGGCGTCGTTGAGAGCGATGTTGTTATACACGGACTTTCCGCCCCGGAGGACGGACACGTCCAGCATCATCCGGGACTCCACGTCGAAGCTCCAGTCCGCCAGATCCCGCAGGCGGTCCAGCTCGTCCACCTCCAGCTCCGACATGAATCCGAGGCTTCCCAGATTCACTCCCAGCACCGGGACGCTGTGCAGCGCCACCGTCCGGGCCAGATGCAGAATGGTGCCGTCGCCGCCGAAGGCGATGAGCAGATCCGCCGAGCGGATCTCCTGATGCAGCGGGGTGATACGCAGGCCCAACTCCGCACCATAGCCCTCCCGCTGGAAGGGCAGGCACACCACCGTCTGAAAATGCAGGGCATCCAGCAGCTTTTTGGCCTCCTTGCACACCCGCAGCTCGCTATCCCGATAGGGATTGGGGCAGAGGATCACTTTTTTCATATCTACTCCTCCTCAGTCCTTCAGCTGACTATGCGACTCCGCCACCAGTGTCGGTAGGTCAAAGCTGCCGTCCGGCTCATCGCACTTTTTCAAATAGCCAAGATATTCGATGTTCCCCTCCGGTCCACGGATGGGAGAATAAGTGATTCCAAGCACTGTAAAGTGACTCTCCTTGGCATGGGTCAGGAAGTGCTCCAGCACTTCGAGATGTACAGCAGGGTCCCGTACCACACCTTTTTTGCCTACCTTTTCCCGACCGGCCTCGAACTGGGGCTTGATGAGGCAGGCGATCTCACCCCCCTGCCGCAGCAGGCCGTACAGTGCCGGGAAGATCAGCTTCAGGGAGATGAAGGACACGTCGATGCTGGCAAAATCCAGTGGATCGGGGATCTGCTCCGGGGTCAGATACCGGGCGTTGGTGCGCTCCATACACACCACACGGGGATCGCTGCGGAGCTTCCAGGCCAGCTGGCCGTAGCCCACGTCCACGGAATAGACCTTCCGGGCGCCGTTTTGCAGCATACAGTCCGTGAAGCCACCGGTGGAGGCTCCGATGTCGGCGCAGATCTTATCGGTCAGGGTAATGGGAAAGGTTTTCATGGCCTTTTCCAGCTTCAATCCGCCCCGGCTCACATAGGGCAGGGTGTGTCCACGAACCTCGATGGGGGCGTCGCTCAGCACCGCCGTGCCGGGCTTATCCACCCGCTGGCCCGCCACGAACACGTGGCCCGCCATGATGACGGCCTGTGCCTTCTGGCGGCTCTCCGCCAGGCCACGCTCCGTCAGGAGTACGTCCAGCCTTGTTTTATTGCTCATGCACAGCCTCCTCTGCCGCAGCGGCGACGCTCTCAGCGTCCAGTCCGCAGAGATGACGCAGCTCCGCTACACTGCCCTGCGGGATAAAGCGGTCGCCTGTATTTTTCAGCACCAGTCGCCGGGGGGCCATGCCCAGCTGGGCCATGACGGCCGCCACCCGCTGGCCCACGCAGCCGGTCTCCACGCAGTCCTCCAGCACCAGCAGACGCTTCGTGCCGGTCAACGCCGTGCGGACGGTCTCCGGGTCCAGGGGGGCGATGGTGCTGAGCTTCAGCACCTGAGCGGAGATACCCCGCTGTGCCAGCAGATCGGCGGCGGACAGGGCTTCGTTGATGAGGGTGCCGTAGGTCAGGAGGGTGATATCCGTCCCCGGACGCAGGCAGGCGATGGCCTCATCGCTGCGATCCTCCTGATAGGCCCCCTCCCCGCCACGGGGATAGCGCACCGCCACGGGACCGGTCTCCTCCTGCACCGCACGGCGCAGCATGGTCCGCAGTTCGGCAAAGCTGGCGGGACAGAACACCTTCATGCCCGGCACCTGCGACAGGTACATCACGTCGAAGCAGCCGTGGTGGGTCTCGCCGTCGGCCCCCACCAGTCCGGCCCGGTCCACCCCCAGCACCACATGGAGCCCGCTGAGGGCCACATCATGCAGCAGCATATCATAGCCACGCTGCAGAAAGCTGGAGTACACCGCCAGCACCGGCACAAGGCCCTGCTTGGCCATGCCCGCCGCCGTGGCCACGGCGTGGCCCTCGGCAATGCCCACATCGAAAAAGCGGCTGGGGTAGGTCTTGGAGAATTTCGTCAGCCCCGTACCGTCCACCATGGCGGCAGTCAGGGCGCAGATGCGGCGGTCCTCCCCCGCCAGTCGAGTCAGTGTCTCAGCGAAGACGGAGGAAAAACTGGGTGCGGCGGGCTTGCCGCTGCCGGTACGGACATCGAAGGGCCCGATGCCATGGAACCGGCCGGGATCCGCCTCGGCGGGGCCGTAGCCCTGCCCCTTCACCGTGTGGACATGGAGCAGCACCGGACAGCGGAGATCTTTAGCCTCCCGCAGCATCCGGGTCAGCTGGACCACGTCGTGGCCGTCCACCGGCCCCATATACGTAAAGCCCATGTTTTCAAACAGGGTGCTGCCGGGAAGCAGGGACTTTTTCAGCGCCGTTTTCACGTCGTGGCTGACGGAATAGAGCTTCTGCCCCGTCTGGGAGGACTCCAACACCTGACGGTAGCGCTTTTTGAAGGCGTAGTAGCCGGGCTTGCTGCGCAGGCGTGACAAATGCCGGGACATCCCGCCCACGTTGGGGTCAATGGACATCCCGTTATCGTTCAAAATCACGATCATAGGCTCGTGAGAGGCCCCGGCGTCATTCAGTCCCTCGAAGCTCAGACCGCCGCCCAAGGCTCCGTCACCGATCAGTGCCAGCACCTGATAGTGCTGGTGCAGCAGCGTCCGGGCCCGTGCCATGCCCAGAGCCACGGACACGGAGTTGGAGGCGTGGCCGGCGATGAAGGCATCGTGGGGGCTTTCCCACGGCTTGGGGAAGCCGGAGAGGCCGCCCAGCTGGCGCAGGGTGCCAAACAGCTCCCGCCGCCCGGTGAGGGCCTTGTGGACGTAGCACTGGTGGCCCACGTCGAACACCAGACGGTCCTGCGACGTGTCGAACACCCGGTGGATGGCCACCGTCAGCTCCACCACGCCCAGATTGGACGCCAGATGCCCGCCTGTCCGTGACACCTGCTCCAGCAGGAAGGTGCGCAGCTCACGGCACAGCAGGCGGGCCTGTTCATCATTCAGTTTCCTCACATCGGAGGGGTCATGTATCTGTTCCAACAGCAAGTTGATCGCTCCATTTCATCGGTAAAGATGCAGGGTATGCATGAGCCGGGCCACCCGGTACACCACGCCGGTACACTCGTTGATGGCCACCGTCTTTCCCAGCGCCTTGCCGCCGATGGTGATACCGGAGATCAGCGCCGTCACGGCGATGGAGATGAGGATGGAGGTGGTGCTCAGGTCCCTCTGCAGCTCCACCACGATGACAGCCGCCGTGGAGCCGCTGACGATGCCGCAGATGTCGCCCACCACGTCGTTGCAGAAGGAACTGACCTGATTGGCGTTTTTCAGCAGACGGATGGCCTCCTTGGCGCCCTTTTCCCTGTGGGCCGCCATGGAGTGGAAGGGCTTGGGGTCGGCGGCGGTGACGGCCACGCCGATCATATCAAACACGATGCCGAGGGCGATGAACACCGCCAGCACGATGATGGCCACGGCGTAGCCGGTCCCCTCCAGCGCAGTGGAGGAGAAAAAGCTCAGTAGCGCCGACAGCGCCACCGCCAGCAGAAAGACCCGCAGCGCCCAGCTGCAGCCGCTTTTCTTCTTGTTCTTACTCTTGCTCTTTCCCTTATTTCTATCGGTTTTATCGCTTTCGCTCAAAGGAATATCCCTCTCTTTGCTTTGCAAAAATATAGATGCTTCATAAGAAAATACTGAACAGGGCAGCGCCGAGGGTTAATCTTGCGGCTTAGGTACGGGTAGGATTTCCCCACAGCACACCTCTCGTTGCCGATCAGGCGGTTTCCCGTTCGGTGCTGCGCCATGATGTTACCGGTCATGAAACCCGACTGCCACTTAGTCCGCACTGCAATCCCCCCTGCGCCCCTGTGGGACAGCCTAGGTGATTTCCACAGCAGTCAAACCGTCTCTTAGCCTCTTTTGCAGGCAGGGTTTCGAGAGAATCAACACGCTGCCCCTGGCCAGGGGCAGTGGTGCTTCCACTTCCCTATCTACCCTACCCACGCAAGGCAGGCTACTCTGCACACAGCGTTCACGGCACAAGGCCGGGTAGCACCGCATTGCAGGTTCATAATCTGCCTCGTACACAGGTCGCTTGACCACAAAGGGAGTACGCCTGTGCACAACAGCAGGTCTCCACAGAGGCAGGGTCGGGTCCTCCATGCCATTGGAGGGCGCCCCACCACCGCAGATGCGGGGGCTCCCGCATCTCCTCCCAGCACCCACCCCAAACTGGGCGTAAGCAGCAGGCACCAGGAGTTTCACAGTTGTGCCCTTAAAAGGATTTTTAGGCCCTTCTTAGAAGACGGCAGATCTGACTAGGATACTGCGCCGCTGTTCAGTGATTCAATATATTATCATACTTCCGCCGAATTTACAACTGATTTATGCAAGATATTCCGTATATTTTAAGTCATCCGGGGAAAAATCGGCCGTTAAGAAATTTATAAGCCCCGGAGGAAGGGCCTCCGGGGCTTGTCTTATTTCACCGACAGGCGGCGGGCCAGCGCCTCGTCCGGTACGGCGTAGATCGTCTGATAGGTGGTATAGACTACCATGCCGGGCTTCCCCCCGGCGGGCTTTTTCACGAATTTCACCGGGGTATAATCCACCGGCACCTTGCCGCCCTCCCGGCCCTGAGAATAGTAGGCGGCCAGCGAAGCGGCCTCCTCAATGCTCCGGTGGTCCGGCTCTGTGCCGCCGGTGCAGAGGATCACATGGGAGCCGTGGATCTTTTGTGTGTGGAACCAGATATCCCGGCGGTCGGCGTCCTTGCACGTCAGCCTGTCGTTCTGGCGGTTGCTGCGGCCCACCAGAATCCGCAGGCCCGCTGTGGAGCGGAACTCCCGTGGGCGGGAGGCCCGCTGGAAGCCGGGCTGCTTTTTGCCCCGGCCCCGAAGGTAGCCGCCCTCCGTCAGCTCGGTACGGATGTCGTTGAAGTCCTGCTCCAGCTCCGCCTGCTGCAGCTCCTGCACCACGCTCTCCAGATAGGAGAGCTCCTGCCGGCCCTTTTCCAGCTGCTCCGTCAGGATGCGCTCCGCCGTCTTGGCCTTGGCATACTGCTTGAAGTAGCGGGCGGCGTTCTGCTGAGGCGTCAGCAGCGGATCCAGACGGATATCCAGCTGGGGGCAGCCCTCCTCGTAGTAGTTCTCCGCCGTCAGGCAGGTCATGCCCCGCTCCATGCGGTAGAGGTTGGCGGTGATGAGCTCACCGGACAGCCGCAGAGACTCCCGGTCCCGTGCGGCGGCGTACTCCTTCTCCTGAAGGGCCAGCTTCCGGCGGACACGATCCCGTGCGGCGGTGGCGGCCTTCATCAGATCCTGCCCCTTCTGGCGGACACGGTCCGCCTGCTCCCGGCCCTGATAGAAGTCATCCAGCAGTTGGGCGAAGGTGTCGTAGGTGCGGCAGGTGACCGAGGGTCCGTACTGGGTCACGGGGAAATAGGAAAAGTCCGCCGGTCGGCCCTCACGCTCCAGCAGCTGCGGGAGAAAGCGGCCCTCCTGCACCTGCTGCTGCCATGTGTGGAAGGTCTGCCACAGGGTGTCGGGGTCGGTGCTGCGGGCGTCCGTCTCGCCGCAGGTGCGGCAGACCAACTCCCGTGCCAGCAGGGGCGGAATGGCGGTGAAGGTGTCCATGAGCCAGCGGTCCAGCGGACTGTCCTCCGGGCGCCGGGCCAGCAGGCGGCGGAAGGCATCCTCCTCCGTCGTCAGCGGGTCGCACTTGTCCTGACGGGGCGGCAGGCGGTAGTAGAGCCCCGGCAGCACCTGACGCTGCTGGGACATCTCGAAGTCCACCCGGCGCAGGCAGTCCACGATGCGGCCCTCCCGATCCACCAGAATGAGGTTGGCGTGGCGGGGCATGGCCTCCAGGATCAGGCGGTAGTCGCTCTGCTCCCCCAGCTCGTCCACCGCCCGGATGGTCAGTGTCACCACACGCTCCAGCGGCTCCTGCTCCAGACGCAGCAGCCGTCCCCCGGCCAGATGCTTCCGCAGCAGCATACAGAACATGGGGGGCTGGGCGGGATTATCCCGCAGCTGCCATGTCAGATGCAGCCGGGGCTGGCTGGCTCCGGCGTTGAGCAGGAGCCGCCGTCCGCCCCGCAGCAGCAGGATCACCTGATCCCGTGCCGGCTGCTGGATCTTCTCAATGCGGGTATTCTCTATCTGGGCGGCGGTCTCACGGACCACGGCCTGCATACAAATGGCGTCCAGCGGCATATTATTCCTCCTCCATCATCACGGCGAACAGCTGCTCCACCCGGTCGTGACGGCCGCTGAGGTGCAGCCAGCCCAGCAGCGCTTCCAGTGCCGTGGCCTGCTGGTACTGCGCACGGCTGGCATGGGTGGGAATGGAGTGGACGTTAGCGTTGCGGCCCCGGCGGAACACCGCCTGCTCCTCCTCTGTCAGCAGGGGCAGGATGCGCTGGGCCAGCTCCGCCTGCTTGGGGGCGCACACCAGCGCCACCGTGGCCCGGTGCAGGCCCTTGCCGGTGGCTTTGCCGTGGGCGCAGAGCCATGTCCGCACCAGCAGCTCATACACGGCGTCCCCCATATGGGCCAGACCGATGCTGCTGATGCCCCGGATCTGATCCGGCGGCAGCTGTATGTGAAGGTAGTCGGTCATATGCGTTATCTCCTGAATCTATATATGTGCTTCAGTGTATCACAAAGCAGGGTGAGATGCAAGCGCACCGGCGGAGAGGGCTTTTTCTACCAAAATTTTCAATACCCCTTGACTTGGTAGGTTAATCCTGCTATACTACTAACATACCAAAATGGTAGGTAAATCTTTTCAGGAGGAATCCCTATGATATACGCAGATAATGCCGCTACCACCAAGATGAGTCCTGTGGCACTGGCCGCCATGCTGCCGGCGCTGGAGGACAACTACGGAAACCCCTCCAGCCTGCACAGTGTGGGCCAGCACGCCGCCGAGCTGCTGCAGAGCGCCCGTGAGGCCATGGCCCGGTGCCTGAACTGCAAGCCCCGTGAGATCCTCTTCACCTCCGGTGGCAGTGAGGCCGACAATCAGGCTCTGCTGTCCGCTTCGGAGTTGGGACGGCTGAAGGGCAAGAAGCACATCATCTCCACCACCTTTGAGCACCACGCCGTCCTCCACTCCCTGAAGCGTCTGGAGAAGCAGGGCTTCGAGGTGACGCTGCTGCCGGTAGGCCCCACCGGCACCGTTACCGCCCAGCAGGTGAAGGAGGCCATCCGGCCGGATACCTGTCTGGTAACGGTGATGTACGCCAACAACGAGATCGGCAGCATCCTCCCCATCGAGGAGATCGGCGCCGTATGCCGGGAGGCGGGCGTGCTGTTCCACACCGACGCCGTACAGGCGGCGGGACATCTGCCCATTGACGTCAAGGCCCAGCACATCGATATGCTGAGTCTCTCCGGCCACAAGTTCCACGGCCCCAAGGGCGTAGGTGCTCTGTATGTCCGGCAGGGCGTACCCATCACCAGTCTCATCGAGGGCGGCGCACAGGAGCGGGGCAAGCGGGCCGGTACGGAAAACGTTCCCGGCATTATGGGCTTGGCCGCCGCGCTGAAGGATGCCTGCGATCACATCGACGAAAACGCCGTCAAGGTCTCCGCGCTGCGGGACCAGCTCATCGCCGGCCTTTCCCAGATCCCCCACGGCGCCCTGAATGGCGATCCCGTCCACCGGCTCCCCGGCAACGTAAACTTCTGCTTTGAGGGCATTGAGGGCGAAAGCCTGCTGTTGCTGTTGGATCAGGCCGGGATCTGTGCGTCCTCCGGCAGCGCCTGCACCTCCGGTTCTCTGGACCCCAGCCATGTGCTGCTGGCCATCGGCCGCCCCCACGAGGTCGCCCACGGCTCCCTGCGGCTGAGCCTGTGCGAATGGAACACTCAGGAGGATGTGGATCACATTCTTAAGGAGGTCCCCCGGATCGTGGCGTACCTGCGGAGCATTTCTCCCGTGTGGAAGGATCTTGCCAGCGGCAAGAAGCAGTTCATGCTGTAATGTTTCCGTTCTTCTCAACAACGCGAATATTTACTTTTTATAACCCAAGGAGGCTTTCAATATGGCACTTTATACAGAAACCGTCATGGACCATTTCACCCATCCCCGGAATGTGGGCGAGATCCCCGACGCCGACGGCGTAGGCGAGGTAGGCAACGCCAAGTGCGGCGATATTATGAAAATGTACCTGAAGATCAAGGATAACCGCATTGAGGATGCGAAGTTCGAGACCTTCGGCTGCGGCAGCGCCATCGCGTCCTCCTCCATGGCCACGGAGCTCATCAAGGGCAAGACCATTGAGGAAGCGCTGGCCGTCACCAACAAGCAGGTGGTGGATGCGCTGGGCGGTCTGCCCGCTTATAAGCTGCACTGCTCCGTACTGGCGGAGGAATCCATCAAGGCGGCTGTCAAAAACTATTACGACCGCAACAACATCCCCTACGACCACAGCAAATTCCCCAACTGCGAGCACTGCGAGGGCGGCTGTCCCATGGTCTGATGAAAAAGGTTCTGATTGCAATGAGCGGCGGCGTTGATTCCAGCGTCGCCGCTTCCCTCATGCAGCAGCAGGGGTGGGACTGTATCGGCGCCACCATGACCCTGTACCGCAACGAGGACATCGGACGCTCCAGCAGCCGCACATGCTGCTCTCTGGATGATGTGGAGGATGCCCGCAGCGTAGCGCTTCGGCTGCGGATTCTCTACTACGTTTTTAACTTCTCCGATGAGTTTCGCCGTCAGGTGATGGACCGCTTTGCGGATGCCTACGGACAGGGGCGGACGCCCAATCCCTGTATCGACTGCAACCGCTACCTGAAATTCCGGCATCTCTATGACCGGGCGGCCCTCATGGGCTGCGACGCCATCGCCACCGGCCACTATGTCCGCATTGAACGGGGAGAAAACGGGCGGTACCTGCTGAAAAAGGCGCTGGACAGCAGCAAGGATCAGAGCTATGTACTCTATATGCTGACTCAGGAGCAGTTGGCCCACACCCAATTTCCATTGGGTGCCCTCCGCAAAGCGGAGACCCGGCAGCTGGCGGACAGTCTGGGCTTTTTTAACGCCAGAAAGCCGGACAGTCAGGATATCTGTTTCGTCCCGGATGGCGACTATGCCGCTTTCATTCGTCGGCACACCGGAAAAGCGGACGCCCCCGGTGATTTCGTAGACGAATCCGGCCGGATATTGGGACGTCACAAGGGCATCGCCCACTATACCATCGGCCAGCGGAAAGGATTGGGTATCCCTTCCAATCGACCGCTGTACGTAAAAGCCATTGATCCAAAGAGCAATCAGGTGGTCCTCAGCGAAAATGACGCTCTATTCTCCCAGCAGCTCACCGGTGAGAACTTCAACTGGATCGCCTGGGAAGCGCCGCCCCGCCAGTTCCGGTGCAGTGCCAAGATCCGCTACCGCCAGACGGAGCAGCCCTGTGAGGTGACGGTGGAGGAGGACGGCTCCGTGCAGGTGCTGTTCGACCGTCCCCAGCGGGCCATCACTCCGGGACAGGCGGTGGTACTCTATGACGGAGACACCGTTCTGGGCGGCGGCACAATTTTATAGCCGGCCGCAGCGTAAAAAACCAGCGGAAAGGTTGAGCCTTTCCGCTGGTTTTTCGGTTTCTATCAGGTTTCCTCTGTTTCATCGGCGGAGGCCATACGCTTCCGGGCATGGTCACAGATGGCCTTGAAGGTCTGGTCGCTGATGTCATGCTCCATTTTGCAGGCATCCTCCTCCGCGGTCTCCGGATCCACGCCCAAGCTCACCAGAAAACGGGTCAGGGTCCGGTGCCGCTGGAGCATTTTGGACGCGATCTGCATACCGGCATCCGTCAATGTGATGAGACCGTCCTTATCCATCTCAATATATCCGTTTTCCCGCAGACGCTTGGTGGCGTAAGTCACGCTGGGCTTCGTCACCCCCAAGTGCTCCGCTACGTCCACAGAGCGCACATATCCATGCTTGGTCTGCATCATCAGCATGGTTTCCAGATAATCCTCAGATGCTTTCAGGATCTGCACGGCCATCACCGGTCCTTTCTTCCTATCACGATCCAGGGCATCGCCGTCCACCCAAAGGCCTTGGCGAAAGCGACAGCCCTCATGAAGCTGTTTTGGGCATTTTACCATATTTTCTTCACAAATGCAAGGTGTCTTCTCTCTTGAGATTTTGACAATATTTTTAAAAATCCCAGTTGACAGAAGAGATTAGAGATGTTAAACTAAGCTGTGGTTAGAGAGGGCTAACGCCTTACAAAGCGTGACGGCTGCACTCCGACTATTCTTTTTCCATAATAGTTAGTTCAATTTAACTAACAGATTCGGAGGGATCATTATGATGCCGCTTGCACTGGCAAATATCGGTGAAGAATACATGATCCGCAGGGTCAGCGGAAATCCCGAGGTAAAAAAGCACCTGGAGGATTTGGGGTTCACTGCCGGCGGCCCCGTCACCGTGGTGTCCGCTCTGGGAGGCAACATCATCGTCAAGGTGAAGGAATCCCGCATCGCCATCAGCGAAGAGATGGCACGCAAGATCATGATTTGATTTTAAAATTCACATAGAGGGAGGAAGCAAACATGAAAACACTGCGCGATGTCAGCATCGGACAGACCGTGAAAGTCGTCAAGCTCCACGGAGAGGGGCCCATCAAACGCCGCATTATGGACATGGGTATCACCAAGGGCGTGGAGATCTATGTCCGTAAGGTCGCCCCCCTGGGCGATCCCATGGAAGTCACCGTCCGCGGCTACGAGCTGAGCCTGCGGAAGGCCGATACCGAAATGATCGAAGTCGAATAATTTTTTTATAGTCCGGTTCGATAACTCGAACCCAAAAGGAGCAATGATATGGATAAGCAGATCAAGATTGCCCTGGCGGGCAACCCCAACTGCGGTAAGACGACTCTGTTCAACGCCCTGACCGGTTCCAACCAGTTCGTGGGCAACTGGCCCGGCGTCACCGTGGAGAAAAAGGAAGGCAAGCTGAAGAAGCACGACAACGTCATCATCATGGACCTGCCGGGCATCTACTCCCTGTCTCCCTACACCCTGGAAGAAGTTGTGGCCCGTAACTACCTGATTGGTGAGCGGCCCGACGCCATCCTGAACATCATCGACGGCACCAACCTGGAGCGTAACCTGTACCTCACCACCCAGCTGACCGAGCTGGGCATCCCCGTGGTCATCGCCATCAACATGATGGACGTGGTCCGCAAGAACGGCGACCAGATCAACGTGGCCGAGCTGTCCCGGGAGCTGGGCGTGCGGATCATTGAGATCTCCGCACTGAAGGGCGACGGCGTCATGGAAGCCGCTGAAGCCGCTGTGAAGGCTGCCGAGGGCACCAAGACCGTTCCCATGCACACCTTCTCCGGCCCCGTGGAGCATGCCATTGCCCACATTGAAGAGGCCGCCGTCCACAATATGCCCGAAGAGCAGCAGCGCTGGTACGCCATCAAGATCTTCGAGCGGGACGACAAGGTGCTGGAAAAGCTTACCATCCCCGCTGACGTCATGACCCACATCGACGCGGACATTCAGGCTGCCGAGAAGGAGCTGGACGACGACGCCGAGAGCATCATCACCAACGAGCGCTATGTGTACATCGCCGAGATCATCAAGGGCTGCTACAAGAAAAAGAGTCAGGGGCAGCTGTCCGCATCCGATAAGATCGACCGGATCGTGACCAACCGCTGGCTGGGCCTGCCCATCTTCGCTCTGGTCATGTATCTGGTGTACTGGGTGGCCATGGTAGGCGTCGGCGCACCCGCCACCGACTGGGCCAATGACGGCCTCTTCGGCGACGGCTGGCACCTGCTGGGCATCGGTACTGCCGAGTATACCGAGGTCTCCGATAACTACACCGCCGCTTCCGAGGCCATCAACGCGTTCACCGGCATTGACACCGGCGCTGAGGACTTTGACGCGGATGCGGCCATGGCTGAGCTGAAGGCGTTCCAGCCCTCTGAGGAAACCGCTTCCGTGGATGTAGAGGACGAGGAAACGCTGGCAATCAACGAAATGACCGCCTACTATGACGTCATTCCCGCCGATGCCGATGAGGACGCCACCGTGGCAATGACCTATGTGGACGCTGTCAGCTATTTTGAGGAGAACGGCTTTGACGAGCCTGATCCCGCTGATTACGGCGTGTGGGTCCCCGGCATCCCCGTGCTGATCGGCAACGGTCTGGAAGCCGCCGGCGCTGCCGACTGGCTCAACGGCCTGATTCTGGACGGCATTGTGGCCGGTGTCGGCGCGGTTCTGGGCTTTGTGCCTCAGATGCTGGTGCTGTTCCTGATGCTGGCTTTCCTGGAGGCCTGCGGCTACATGGCCCGTATCGCCTTCGTTCTGGACCGTATCTTCCGTAAGTTCGGCCTGTCCGGCAAATCCTTCATTCCCATGCTCATCGGCACCGGCTGCGGCGTCCCCGGCATCATGGCCTCCCGTACCATTGAAAACGAACGGGATCGCCGTATGACCATTATGACCACCACCTTCATCCCCTGCGGTGCCAAGGTACCCTTCATCTCCATGGTGGCCGGTGCCATCTTCGGCGGCGCTGCATGGGTGGCTACCTCCGCCTACTTCGTGGGTATGGCCGCTATCATCATCTCCGGCATCATGCTGAAGAAGACCAAGATGTTCGCCGGCGATCCCGCTCCCTTCGTCATGGAGCTGCCCGCCTATCACTGGCCCACTCTGGGCAACGTGCTCCGCTCCATGTGGGAGCGCGGCTGGTCCTTCATCAAGAAGGC
>OLJW01002775.1_pt1 | contig 14599 bp, 9 predicted proteins | sample 1603411 | NCBI WGS metagenome assembly OLJW01 (sample SAMN04168659, study PRJEB22393) | human gut metagenome | biome: human gut microbiome; feature: stool | host: Homo sapiens | collected 2014-05-12 | reverse complement strand
TACGAATTTACGTATGTCTAGAATAACACGCTGACGTGCGCAAACCCTTACTTTATGCAGGAAAAGTACACAACTCTGATAGGTAAGAGTATTCGATAACAGGCGCAGCTCATTCACACCTTTATACATTTTCAACGCCTGCATAATCTGCAGGCAGACTGGCATCTTTGAGTGACTCCATACAAGCTGTAGTCAATTTTGTGCATATGCAATATCGATTGGCTTTACCCTGCGACAGTGCCCGTCGCTTGTGATAGAGTGCTACAAACTCTGGCTTTTGCCCTACGAGTGACCAAGAGCTCGGGGGCTTTAACACAAGGAGGACCTATGCCCGAGAAGATTGAAGAGCTGGTACGCGCTGCGCTTGCTGCGGCCCAGGAGGCCGGCGACCTTTCCGCATTTGAACTTGACGATTGCGCCATCGAGCGACCGGCTGACACTTCTCATGGCGAGTGGACCTCTACCATGGCCCTGAAGTCCGCCAAGCTGGCTCACTGTGCCCCGCGCAAGATCGCCGAGGCTGTCGTTGCCCATATGCCCGAGGACCCCGCGATCGAGAAGGTCGAGATCGCAGGCCCCGGCTTCATCAACTTCTACCTCTCCGTTGCCGTCAAGAACGCCATCTTTGGCGAGGCCCGCGAGAAGGGCATGGACTTCGCTAAGTCCAACGTCGGTGGCGGCTTGAAGACCCAGGTCGAGTTCGTCTCCGCCAACCCCACCGGCCCCATGCACATCGGCCACGGCCGCTGGGCCGCTCTGGGCGACTCGCTCTGCCGCGTCATGGACCACGCCGGTTACGACATCCAGCGTGAGTTCTACATCAATGACCACGGCTCTCAGATGAACACCTTCGGCAACTCCATCAGCACGCGCTATATGCAGCTTGCCGACATCATCGCCAAGCAGGGCGTGGATATCGACGAGGCTCACAAGCTGCTGATCGCCGACCGCGACGCTTTTGTTGCCGACGAGAACGACGAGCACCCCGAGACCCATCCGTATCAGGACAACTTTGCCGAGACTCTGGGCAAGGATTCCTACGGCGGCGACTACATCATCGACGAGGCTGCCGAGTTCTGGCGCACCGACGGCGACAAGTGGGTCGAGGCCGATCCGCAGGAGCGCATGGAGAGCTTCCGCGAGCGCGGCTATGTGAAGATGGTCGACAACATGCGCGACCTCTGCCACGCCGTCAATTGCGACTTCGATCGTTGGTACTCCGAGCGTTCGCTGTACGTGAAGGACACCGAGGGCGAGACCGCCGGCACCTCTGCCGTCGACCGCGCTTTTGAGAAGCTCGACAAGATGGGCTACCTCTACACCAAGGACGGCGCCCTGTGGTTCCGCTCCACCGACCTGGGCGATGACAAGGACCGCGTCATCATCAAGTCGAATGGTGACTTCGCCTACTTCGCTGCCGACATCGCCTACTACTGGAACAAGCGTCACCGCGCTGTGGATCCGGCCGACGTGGCGATTTACATGCTCGGCGCCGACCATCATGGCTATATCGGTCGTATGATGGCCATGTGCGCCGCCTTCGGCGACGAGCCGGGCGTGAACATGCAGATTCTCATCGGCCAGCTGGTCAATGTGATGAAGAACGGCAAGCCCGTGCGCATGTCTAAGCGCGCTGGCAACGTCGTCACCATCGACGATCTGGTTGAGGCCGTTGGTGTGGATGCGGCCCGTTACTCGCTGGCCCGTACCGACTACAACACGTCGGTGGATATCGATCTGGATCTGCTGACTTCGCATTCCAATGAGAACCCGGTGTACTACGTGCAGTATGCGCACGCGCGTTCCTGCAATGTGGACCGCAACGCGGCCGCTGCGGGCATCGGTACCGAAGGCGCTGACCTGAGCCTGCTTGACACCGAGGCGGACGGCGAGGTGCTCGCCGCGCTCGCCCAGTGGCCGGCGACTTTGGCTCTGGCCGGCGACCAGCGTGCCCCGCACAAGGTGGCGCACTATCTGGAGGACCTGGCCGGTGCCTACCACAAGTGGTACAACGTCGAGCGCGTGGTTCCGATGGCGCTGACCGACCCCGAGGAGCGTCTGGATGACGCCGCTCGCGAGGCACTGCGCATCGCCAAGAACCCCGAACCGGCACGTGCCGCCGCACGCCTCAAGCTCAACGACGCCGTGCGCACGGTCATCGCCTCCGGTCTCGACCTGCTTGGCGTCACCGCCCCCGACAAGATGTGACCTAGGCTGCCCCTGGTCGCGCGCAGCGCGACTGGGGGCGGTTCTCATTCAGGTACTCTCCGACCGAGCCTCCGCCTTATGGTCGGGAAGTGGTATCACGGTGCCGGTTCTGGCACAATGGCACAGTAATAGGAAAAGCGGCAAGCCCTGAGCGAAAGAGGAGCAATGACTGGATCTGCTGTGCGTGTGGACGGAACGCAAGGTATCACCCCCATCTGGCCGGTGGCGACGGCAGTGAATGCCGAAGGCGCCCTGACGTTCCACGGGCGCACCGCCGAGTCGCTGCTTGACGAGTTCGGATCCCCGCTGTATCTGATCGACACTGACGAAGTTTCCGCCCGCGCCAGATATTTCGTGCGCGCGGCGGCCGACGCCTTCACCAACTCCACCACGCACGTGAGTTTCGCCGGTAAGGCATTCCTCTCCAAAGAAGTCGTGCGGTTGGTGACCGATGCAGGCATGCTCGTCGACACATGCTCGATGGGGGAGATGCGCATCGCGCTCGCCGCAGGCGTCCCCGGCCGTCGTCTGGTGCTGCACGGCAACAACAAGTCCGACGCGGAAATCGAACTCGCCATCGAGCAGGGCTTTGCGAAAATCGTCGTGGACGAGCCGGATGAGCCGGCCCGCATCGCCGCCATCGCGCGACGACTCGGCAAGCGTGCCCGCGTGATGCTGCGCGTGACCGCCGGCATTCACGCCGGTGGCCACGAATACATCTCCACCGCGCATGAGGATCAGAAGTTCGGCGTGCCGCTGCTGCCGGCCGGCGCCGATGCCGCGGCACTCAGCGTACTGGACGAACTCACGGCTGATCCAGCAGGCGTGACGCCGGCTGTTACGAACGCGCACATCGCCGAACGCGATGGTGATGCCGGTGACGGGAACGCGAAGCCCGAGCGCGAACTGCACTACGACATGAAGTACCCGTACGACCTGAGCCACGAGGAGATCCCCGAAAAGGACAAGGCGCTCGCCGCCGCGATGGCAACCGTGGCGGATGGGCCGGCACTGGCCGTGCTCAAGGACATCCTCACACAGTCCGACGAGTTGGAACTCGTCGGCATTCACTCTCATATCGGTTCCAACATCCATGACGCAGACGCCTTCATCCAGGCCGCCAAGCGCATGATGCTGCTGCGCAAGACTTTCTACGCCACCGACGCCTATACGCTGCCCGAGGTCGACTTGGGCGGCGGCTACTCCGTGGCATACACCGACGGCGAGGATTCGATGGACGTGCGCGTCGAGCTGCGTCGTCTCGCCGAAGCGGTCGGTGCCATCAACCGTGCGCTCGGTGTGCCCGCGCCGGCCATCAGCTTCGAGCCAGGACGATGGATCGTCGCCCCGGCCGGCGTGACCCTGTATCGTGTGGGCACGATCAAGCCGGTGCATCTGTCCGACGCCAAAGACAAGACCGGCAATCCCATCGATGAGCGCGTGTACGTGTCGGTGGACGGCGGCATGAGCGACAATATTCGTCCAGCGCTGTACGGCGCCGACTACACGGTCCGGCTGGCCAACCGTCGCGGGTCGGACGAGTCGATGCTGGTGCGCGTAGTCGGCATGCATTGCGAGTCCGGCGACATCATCGTGCACGAGGACAGGCTTCCGGCCGACCTCAGGCGCGGCGACATCCTCGCCGTGCCGGTGACGGGCGCATACGGCCGCACGATGGCGAGCAACTACAATCAGGCGCTGATTCCTGCCGTGGTCGCCGTGAGTGAAGCCGGCGCACATGTGATGATCCGTCGCCAGACCATTGACGACCTGCTGGATCTGGATCAGAGCTGACCGTTCAGCGCCAGCGGCAAGATATAAAAGCAAAAAGCAGTAGAACTCAAAAAAAAGGAGTCCTCCCCGGCTATCAGGGAGGACTCCTTATTGTTTGTTGTGGTTGTGTCTACCGAATCACTTGGTGACGATGGTGCCAATCGGAGCGCCGGTAGCCACCGCACCCTTGGCGGTGATCGACAGCTTATCGATCTTGGCCGGGTTGGTGAACACGACGATCACGTCGGTGGGCTTTCCAGCGGACTTGACCACATTCCAGTCCACGTCGACCAGCGCGTCTCCGGCGTTCACCTGCTGGCCTTCGCTGACCATCATCGTGAACGGGGATCCGGCGAGCTGTACAGTATCCACGCCGATGTGCACGAGCACTTCCACTCCGGCGGGAGTGGTGATGCCCACTGCATGCTTGGCCTGGGCGACCGTGGTAATCTTGCCGGCCACCGGGGCGACCACACGACCCGACGTGGGAACCACGGCGAATCCGTCGCCAAGGATCTTGGCGGCGAAGGTCTCGTCGGGCACTTCCGTGATCGGCTTGATGGCACCGTCCACAGGGGCGAGCACCGCGTTGTCAGCGGCTTTCACCTTGGGGGCGGGGGCAGCGGCAGCGGGGGCTGCCGTCACGCTTTTGGGGAACCACCACCGATGACGGGCTTGCCGTACAGGGCGGACAGAGCGTCAGCCACGGCCTGCACCTGCGTGCCGACGATGATCTGGACGTTCTTCTTGTCGATCACCTTGACACCGGGGACGCCGGTCTTGCGGATGGCGTCGACGTCGACCTTCGAGGAATCCACGACGCCCATGCGCAGACGGGTGATGCAGTTCTCGATTTCGGTGATGTTGTCGTGACCGCCCAGAGCGGCGTACAGCTTGCCGGCGAGGTCGGCGTACTTGTCACCGGTGGACGAGGTCGCGGTGTCGAACGCTGCGGAGGAGGCATCGTCGTTATCGTCATCGCCACGGCCCGGGGTCTTCATATTGAACTTCTTGATCATGAAGTCGAACACGAAGTAGTAGATGACCGCGAAGACGAGGCCCTGAACGATAAGCATCCACGGCATATGAGCTGCGGGAACCTTCAGCGACAGGAACCAGTCGATGAAGCCTGCGGAGAAGTTGAAGCCTGCGATCCACTGGAACGAAGCGGCGATGAACACCGAGATGGCGGTGAGCAGCGCGTGCACCACGTACAGCGGGAAGGCGGCGAACATGAAGGAGAACTCCAGCGGCTCGGTGACACCGGTGAGGAACGCGGCGAGCGCACCGGCGAGCATCAGGGATCCGGTGGCCTTCTTGTTCTCGGGCTTGGCGTTCTTGTAGATCGCGAGTGCACCGGCCGGCAGGCCGAACATCATGATCGGGAAGAAGCCGGCCTGGTAGATGCCGGTGACGTACACGCCGAACGGGTGGAAGCCGCCGGTGGCGATGACCGCGCCACTGGCCGGGTCGGCGCTGCCCCAGAACTTGCCGATGTCATTGATGTTGGCAAGGTTGAACCAGAACACGTTGTTCAGTGCGTGGTGCAGACCGGTCGGGATAAGCAGACGGTTGAAGAAGGCGTAAATGCCGGCACCGACGGCGCCGAGGCCCATGATGGACTCGCCGAACCAGACCAGCGCACCGTAGACGGCCGGCCAGATGAACAGCAACAGCAGCGAGATGATGGACATGACCGCGGCGGTCAGGATCGGCACGCAACGGCGGCCGGAGAAGAACGCCAGGAAGTCCGGCAGTTTTGTCTTGCCGAACTTGTTGTATAGCGCACCTGCCACGCAGCCGACCAGAATGCCGAAGAACACGTTCTTGTTGCCGATGGCGCCAGCGGCGAATGCCGGGTGCTCGGTGTCGACCTTGGTGGCGTCGAAGCCAAGGAACATGGACGCGGAGCCCATGATCGTGGTGACGGTCAGGAAACCGACCAGTGCGGACAGTGCCGAGGCGCCGTCCTTGTCGCGAGCCATGCCGATGGCGACACCAACGGCGAACAGCAGGCCCAGATTGTCGAGGATCGCGCCGCCGGTCTTGCACAGGTAGGCGGCGACGACGTTACTGCCACCCCAACCGCTCGGGTCGATCCAATAACCAATGCCCAGGAAGAGTGCTGCAGCAGGCAGACACGCAACGGGCAGCATAAGAGCGCGACCAAGGCGCTGGATATATGCTTTCATTCCAACCTCCCTCTGAGGATACGGGCGGCGCTTTCTTCCGCCACAATTCCCGTTCACGTACCATCCCACCATTGGATCGGACGCTCGCGAGTATGTCAGCAACGCCGCTTCAATGAACAATGGTACGTGACTTTTACGATATGAGGCCCGTGTTTCGTTAAGATTATTTGCTAAATAGGCAGGAAACATGGCGGGTGTATAAGGGCTCAGCCTTACGGGAAGCTGGTGTTTCACGATTTCTCTGTTTACGGCGTTAATTTGTAAATCTACTTTACTGCGGCGTGTCGTTAGCGCTGCTACATAGTGGAAAGCCAAGGGAAACGAGGCCATTGGGAGCTGGATCCGGCCTCCGGGGCGTTGACGGGCGGCGTGTCGGATTCATTCCGTAGGATGGTACACAGTGACGCCGGCCCGGCGACCATCTATCGGTGAGTGGCGGCCGGGCGCGCCAAACACCGCTGAAGGAAGGAAATCCGTGGCACAGCTGAATGACAACCCCATCCGCGTTGGACTGTTGGGAGCGGGAACCGTCGGATCACAGACCGCACGTCTGCTGGTGGAGCAGAAGGACGAACTCGCCGCCCGCATCGGGCGTCCGATCGAGCTGGTCGGCGTGGCCTGCCTGGATCCCGATGAGGTGGACTTCCCCTGGATCGACAAGTCTCTGCTGACGACCGACACGATGAAGGTCGCCACCAACGCCGACATCGTCGTCGAGCTGATCGGCGGCACCACAGTGGCCCGCACGTTCGTGATGGCCGCGATCGAGTCGGGAGCCTCCGTGGTCACCGCCAACAAGGCGCTGCTTGCCAAGTACGGACCGGAAATCTACACCGCGGCCGAGGCCAAGGGCGTCGACATCTACTTCGAAGCGGCCGTTGGTGGCGCCATCCCGTTCCTGCTGCCGCTGCGCGAATCCCTGGCGGGCGACAAGGTGACCAGCATGCTGGGCATCGTCAACGGCACCACCAACTACATCCTCGACGAGATGACCACCAAGGGCCTCGACTTCGATGACGTGCTCAAGGACGCGCAGGCTAAGGGCTACGCCGAAGCCGATCCGACCGGCGACATCGAGGGCTACGACGCGGCCAACAAGGCCGCCATCATGGCCACCCTCGGCTTCCACACCTCCGTCACCATCGACGACGTCTCCGTCGAGGGCATCACCAAGATCACCGCCGACGACATCGCCGCCGCCACCGCGGAAAACAAGGTGATCAAGCTGCTCGCCGTCGTGGAGAACACCGATGCCGGCGTGTCCGCGCGCGTCTACCCGGCACTGATCTCCAACACCCATCCGCTGGCCTCCGTGCACGGCTCCTTCAACGCCGTGTTCGTCAAGGCCGAAGCCGCGGACGACCTCATGTTCTACGGCCGTGGCGCCGGCGGCGCTCCGACCGCCTCCGCGGTCGTCGGCGACGTGGTCACCGAAGCCCGCCATATCGCACAGGGCTGCACCGGTCCGTCCATCCCGCTGTACAAGGATCTGAAGAAGGCTCCGATCGAGGCGTCCAAGGCCGAGTTCGCGGTCCGTTTCGTGATTCACGACAATCCGGGCGTGCTCGCCGCGATCGCAGCCAAGTTCGCCGACCATGGCGTGTCCATCAACGGCGTGAACCAGGATCTGAAGCCGACGCTGAAGGATCCGGGCTATGACGGCGAGCTGCAGCAGCTGCGTCTGGTCACCCACATGACCGACGAGCTCACCCTGCGCGAAACCGTCAAGGACGTGTGCGAGCTGGATTGCGTGTGCGGAGAGCCGTCGATCCTGCGCGTGCTGAACTGATATCGGATGCGATTCGGGCCCATGATGCGATTGACATGCAAGCCATGCCAAGCCGCCGTCATGGGCCCGAATACGATGCACGGGTGCGGTTCCCCCTGAAATTTGACTCTGGCACTGCCACGGTATACGGTGCTTGATTTGTAATGAAGATGTGACGAAGGACGACGAGAGATGACTCCAGTTACCCGCAAGGTGCGTGTGAAGGTTCCGGCCACCAGCGCCAATCTTGGCTCCGGTTTCGATACGGTCGGTTTGGCCTTGGACTATCATGACGAGCTTGAATTCACGCTGAGCGCCGACCCGGTGAACACCGCGGCGCAGGTGATGATCGAAGGCGAGGGCGAGGACACCCTGCCACGTGACGAGACGCACCTGGTGGTCTCCACGTTCCGCCGCGCATGCCAGACCTTCGGCCTGGGACGCGTCGGATTCATCCTGCAGGCGCACAACAACATCCCGCAGGCGCGAGGCATGGGCTCCTCCGCCGAGGCCATCGTCGCCGGCATCGCCGCCGCGGCAGCCTTCGCGCAGGACGACGACCTCAACCGCGACGCCGTGTTCGAGCTGGCCGCCGCCATCGAAGGCCATCCGGACAATGTGGCTCCTGCCGTGTATGGTGGCCTCACCATGTCTTGGGACATGGAAACCCCCGAAGGTGTCGGTTCCGTGCCGATTCCGGGCGGCGAGCCGCTGCACAAGGGCTTCCACACCATCAACTATCGTGTTGCCGACGATCTGACCGCAGCCGTGTTCGTGCCGGATTATGAGCTGTCCACCGAAAAGGCGCGTCAGGCGCTGCCGGGTCAGCTGGCGTTCAAGGATGCCGTGCACAATGTGTCTCGTGTGAGCCTACTGCCGGCCGCCATGAACCCCGCGATGCTGGCCTCCGGCTCGCGTCAGAACGCCAACGCACTGCTGTTCGCGGCCACGCAGGACCGCCTGCATCAGCCGTACCGCGCCTCGCTGATGGAGCCGTCCTGGGCGCTGATCGAGAAGATGCGCTCCCACGGCTTCGCCTCCACCGTGTCCGGCGCCGGCCCATGCGTGCTTGTGCTGCACCATGGCGACGCCCACGAGGAACTCGAACGGATCGCCGCCGAAGAGCTGGCATCCGGCCATTGGCGTGTGCTGCATCTCGCGGTCGACACCAAGGGTGTGCAGGTGGAACGCGCATGAGCATCCCGCTGATTCTCGCCTCCCAGTCCCGTCCACGCCGTGACGTGCTGTTCTCCGCCGGCATCTGCCCGACCATCCGTGTCTCGCACGTCGACGAGCCTGCCGCGCTCGAACGCGAGGCGGCCGCGCTTGGCGTCACCGTGAACGACCTGAGCGTCGAACAGCGTGTGATGATTCTCGCCACGGCGAAGGCCGAGGCCGTGCACCAGGCGTATCGCAACATCGCCGATACCGCGGCGCACGCGCGCGGGGAGCGCGTGGTCGGCTTCCCGCTCCGGGCAGCAGACGATCGCGACGCATCCTCGGCGGGCACAGCCGCACGCACGGACAGCGCGCAGTCCGCCGACGAGACGAAGACCCGCGATTTCTCCGGCATCGCCATTCCCACCGTCGCCGAGCCGATCGCCGATTTCGTGGATGGCCGTCCAAGCCTGACCCGTTCGAAGGCCGGCCCGCTGATTCTCGGCTGCGATTCCATGTTCCTGCTGGACGGCGAATGCTACGGCAAGCCGCATAGCGAAGAGGTAGCGCGCGAACGGCTGCGTGCCATGCGCGGTGCCACCGGCGAGCTGTGGACCGGCCATTGCCTCATCGACTTCGCGTCGGGCCGCATGGTGCGCGGCGCCAGCAAAGCGACCCTGCACTTCTGCGAATATTCCGACCTGGATATCGAACGCTACATCGCCACCGGCGAGCCGCTGGAAGTGGCCGGATCGTTCACTTTGGAAGGTTTCGGCGGCGCGTTCATCGACTCGATCGAAGGCGATCCGCACGGCATCATCGGCCTGAGCCTGCCGTTGGTGCGCCGTCTGGCGGCGCAATTGGGCGTCGAATGGACCGACCTGTGGAACGTCACCCGCTCCGACCTTGCGTCGGACGCCGAATATGATGCGAAAACGGGTGCCGCGAAGCCGCTGCCGCCCAAGGAGAACGTGCACCAGCCGGGAGACGGCTGGGTCGATTGCGCCTGCGGTCGCAAGCATTGGGGCACGAACGGCGCGTCCGGCGTGCTCTTGGCCCGCCGCAGCGAGACGACCGGTGAGGTGACGCACGTCGTCATGCAGCACCGCGCGGTATGGAGCGCGGAAGGCGGCACGTGGGGCATTCCCGGCGGTGCCACCGCCGACGGCGAAAGCCCGATCGAGGGCGCGTTGCGTGAATCGTACGAGGAAGCCAACATCACGCCGGAGGACATCGACGTGGTCGGCTCATACTGCGAGGACCACGGCCCATGGTCGTATACCACGGTGTTCGCCTTCGAAAAGCCGGGGCATCGTGTCGAGCCCAAGGCCAACGACGACGAAAGCATGGAGATCGAATGGGTGCCGGTCGATGACGTGCCCAACCGCAAGCTGCTGACCGCCATGCGCACTGATTGGCCCAACTTCGCGGCGCGTCTGCGTGCTTTGGCGGCCGTGCGGTAGCCTGCGCGCAGTGTGCCGCATCCTTGGAGCATGAGGGTTGTTAGCGCTAACTGAAGTTGCGTGTACAATAGGCGAACGTACCAACAGTTGTGTGCGAAAGGCGACGGGGCATGGCAGGCAAACGCAATGCGGGCAATAAGCGTCCTTCGATGTTCGAAGTGGCGAAGCTGGCTGGTGTGAGCCACCAGACGGTCTCGCGCGTCATCAACCATTCGCCGGACGTCTCCGACGCCACCCGCGAGAAGGTGCAGAAGGCCATCGACCAGCTCGGATACCGTCCCAGCAACTCCGCCCGCGCGCTCGCCTCGCACCGGTCCCGCACCATCGGCCTGATCGCCGGCGGCCAGCATTTCTATGGCCCGATTTCCACGATTTCCGCGATTGAGACGATGGCCCGCCAGCATGGCCTGTTCGTGACGGTGAGCATGGTGCATGAGGCGCTGTGCTCGCAGGAGGAATTCGACGACCTGTGCCGCACCTTCGACGAGATGAACGTCGATGCGTTCATCTTCCTCACGCCCACCGATGTCATGTTTTCCGCGGCATGCCGGACGCGGATCGCGCAGCCTCGTGTGATCGTCACATCCACGCACGGTGGCATCGGCGTGCAGGACGGCCTGCGGCTGATGAAGTCCGCCGACCGCCGCCGCGTATCCGTCGTCGGCATGGACCAATGGTCCGCGATGGCCGACGTGATGCATCTAGTCGTGGAATACGGGCACCGTTCGGTGCTGTATTTCGCCGGTCCCAAGGAGTGGCGCGACGCGGCGACGCGCCTGCTGGCATGGAACAAGCTATGCGCGGCCAATGCGGTCAATTCCGTGACGGTGCAGTGTGAGACCTGGGAATCCTCTGAAGCGTACGGCAAGATGAACCACATCCTCGACAACATCGGCCGCACCGGCGGCAATCTGCCGACATGCATGGTCTGCGCCAACGACAGCCAGGCCGTGGGTGTGGCCCGCGCGCTGCATGAGCATGGCGTGCGCATTCCGCAGGATGTGAGCCTGGTGGGTTTCGACGACATGCCTGCCATGGACAATATGTTCCCGCCGCTGACCACGGTCCGCCCCGGCTTTGAGCAGCTGGGTGTCGCCGCCATGCGCGAGACGCTGTACCTGCTGGGCGCGGGGGAGGAGAACTCCTTCGGATCATCGCAGCATGGCGTCGGACTGGTGTCGGCGCAGATGGTCAACCGCAGCTCCCTGGGTCCTGTCCGCCGTCGCTAAGGCGCTGCTTCTTCTCGATTTGTTTATATATTCATTGCTCCGATGACACGTCGGATTTGGTGCGTCACGGGTTTGTGCCTACAATAGTGAGCGTTAACAGTGAGCGCTAACATTCAGTTGACAGAGTGGTTGCGAGGCGCTCGGACGCAAGGAGTTCGTGAACTATGACGCAAGAGCAGGTCGCAGTGACCGCCGAGAAGATCCGCGCAGGCAAGACGAGCCTGGGCATCGAGTTCGGCTCCACCCGCATCAAGGCGGTGCTCATCGATGACGCCTACCACACCATCGCGGCGGGCGACTATGAGTGGGCCAGCCATCTCGAGGACGGGCTGTGGAGCTACACCCAGGAGGAAATCTGGAAGGGTTTGCAGACCGCATACGCCCGGATGGCCGGCGACGTCGAGACCGCCTATGGCGAACGGTTGACCCACGTGGGGCACATCGGCTTCTCCGCCATGATGCACGGCTACCTCGCCTTCGACGAGTCCGGCGAACTGCTCGTGCCGTTCCGCACCTGGCAGAACACCAACACCCACGAAGCCCACGAGAAGCTTTCCGAGCTGTTCCAGTACAACATTCCGGAACGCTGGTCCGTGGCACACCTCTACCAGGCAGTGCTCAACCACGAGGAGCACGTCTCCAAGGTGGACTACATCACTACACTCGCCGGCTACGTGCACTGGAAGCTCACCGGCGAGAAGGTGCTCGGCGTGGGCGACGCCTCCGGCATGTTCCCCATCGACCCGGCCACACATACCTACGAAACCGAGTTCATCAAGCGATTCGACGCGATCGAGGAAGTCGCCGCGCAGCCGTGGAAGCTTGAGAACCTGCTGCCCCGTCCGCTCGTGGCGGGCACCCCGGCCGGCACGCTCACCGCCGAAGGCGCCAAACTGCTCGACCCGACCGGCACCCTTCAGCCGGGCGTCGTCCTCGCCCCGCCGGAAGGCGACGCGGGCACCGGCATGGTCGCCACCAACTCCGTGCGCGTGCGCACCGGCAACGTCTCCGCCGGCACTTCGATTTTCGCCATGGTCGTGCTCGAGCACAAGCTGGCGCGCCTGCATCCGGAAGTCGACCTCGTCACCACCCCAGCCGGCGACCTGGCCGGCATGAGCCACGCCAACAACTTCACTTCCGATCTCAACGCCTGGGTCGGCCTGTTCGGACAGTTCGCCGCCGCGATCGGCCAGCCGGTCGATGCCGGCACGCTGTACGGCACGCTGTTCCGCGCCGCGATCGCGGACGATGTCGACGCCGACTGCGGTGGTCTGCTCAACTATCCGTTCCGCTCCGGCGAATTCCTGGCTGGCCTGCCGGAAGGCCGACCGCTGTTCGCCCGCAGCCCGGAGGCGCGCATGAGCCTCGGCAACTTCATGAGAACTCAGCTGTTCAGCGCCTTCTCGCCGGTCAAGATCGGCATGGATGTGATGACCAAGGACGAAGGCGTCGCCGTCGACTCGCTCGTCGGCCACGGTGGCATCTTCACCACGCCGAAGGTCGCGCAGAAGATCCTCGCCGCCGCATTCGACACCCCGATCAAGGTCATGGCCACCGCCGCCGAAGGCGGAGCGTGGGGCATGGCCGTGCTCGCCAACTATCTGTGGCACGCCGACCAGCCGCTCGCCGACTACCTCGACGCCCGCGTCTTCGCCGACGCGGCCTCCACCACGGAAGCGCCGGATGCCAACGACGTGGCCGGCTTCGAAGCCTTCTTCGACCGCTTCCGCAAGGGGCTGCCGATCGAGCATGCCGCCATCGAAAGCATCCCGCTGGAAACCAAATAACCGTCCATCGCAACAACAGCAAGCCTGACGAAAGGAACACAATATGGCAACGTTGGCTGATTACGGCCCGGAAGTACGAGCTGAAGTCAAGCAGGTGCGCGAAGTGGTCGCCACCCTGCACGAGCAGCTCATCAAGTGGAATCTGGTGGTGTGGACCGCAGGCAACGTCTCGCAGCGCCTGCACACCGCCGACCTGATGGTCATCAAGCCGTCCGGACTGCGCTACGAGTACCTCACCCCAAGCTCGATGGTCGTGTGCGACCTTGACGGCAACGTGGTCGACGGTGCCGAAGCGCCGAGCTCCGACACCGCGTCCCACGCGTACATCTACCGCCACATGCCCGACGTGTACGGCGTGGTGCACACCCACTCCACCTACGCCACCGCATGGGCGGCCACCGGCCAGAACATCCCGTGCGGCCTGACCATGATGGGCGACGAGTTCGGCGGCCCGGTGCCGGTCGGACCGTTCCGCCTCATCGGCTCCGAAGCCATCGGCGAAGGCGTGGTCGAAACCCTGAAGAAGTATCCGAAGTCCCCGGCCGTGCTCATGCAGAACCATGGTCCGTTCACCATCGGCAAGGATGCGGAGGCCGCCGTCAAGGCCGCCGCCATGACCGAAGAGGTGGCGCACACCATGTGGGCCGCTAAGCAGCTCGGAGACATCATCCCGATCTCCCAGGAAGACATCGATAGCCTTAACGACCGCTACACCAACGTCTACGGCCAGCACTGACGCGACGGAAACTGAAACGACAAACCCAACAACGAAGTAAGGAATAATCCAACATGGCAATGGAAAACCCATTTGAAGGCAAGGAAATCTGGTTCGGCGTCGGATCGCAGGACCTCTACGGCGAGGAGGCGCTGCGCCAGGTGGCCCAGCAGACCGGCGAGATGGTCGACTTCCTCAACGCGACCGGCAAGATCCCGGCCAAGATCGTGCTCAAGCCGACCCTGAAGTCCTCCGACGGCGTCAAGGCCTTCATGACCGAAGCCTCCGCCAACCCGAACGTCATCG
>OLJW01002753.1_pt1 | contig 14712 bp, 14 predicted proteins | sample 1603411 | NCBI WGS metagenome assembly OLJW01 (sample SAMN04168659, study PRJEB22393) | human gut metagenome | biome: human gut microbiome; feature: stool | host: Homo sapiens | collected 2014-05-12 | reverse complement strand
TTTTTACCAAAGAGAAGGGTTCATTATTCAATGTGAAGGTTTGGATGAAGCTACTGGTGAAAAAGAAAGGTCCGTATCCGTTCAGGATATGAGCCTTGCAAGAATTGGAGAATTGTAATCCTTAGATTTTCAAATAAAAAATAGTAATAAGTGAAATGGCAAATTCTGATTGTAGAACTGACATGTGATTATAAGGAAGGAATAATATGAGAAGAAAAGATAGAGAAATCACAGATATACACAAGATTGAAAAAATATTGTCGAGTGCAAAGTATTTACATCTGGGGGTATTAGATGATGAATACCCATATGTTGTGCCGCTTCATTACGGTTATCAGATAAACGGCGGGAAACTAACATTTTATGTTCATAGTGCGAAAGTGGGGCATAAACTGGATTGCATTCGGAAAAATAACAGTGTTTTTGTGGAAATTGATTACGGAGAAAAACTTATAGAAGCAGATGTTCCATGCAAATATGGTGCTGAATATGCGAGTGTCATGTGCCGAGGGAAAGCAAAAATCCTCCAGAATGCAGCGGATAAGTGCGCGGCACTGCGCATTCTTATGAGAGAGCAAACCGGAGAGGAACACGAAATTAATGAAAAAATGGTAAATGCGGTATGTGTAATTGAAATAAATGTAGATTCGTATACGGCAAAAGCGTGTGTAAAATAAATTTTAGTTTTCGGCATTATTGCTTCCACCGGTGATTAGCCTGTATTATATTTGTATTCGTGCATTACATAAAAAGCGTCCCCAGTGCTGCGATATTATGTTAAAATGAAGTAAACAAGAAAACTGGAAAAACAAAAAGTTGTTCAAGATATACGGGATGAGAGGGATTGGTTATGGATGATTTTAAACAACTTACAGAGCAGCTTTTAAAATTTTATATCGACACGGAATCCGTAGATGATATAGGCTTTGAAAACTTCTTTGATGATAACAGTAGTATAATCGGAACAGGAAAGCATGAGTTTTTCAGGAATCTGCATGAATTTCAGGAATCATATAAATTCGATGTAAAACAAAGAGGAAAAATCAGACTTAAAATAAGAGATTTACAGCAGGAAGAAGCAGAGCTTGGTGATGACCAGGTCCTTGCGTATGGATCGGTAGTCTTTACCGGTTTATTTGAAGATGGATCCGTCTGTTTTGAGATGGACACACGGTTTAGCATTATCTATAAAAAGGTGAACGGGAAATGGCTGGTTCAGCATCTGCATCAGTCAGTACCGGACAGAGACCAGATGACAGGGGAAGAATTCCCGGTTACGCTGGGAAAACAGGTGGAAGAGGCGCACCGGGCAATTAGTGCATTAGGGACCGCTTATTATCACATCTCACGTCTGGATTTTAAGACAAAGAAGATCGAACTTGTGAAAAGATCCCGGAAAATGGAGCTGGGCATTTCGAAAAAAAGCGCGGACTGGGATTCACAGTTTGAGGTCATCAAAGATGTGATAGCAGAACCGTTTGTACAAAAGTACATAGATTTTTTTGATACACAGACCATGGCCGCACGGCTTCGTAATAAAGAGTCCATGTCTTTTGAATTCAAAAAAAAGGATGGGAAATGGTTCCTTGCCATGATCGTTCCACAGAACTATGATAAAGACGGAAATATTACATCGGTGCTGCTTGCAAACCGGGATGTGACAGATGAAAAACTGCGGGAATTGAGGCAGGAGGAAGAACTGCGGGAAGCTAAATTAAATGCGGAAGTTGCAAGTAAAGCCAAATCCGCATTTCTTTTCAATATGTCCCATGACATCAGAACGCCTATGAATGCGATCATTGGTTATGCGGATCTGGCATCCAGACATCTGGAAGACACAGAAAAAACTTAGCAGATATATCGATAACATTCAGGTATGCGGGGAAAAACTTTTATCGTTACTCAGTAATGTCCTGGATCTTGCAAGAATTGAAAATAACAAGGTCGAAATGCAGTATGCCGTGTCGGATGTCCGGGAAGACTTTACGAATTGTGTTACAATGTTCCAGCAACAGGCAGAAAGTAAGAATCAGACTCTGTGTATGACAGAACAGATCCTGTATCCGTATGTATATGTGGATGAACCACATTTATCGGAAGTCTGCATCAACATCATAAGTAATGCGGTCAAGTATACAAATGCGGGCGGTACAATATCCTGTAAGGTTGCACAGAGACCTTGTGAGAAGGAAGACTGGTGCGATATGATCATCAGTATTACCGATAATGGAATTGGTATGGCAGAAGAGTTCCAAAAACATATCTTTGAAGCGTTCGAAAGAGAGCGGACTTCTACGATTACCCATATTGAGGGCAGCGGCATCGGCATGGGAATCGTGAAAAAGCTTGTGGATCTGATGGGTGGTACGATAGAGGTGGAAAGTAAACTTGGTGAGGGATCCACTTTTACAGTGACGATCCCTTGCAAAAAAGCATCAAAAGAAGAAGCTTTAGAGAAGAAAAATCAGAATCCACGAAGTAAGAGGTCGCTAAAAGGCGTCCGGGTCCTGCTGGTCGAAGACAATGAGATCAATGCGGAGATCGCGACAGAACTGTTGAAAGAAGAAGGGTGTATTGTCGAAGTTGCAACTGACGGAGTTGCATGTATCAGCATGATTGAAAAGGCAGATGCGGACTATTACAAGATGATCCTTATGGATATTCAGATGCCGGTTATGAATGGGTTCGATACGACATTAACCATCCGGAAGATGAAGGATGATAAAAAAGCGATGATCCCGATCATAGCTATGACTGCCAATGCCTTTGCAGAAGACAGACAGAAGGCGCTTTCTGTCGGGATGAATGATCACGTTGCCAAGCCTGTTGATATGAATATTCTTGCGCCAACGATGATGAAATATTTATAAAAGTGGGGAATAAAAAAATGAACAAAGAAAAAAAACAGGTTGTCACACAGGACAATCTAAAAGAAATTGCCGTCATGACGATAGCAGTGGGGATCATCGCTGCGGCCGTGTATTTCTTCCTGATTCCGAGCCAGACCTCGATCAGCAGCGTATCTGCGCTGGCGATCATTATTGCGCATTATGTACCGTTACATGTATCAACGGTTACGATGATACTGAATGTGGTCTTACTGCTGATCGGATTTATAACCTGTGGGAAAGAATTTGGGGCGAAGACGGTATATACAAGTATTTTGCTGCCACTGTATCTGGCAGTATTTGAACATGTATTTCCGGATTTTGAATCGTTGACAAACAGTACGGAACTGGATGTGTTATGTTATATTCTGGTCGTAAGCTTCGGACTCAGCATCTTATTTAATATGAATGCGTCGTCCGGCGGACTGGATATCGTGGCAAAGATCATGAATAAATATCTTCATGTCGAACTGGGAAAAGCGATGTCCATCTCAGGAATGTGTGTGGCACTTTCTTCCGCATTGATCTATGATAAAAAAGCGGTTGTACTGAGTGTGCTTGGTACATACTTTAACGGTATTGTGCTGGATCATTTTATCTTTGGACAGAATGTAAAGAGACGTGTCTGTATCATTACAAAATATGAAGAAGAGGTGCGCCAGTTTATTTTACATGAGCTGCACAGCGGGGCAACGTTCTACGAGGCAATGGGTGCTTACAATATGCAGAAATACAGAGAGATCATTACAATCGTAGATAAGAACGAATATCAGAAACTGATGAATTATGTCAGTAAAAAAGATCCGGAGGCATTTGTAACCGTATACACGGTATCCGATATGCGCTACCGGCCGAAAGTTAAATCATTTTAACGGAGGAAAACATATGAAGACAAAAGCTAAAATAATCATTGCGGCAGTTCTTGCCATTGCGATCAGCATCGGTTCGATAGCCATATATAAGCATATTACCGGTCCGAAAGAAGAGAGCATACCGCTTGAGACGACGCTGGAAGATGCAGCGGAGCTGACGACACAGAAGATGATCATCTCGGATGTATTCAGGAGCACAAAGGGAGAGATCCCGCTGATCAATAAGAACAGATTTCTCGTACAATACAAGACGACAGTGACTGCGGGACTGGATGTACAGAAAGCTGTCATAAAGGAGACAGACGACAAGATCCAGATATCTATTCCGCACTGCACGGTCAATGAGGATTCTATTAAGATCAAATCCAGTGATCTGAAGATATATGATACGAATTTTGCGATTATGAGTATCGATAAAGAGGCAGTTATGGAACTTGTCGCAGAGGCTGAGAAGAAAGCAAAGGAAAAAGCCGGATCGGATGAATACGGATTTCTTGAAAATGCAGACAAGAACGCCAAGAAAGTGATCAAGGGTATGTTCGAAAATGTATCGAATGGAAAAGAAGTGATCGTGTCTTTCCAGAATTAGACCGGAAATGACGGATATGTTGTGTAAAAGAATGTAGAGATTGTGTGAAGAATGTCGAAAACCATTAATTTCTGCAAAAGAATGTGCTACAATAAAGAAATCTTATATAGACAGGAGATAAAAAATGACAATACAGGAATGCTATGAAGCGATTGGAGGAAACTATGAAGATGTCTTAAGACGCCTTCGCAGTGAAGCACTGATCCGGAAATTCACATTAAAGTTCCTTGAAGATCAGAGTTATCCACTGTTAAAGCAGGCTTTGGGGGATAACAATTACGAAGAAGCTTTTCGTGGTGCACACACACTGAAAGGGGTATGTCAGAATCTTTCCTTTGACCGTCTGTATGAAGTGAGCAGTGAGCTTACAGAACTTTTGAGAGACCGGACCGGAGAGAAGCCGGGGATACCGGAAGCAATGGAAAAAGTAACAAAAGAATATGAGGCAACAATTGAAGAAATTAAGAAGCTGCAGGAGTAATCTCCTACAGCTTCTTTTTTAACATTTCCGGATTGGATGCATAAGCAAGTGCCGTGTCAGCAGTAATGCGTCCGTTTTTATAAAGTGAAAGAAGACTGGAATCCATAGAGACCAGATCATTTCCCGCAGAGGAATAGATGAGACCGTCGATCTGCGGGATCTTGTTATCACGGATCATATTGCGGATCGCAGGATTGACGATCATAATCTCGAATGCAGGGGTGATACCGCCGTCTGTGGTCGGTACCAGCTGCTGGGATACCACTGCCTGCAGGACCATGGAAAGCTGTACTGCGATCTGTCTCTGCTGATTTGGCGGGAAGACGTCGATGATACGGTCGATCGTGTTGGCAGCACCGAGCGTATGCAGTGTTGAGAATAACAGATGACCGGTCTCGGCAGCAGTCATGGCTACCTGCATCGTCTCGTAATCACGCATTTCGCCCAGAAGGATCACATCCGGACTCTGGCGCAGGGAAGCACGCAGTGCCGTGACATAATTCTCGGTATCAACAGTGATCTCACGCTGGCTTACGATACTCCGGTTGTGCCGGTGAAGGAATTCCAGAGGATCCTCCAGTGTGATGATGTGCTTGTCATAGTTTTTATTGATATGGTCGATGATGCATGCGAGGGTAGTGGATTTCCCGCTTCCGGCAGGTCCTGTGACCAGTACCATTCCTTTGGAGAAATCTGCAAAACGAATGATCTTTTCCGGGATACCGAATGCGGCAGGATCCGGCAAAGTAAAGGAAATAATACGGATCACGACGGACAGGGAGCCTCTTTGTTTGAATGCGCTGACGCGGAACCGTGAGAGACCCGGAACCGCAAAAGAGAAATCATCGTCTCCTGTGTCTTTCAGTATGCCGATGTCACGATGTCCGGCAAGCTCATAGATCTGTTCGATGATCCGCCGGGTGTCATCCGGGAGGAGACGGGTATTGTCTTCCATCCGGATATCACCATGTATGCGCATAGAGACCGGCCGCCCGGCTACGACAAAGATGTCGGATGCTCCGGCGCTGACAGCCTTTTCAAGTAATTCTGTGGTATTCATAAATGCCTCCTGATATCATATAGTCTTTATCATTATTGTATTAATTGAATGGAATTGTCGGCATTCCAGTCACTTGTAGAAGTCATTTCCCAACAGGTGATCTTATAGAATGCAGAAGCAGTATCTGAATCTTCCCGGTCAGACCCGGCTGTAGCGGAACTGTCCGGATAGGTGATCTGGATCCGGACTTCCAGTTCCTGTGACTTGTTGACAGCTGTCTGAAAAGAATAGATCAGGGATCCGTCGCTGCCGGTGATTCCAAGCTGTTGACGCACCTGTTGATAATAGCTGTCTGCATCGGAAGTGGAATGATAGCATGCCTGCAGGATCTTCTCTGTCTCTGCAAGCTTTTTCTCTGCTTTGTTGGATGCCCTGTAATAAGCGGTTGTGTGACCGGCAAGTGTCTGTGCAGACCGATAGCTGCCGGAAGCGGTAGACAATGATAACGCTGCAAGTGTAACCATACAGAGCACGATGAATATCATCAGAAGCGATACAGAGCCGATATTCGTAACAGGAAATTTTCGTTTATTCATGACCGGCAGCCTCCTTTATGCTGTATGGTGTATGGCAGGTAACGTTCAAAGAATAGATCTTTCTTCCGTTGTTAAGCTGCCTTGCGGTGATCTGGTAAGTTGTCAGGCCATCCGTACCGCTATCTTCATCGGATGCGTCCTTTTCTTTTACAGTTATCATATAAGCGGCCTTCTTCTCTTCACAGGTATCCCAGGAAGAAGAGTAGAAAGTCTGTGCCTCTACAGATTCTCCTGCTCTTAGAAGTTCCGCAGTGCTCTCTACATACATAAGAGCTGCGTTCAGGTCACGGGCATTCTCTGTCAGGATGTGTGACCGTGCAAATGCTCTCAGACAGACAGCACTTACCAGTGAGAAGAATAGAATGGCAATGATCAGTTCGATCAGAAACAGAGAAGAGCGGCTGTTGGAAGTTCGTTTCATTGGCGGCTCCTTTCTGATATCGTGACAGAAGCAGTCGTTCCATCCGTATCTGTGGATGTGAATCTGAAAAGTCCGGGTCTGATCTCGCTGACAGAGAAGTCTGCGACTGCCAGGATATCTTTGCCATCCGAAGGGGAAGCATCCGTGCCGTCCCGGAGAGTCAGTTCCTTTAATTTACCTTTGTAAGAATAGATATAAGTGGTGTAGCGGATATCACCGGAACCACCCTTTAGTACAAGACATTCCTGTCCCTGAAAAGTCCCGGCTGATATACCGCCATCAGAATCGTTCTGACGTATCTTTTCCGCCACGTAGGCAAGAGATGTGTGGACGGTGTAGCCGGTATTCATTTCCTGTGTCTGCGAACTGTATATATGGGCAGACAGGACCAGCACAAGGAAGGAAGAAATGGCAAATACGAAGAGGACAGCGAGCGGGAATAACAGGTCAATGACATGATTTTTCTGTCTTTGGAATCTCAACGGTGATCCGCCTCCTTCCTGATAATGGTAATGTCGGGCATGATATTGGCACCGAGCGGCTGATAGTCTACAAAATATTTATTCTCATCATAATGAAGTCCGTAATGTTTTTTCAGGTAGCCAAGACTCTGCGGATAGCTTCCTTCCAGGGTATAACAGGTGGTTACACTCCGGGTTATGGCATTCTGAAGAGTCTGCATCTCCTCCTGATCCATCTTTTTGTTCATGGCAGTCAGCCCGCAGCCAAATCCGGCAAAGATCAGCAGGAAGATAAGAACAGAGATGATAACATTACGCAGATATGAAGTTTTACGTTCTCTTATAAAACGCTGCATGTGCATCCACTCCTTCTATAATCCTGCCATAATGCTGACCAGCGGAAGCATTACGGACAATAAGATAATGCCGACGATCACGGATAAGATGATGACGAGTGTCGGTTCGATCGCAGCGATCATTCCGGCCATCCTTACATCAATATCTTCATCATATTGATCTGCGATCTTCTGCATGATCTCTTCCATGGAACCGGTACGTCCGCCGATGGATACCAGTCTGGCGTAAAGTCCGGAGAATATGTGATTGCTCAAAAGTACTTCACTGAAATCATTTCCGGATGAAAGCTCTTCCCGGCATTTTTCCAGCCTGGTACGGAATGCATGGTCATCGATCAGATCCATAGTAAGGTTCAGACATTCTTCCGGCGGCAGACCGCTGCTTAACGTAAGTGCCATACCGCTGGCGAAGCGGCGGGCAGAGATCTTCTCATATAACTGTCTGGAATTCTTAAACTTTCCAAAGAAAGACTGGAAGTTCTGAGACCGCTTTTTCGAAAAGCATATGTAGAAAAGCATTCCTGCCAGTACGGCAAGAATCAGAAGAAAGACTGCAATATGACGGTTCAGGAACTGTCCGATATTCAGGATCACAAGGGAAATGCCGGACATACTGCTTCCGAGCTGGATAAATACCTGATTGAAGACCGGCATTACTTTCATGATCAGGAGCAGGATGACAAGCAGCATCATAACGATCATGATCAGCGGATAAGTAACCGCACTCTTGATGGATTCTGCCAGAGAATCCTCTTTCTCATAATAGACGGCCAGAGAATTCATAACATCATCCAGGCGGCCGGTCTGCTCACCGATCCGGACCATAGAGATCATGTAATCCGGATAAGCGTGTGTATCTTCCAGTGCCTGTGTCAGGTTTCCGGTCTGCATAAGTGTATCATTGACCGCAGAGAGTAATTCCTTCTCGCCTGCATTCTGTGAATCTTCCAGCATGATCGAGATCCCCTCGATGGAAGAGATACCGGATCTTAAGATCATGGCGGTCTGGGAACAGAAAGCGGCAATCTCTGTATTGGAAAGTGGAGTGAATGTTTTGTCTGCCATAAAAGTCTCCTTTCATATCCCATCATATATGGCCATATAGAATACTACATATTTCATGGTGGGATTAATACGTATATTTTACAACATAATGACTGCCGTCGCCGATATATTTCTTAACAGCGGCACTGTCGTTGGTTGCGGCAAGGGTTGGATCCATGATCTGCCAGGTATCCCCGTTGAACTGGATGATATCATCTACCCAGCCTTTGTCATCAATATATGTGCTGATCCAGGCATGGTAGGCATCTCCGGAGTAACCGACTTCCAGTTTGGTCGGAATATTCTGTGACCGCAGCATGCTTGCCATAAGTGCCGCATAGTCAAAGCATATCCCTTTTTTGGAAGAAAGCGTATCATCAATATCCGGGACATATCCGTAAGATACGTTCTGCGCTTTTTCTGTGTCATAAGAAATGTTTTTAATCACATAATTGTAAATGTTCTGTACAACATCCAGATCACTGTAGGTGTCTTTTGCAAGATCGCTGCCTTTGGAGACAGCCTTCGAATCTGTATGGAAGTTCACATATTGATTCGGATACAGGAAAGGAAGGAATTCATCTTCGATGTTGACGTTGATGGATTGGGCAAGTGAGACGGTATAAGTGTCACCTGCGACATTTTCCAGAACCTGTAAGGCATAGGAGCCATTTCCGGCTGTCAGCGGGAATGTATCATATGCTCCGCGGTCGCTGATCAGGTAAGTATAACAACTCTGATCGGGACATGTGATCTGAAGCTTTACTTTTTCATTTGTTCCATTGTATTTCACCATAACATAGCCCTGCGAAGTATTCGATGCATCAATGGAAGCAAAATCATTCTGATAAACGGTAACCCCGTCAGCTGACGGGGTTAACACTTTGGGCGTTGAATCTCTGGGGGGACCGGAGTGTTCCTTCCGGGATGCGGAAGAACTGCCGGAACAACCCCCAAGAAGAAGGCAGAATATGGCGATAAGTAAATAGGATAAATGTAATCTGTATTTCATATCTGCAATCCTCCTGTGTATTTATAAATCATCTGTTAATTATTATCGACCGGTGAGAGCAGAAGTACCAGCTCGTTTCCGGTCTTTGTGTCAAAGTGATCCGGTGCGTATCCGCCGATATTCGGATAGTCGATACCGGAATAGGTATCCATAACTTCCAGGTAGACATAACCGTCTTTGGAATAAGAATCCTTAAGAACCGGCTTTTTTTTCAAAAAATAGATATTTTCATATCTGTGGTATAGATCAGTATGAATAATTTCAGTATAACATAAACCAGACGTTTTGATAAATAAAGAATAACATAAACCCGGATTATTCATGTCTGCTGTGAATAATCCGGGTTCATGTTATCAATTATCTGATTTCTTTAACAAATGATATTTTCGCTTTTCCTCATACATTTTTTCATCCATATGCATCAGGAACACTTCGGCATCATCTTCAGATCCAAATTCTGCATATCCCATGGAAACACTTAGAGTGAATGGTTCTATCCCGGATTCATTGAAACGAGATAGATTATTATGAATCTCTTTCATTGTGGCCAGGACACTTTCTTCCTCAACACCTGACAGTAATACAATAAACTCATCTCCCGCATAGCGGATTGCCATACCGGCAGCTGGTATAGATCTAAAAAGTATATTTCCCAACGTACAGATAGCCTTATCTCCCATACTATGACCAAAATTATCATTAATATATTTAAAGGCGTTTACATCCATCATGATTCCATATAAAGATTTACATTTCGTAAATTTCCTTTCAGAAAATACTGCATTAAGATATCTCCGATTGTATAATCCGGAAAGTTCATCCATATATAAATTCTCGGCATATGTCTGCATCTGCACAAATATCAATGCGATCGCAACTAACACCCATGACGATGTGATTCCGTAAAAAAGGAACTGGATAAGCACGCCTGCAAAACAGGGACCGACGAAATATATCACGGGAAAGAAATTCACATTAACTCCCTGTTTTTTGGAATGATACACCAGATAGATGCTGTAAGCAAAATATAATATAAGTGAGATATATCCTACCAGTGAACCGGCAGTTCGCTGATATACATTCTCCTTAGATATTTTAAACATAATCCCTGTTCCGGGCAGATTACATAAAATCATAATTACTTCTACGATCCAAGGAAACATTACAACTCTTACTTTTTTGAATATTCTCTTATAATTCCGGTAAATGCGTAATTCTACATACAGACACCAAAGCAGACCTATGCTGACGGTACCTATAAAACATATGCTGTTGGAGATATAATTGATCTGTCTACAGCCAGTAAATTGATTCCCATCTACCAGAAAAGCAATTGTCTCAGACAATGCCCCCGCTAAGTTCACTATTGCCATTCCGTCATATAGTTTGTCTTCCTCATGGAGACTTTCTCTGTTTTTCCGTCTGCAAAGCAAAAGAAACCACATCATTAGCACAGTCAATCCGTTTGCTATCAATATTTCTTCTATAACTATTATTTCTATCACCTTCCTATCACCATGTTTTTCCATTATATCTCCGTGCTTCCTTCAAAACAATACATATCCTGGATTATTCATACCTTTTACGTGAAAGCTGGTAAAAATCACTTAGTGATTTACACGAAGGCTGCTTCATTTTTTCTGAACATTAAGGCAGGGAAAAGGGGGCGGCCGTTCTTTTTTGTTGAGTTAACCGGGGAAAAGGATTATAATAGAGAACGCGTGGAATAAGACGCGCAGAAAGAAAAAGAAAGAGATGCGTATCCAGAGACTCGCGGGAGATCGGAACGGTGAAAGTGTCCGATATCGAAGGAAAGATTGAGTGGTATATGGGAAGACCATAACGAAACGACAGAGGAGAATAGAAATTATGCGGGGGAAAAAACAGATAGCAGCCGTAGTTCTTGCGGTGATATTTGCGGTGACAGCAGGGGTGCCGCACAGTACGGTATATGCGGAGCCGGACAGCACCGGGAATGCGCAGGCAGCAGACGCAGCGGCAGATGATACCCAGAAAGAAGAGAAAAAAGAAGAAGACATGACTCCGGAAGAGCTGGAGAAGAAGGCAGAAGAAGATGCCTATAAGATGGAGATCCAGTCGAACAGCTGGAAGAACTGGCCGCAAGGACCGGGAACATACGGAGAAGCAGCGATCGTGATGGATGCAGGAACCGGAAGTATCTTATATGCGAAGAATATTGACGGGCATGAATATCCTGCCAGCATCACAAAAGTTCTGACCAGCCTTATCGCATTAAAATATGGCAGCCTGTCAGACCAGGTAACATTTTCGAATGACTGTATATCTTTTATGCAGCCGGGAGATTCTTCCGCAGGATTAAAAGAAGGAAATGTGATCTCGTTGGAACAGGCGTTGTATGCGACACTGCTTGCCTCGGCAAATGAAGCAGCCTATGCGGTTGCGGAAAATGTCGGGAAGAATGCCGGGCACGATTACAACTGGTTCATACAGCAGATGAACGAGGAATGCAAAAGTCTCGGCGGGGAGAACTCGAACTTTGTCAATGCGAACGGGCTTCATGATGACAATCATTATACCTGTGCGCGTGACATGGCTTTGATCGGCAGGGAGATCTGGCGTTATCCGGAATTCTTAAAGATCTGTCAGGAGCAGAGTTATACGATCCCGGCATCCGATACGACGGAAGAGCACGTATTTCCGCAGCATCATAAGATGCTTATAAAAGAAAATAAAAATTATTACCAGTATGCGGTCGCAGGAAAGACGGGATATACATCCAATGCCTTATCCACACTGATCACCATGGCCGATAACGGCAATATGAAACTGGTATGTGTCGTACTCAGGACGCATGGAGCGAATATATATCCGGATACAAAGAATCTGTTCGAATATGTATTTAATAGTTTCCAGAAGATTCCGGTGGCAGATGAGAAGAAACCGACAGAAGTAAAAGAATTCATAACGGCATCGGATGAAAGTGAGGACGCCGGATCCGCACAGACGGGCGGGAATGAGTACCAGCCGCTGGAAGATGGCTATGTGATCCTGCCGAAGGATGTCTCATACAAAGATACAGACTATGAGATTACAGACGTAGATGAAAAGACCGGAAAAGGAACGATCCAATATACTTATGACGGTCATTCGGTAGGAAGTGCGACAGCAAAGTTCACGGAAGAATACCTGCAGAAAATAAGTACAGGGAAAGAACGTGTGGATAATAAGAAGGAGAATGTGGATAACTCCGGGACAACGAAGAACTCCGGTGGAAAATTAAGCGCAAAGAGCATCTGGACGAATTTCGTGCAGAAAGCAAAAGCAGCATGGGCGTTTGGCCAGAAGAAATATGCCGGGAAATCGGCTTCGGAACAATATATGATCGCCGGAGGATGTGTGGCACTGGTGATCCTGATCGTCAGCCTGATCGTTGTATTGATACGCCGGAGAAGATAAAAGTAGAAGATAAAAGACAGAGGATACATGAAAAATAAGGTAAAACCCCTTGACGGATTTTAGGATTGTTGCATATAATAAAAGATGTGAAAAACGCTGACGAAGACAGTAGGATATAACAGAACGCAGCAGCGAGCCGGGGATGGTGGAAGTCCGGTGCAAGTAAGATATATCTGAATATCACTTCTGAGTTGCAGATTTTGAAAGGTTTCGGTAAGTGACTGAGTAAAAACTGACGGTATTCCTCCGTTACAGGGAAGACATATGATGGTATGTTAGGTGGTTTATAAACGTAAGTACAGCTTTCGTCCTATACAGGGCGGAAGCTTTTTTAATTCTATGTTTTAATTTTATGGAGGTAAATATGTATAAGAAAGTTTCTACGGATCTTAATTTTGTAGACAGAGAAAAACAGACAGAGAAATTCTGGGAAGACAATGACATCTTCAGAAAAAGTATGCGTGACCGTGAAGGCAACGAGATCTATATGTTCTACGACGGCCCTCCGACAGCCAACGGAAAACCGCACATCGGACACGTTCTGACACGTGTTATCAAGGATATGATCCCGAGATACCGTACCATGAAGGGATACGAAGTTCCAAGAAAGGCCGGATGGGACACACACGGACTTCCGGTAGAACTGGAAGTTGAGAAGCTTCTCGGACTGGACGGAAAAGACCAGATTGAGAAATACGGTATGGAGCCGTTCATCAAGAAATGTAAAGAAAGCGTATGGAAATACAAAGGTATGTGGGAAGACTTCTCTAATACCGTAGGTTTCTGGGCTGATATGGATGATCCATATGTAACATATGATAATAACTTTATCGAGTCTGAGTGGTGGGCACTCAAGAGAATCTGGGACAAGAAGCTCCTGTATAAAGGATTCAAGATCGTACCATACTGTCCTCGCTGCGGAACTCCGCTTTCTGCACAGGAAGTAGCACAGGGCTATAAAGATGTAAAAGAACGTTCTGCGATCGTTCGTTTCAAAGTAGTAGGAGAGGATGCATATTTCCTCGCATGGACAACAACACCATGGACACTTCCGTCTAACATCGCACTCTGTGTGAACCCGGAAGAAGACTATGCGAAAGTAAAAGCTGCCGACGGCTATACGTATTACATGGCTGTTGCACTTCTCGATACCGTACTTGGCAGACTTGCCGATGAAGAAAACGGAACAAAGGCTTACGAGATCCTTGAGACATACAAAGGAAAAGATCTCGAATACAAAGAGTACGAGCCATTATACCAGTGTGCTTACGACTGCGCTTCTAAGCAGAATAAGAAAGCATTCTTCGTTACATGCGATACCTATGTAACACTGACAGACGGTACCGGTGTGGTTCATATCGCTCCTGCGTTTGGTGAAGACGATGCCAAGGTCGGACGTAGATATGATATGCCGTTCGTTCAGCTGGTAGACGAAAAAGGTAACATGGGAGAGACGACTCCGTTTGCCGGATTATTCGTTAAGAAGGCTGATCCGGAAGTATTAAAAGACCTCGACGGACGTGGACTTCTCTACGATGCACCGAAGTTCGAGCA
>OLJW01002736.1_pt1 | contig 14771 bp, 17 predicted proteins | sample 1603411 | NCBI WGS metagenome assembly OLJW01 (sample SAMN04168659, study PRJEB22393) | human gut metagenome | biome: human gut microbiome; feature: stool | host: Homo sapiens | collected 2014-05-12 | reverse complement strand
ATTTGCGAATATAGTTCTGCTTCATAAATGTTTATGTGAAGCTCACCTATATATTTTTTTGACGTTGAATCTGCTAGCAAATACATTAAAACGTTATCGTCAGAAAAAGACTTTAACTTATTTTGATAATTTGAATATTCAGGTACAGTGAGTACTTTAACGTTATCAATTCCCATTTCTTTATAGAAATTCTTAGCCTTTTCAAAATCGCTGTAGATTATAGGGTGCTTAGTTAAATTTAACACTTCAGTACAACTAAGACTAACCGGTTGGTGAGTAGGCAGTTCAAGGGTATTTTCATCAAGGGCATTTTCATTTTGCTGTCGTCCCCAAGATGATATAAAACCAGCAAGAACAAGACAAACAAATATAAAAAAAATAAGAGAGCTTCTACTTTTTCTTTTTGGGGAAATTATGTTATTGTTTTTAAGGTTTGACTTAATATTTTCTTCTTTCTTTTTCTTCCTAATTGAATCTGTATAATACAGCCCTGTTCCGGGAATGCCTACAGATGATGTTTTTGTCCCCTTTGAATTGATAGTGTAATGTGCCCCTTTCCCCCCAAAAGTGACCCCAACACTTTTTTTATTAATATTTAGTTTTACACCAGGAAAAATATTAATGCTTTTCCTATATCTCCATCCCATAAAATCCCCCCTAATCAAAATGGATTTAATTGATTATGCTATTAAGTCGAATACCGCTAGAGCCGGCTCAAAATATATAACATAGTTATCCAAAATAGTATACTGCCCAAATTTTGAGTGGAAGTAATCCAGCGCATCCTGTAGGAAGTCTTCGGTTACATCTAAAGTGTCTGCCATTTCATAAAGATTTCGGCAGCCATTACAATAGGCCTTTATTATTCCTCTTAAGCCCACACGGTCATTATAGGCCCAAATCTTTCCGCGTTTTTCCTGCTTTGCATTATTTGGAAGATTTTGATTCAGAATATCGCCGGCTCCTGTGAAATGATGACCCAATTCCTCTGATGTTGCGCAGGATTTTCCTACGGTAAGCATGTCCCTACGAATGAAGATAGTATCATTCATTATTCTTCCGTTTCTTCCTTTGAAGTCCATCTCGATAACGGATATCCCCAATTGGTCAGCTCTATCTATTAATGTTTCATAGCAATCCATGTTCACACCTCCTCAGCAAGTATATTAAAAATAGTGTCCTATAAATCGGACTTTTCTTTATCTCTAAAATATTCCTGAATGAGGTTTTCATCGTAATCGAGGTCTTCTTGGGTTACAGGCTGGTCCGTTCTGGTCTGGGCAGCATTTACTTTCAGGTAATCAGGCTCCGGTTCCCGTACAGCAGTGGGGAATGGCTGGACATCCGCTGAAGTATACTTATTGTCCAGAGTAAGAAGCCGGACCTGTTCTGTGGCAGTTTCCTTGCCTAAATTATTCAATCGGTTGTAATAAGTCATGATATCGGGGGAGCCGAAAGCTTCTTTGGCAGAAATTCGAGGTTCGTCCGATTCAAACACTGGTATTTCTTGTTTAGCCAATGCCGAACGTAAGATACTCCCTTGCATTCCGATTACATCGGCAACCCTTGTTATCCAATCATAACCAATTTCATAATCTCCAAATTGTCCTGGCGTAAAAGTATCTAGGCTTTTAAGCCAGTGAAGAGGAACATTAGCCTTATCGGCTAACTGGGCCACACTCATTTCAATTTCAGTCAAACGTTTACTTACTATACTGCTTAAAGCTGTATCGTCTATCATGGGTACATCATATCCGGATAACCAGCTTGGATTAACCTTTAAAGATTCAGCTATGGCTTGAAGTACAGGAAGTTTAGGGTTTGAAATTAATCCATTTTCATAACGTTGTATTGTTGATTTGGCAACGCCTATATCCGATGCTATATCATCTAATGTATAATTACGGAGCGCCCTTGCCTGTTTTATTCTATCGCCTATAAGTTTTATATCCATTTGGGTATCTCCTCCTCTTGAACATTATTATACATCATTGTATTGCACTACGCAATATCAAAAACTAAAAAGATACGAAAAAGTTGCACAATGCTATTGACATGAAAGTTGCATAGTGCTACAATTGGCGTTGAAAGAGAGGTGAAGGAAAGTGATAAATACAAGAAAAATCAAAGCCCGAATGGTTGAATTGGGCATTACTCAAAAAGATGCGGCAAAATTTTTATGCATTGCACAACCTACTATAAATCAGAATTTACAGTGGAAGCAAATCGGGGAACTTACTGGCACGACGGCAAAGAACATTGATTTCAGCGGATACAAGGAAGTCTATCTGCTAACCCGGTGCTCTGGTAATGCCACTCTGGCATATTCCATTATTATCCCTGTTGCATCTCTCATCTCAAGCGTCTTGCAGTATTGTAATGGGGGATATACTTCCGGCGCCGGAGCGCAGTGTGCTTGGAATGTATCCCTCAGCTCCTGCCAGTTGGTGGCCTGCTATAGCGGAGGCACCAATTATACAGGCTCCAATACCATTATTTACGCCCGGTAAGCGGCTTTAGACCAAAAGCTCTACTGTAATAGGATAATACGGATTAGATGCACCGTTTAACCTCAACGTCAGCGATACAGTGTCAATACCTTTTAGGTCAATTGTCCCACTTTGAGAAAGTACAATATCATTGCATGTTAATTGGAACGATGCTGTACACTCCACTTTTAATGAGCTGTAGCTCGATACATCCATCTCTTCCAGCCGAAAAAGCCAGTATCTCTGAACATTTGTGCCGTCCATAATCAGTGCTTTTTTGAAAAGAGTAAGATTTTTACTGCCCAATAATTTTTTTGATGCTGCATCGGCACCCAGCTGGGCGTAGTATTTCACATCTGCGCCGCTCCCTTCGTGAATGATTTTTGCCCCACCTAAATTCTGATTTAACAACTTAAGCTGCCGGCTGCTGAGTGCCGGGGAAAGAGAGATTTATGAAAAAATATATAGGAACAAAATTAATAGAAGCAGAACCTATGACAAGAGGAGAGTATAACACATATAGGGGATGGCAGATTCCTGCGGATGAGAAGCCAGAGGATGGTGGATACCTGCTTAAATATCCTGATGGGTATGTAAGCTGGAGTCCGAAGGAGATATTCGAAAGGGCTTATCTTCAAGTTGATGATAATGAAAATCTGCCTTCAGGAGTATCTATTGGACAGAAAATGGTGGAAGAGTTTGTTGCATATACAGAAACAATGACACTGGGAGACAGAACAACGGTTGTTAGGTGTGTGCTGCGAAATGGGTTTGAAATTGTAGAATCATCTGCCTGCGTTGATCCTAAAAATTATTCGGAAGAATTGGGTGCAGAAATCTGTATGGGAAAAATAAAAGATAAGATTTGGGAACTTCTGGGATTCCTGTTACAGACTGCTTGGCATGGAATTAGATAGATCCATTTCTGATTTAACGGCAGTAAAGAAATAAAACTATAAACAAAATATCGTAAACAGAAAGGAGGTATGCATCTATGGCGTACCTTAATTTTTTGCAGTCCAAAGATTTTATAAAATGTTCTGTGGTTCCGGCCGGGAATATAGTAACCATTAAATTCCCGGAAGGTACAGAGCCGGTAATAAGTACAAAGGGCTTCCGGCTGTATCTGGACGCGGCGGGCGTTCTGGATATCGGCGGGGATGATTACCTGGGATACACAACCATATACCGTAACGACGAGGTGACGGCGGCATACAACGGTTATCAATTATCTTGTGACGGCAGCATATGGACTCCCCCGGAACCTGCCCCTGAACCCGAACCGGCGCCGGAGCCAACGCTTGAAGAATTGCGGGAGTCGAAGGTACAGGAAATGAATGCGCTGCAGCAGGCCGCAATCCAGAGCGGCGTTAATGTCACGCTGACAGATGGGACAGTGGAGCATTTCACATTGACGGAACATGACCAGACAAGCCTTGTAGGCCTGCAGAGCCAGGTGGCGGCCGGAGAGGATAACATTCCCTGGCACACCAGCGACGAGGGCGAACACTGTAAGTTTTATAGCAATGCAGATATGGGGCTGATTATTACGCAGGCTATGGCATGGGTGACATGGCACGTTACATATTTCCGGGACCTGCGCATATACATCCGCAGTTTGTCCACAAAAGAGGAAGTATCCGCCGTGACCTATGGCGTGGAGTTGCCGGAGGCATACCAGAGTGAGCCGTTGAAAGTGATGATTGCGGCTCAGGCAGTATGAGGGGGGTAAGGCCGCTGGTGCTGTGGTGCATCGGCGGCCTATTGTATGTGCTCTGCGAACTTGTGTTTCGCGGGCGGAGCCATTGGACTATGTTTATTGTGGGCGGCCTCTGCTTTTGGTTTATTGGGCTTATCAACGAGGTTATCCCCTGGGATATGCCGGTATGGCAGCAATGTATCATCGGGGCAGTTATTATAACTACGGTGGAGTTTATAGCCGGATGCATTATTAATATTTGGCTTGGCTGGCAGGTCTGGGATTACTCAGGGCTGCCTTTTAACGTTCTGGGGCAGATATGCTTGCCATTTACTGTGCTTTGGGGTTTTCTGGCGGCGGCCGGAATCATACTGGACGATTACCTGCGGTACTGGCTCTTTGGCGAGGATAAGCCGCATTACTCATGGAGGTGCACATGACGGACGAAGAGATTGCTGTAAAGCTTACAGTCCTGGAACAGGAGGCAAAATCCGCTAAACATCGTCTGGATGACTTGGAGGTGCAAAACCAAGCCATCCAGAACCTGGCCCTATCCGTCAAGGAACTCACCATCAATATGACACGGATGATGGAGGAGCAAGAGAAACAGGGTCAGGATATTGATGCATTGAAAGCGGAGCCTGCTAAGAGATGGAAGGATTCCACGAAAGCCCTGTTTACTGCAGCGTTGGGGGCTATTGGGGCGGCTATGGCGGGCGGAGTTATTTATTTAATAGCACAATTTATGAAATAGGAAAGGATGGATTGATTATGAAAAAGAGAAATTGGAAAGAGTGGGCCAAGCGTGCAGGAGTGAGGGCGATTAAAACCACGGCGCAGACTTTTGTGGCTACCATTGGTTCGGCTGCTGTATTAGGAGCGGTGAACTGGCCGATTGTGTTCAGCGCATCGGCGTTGGCCGGTATCTTGTCTCTGGCTACATCGGTGGCAGGCCTTCCGGAGTTGCCGGAACCTAAGACGCAGGAGACGGAGGGGGAGTAATCCCCTTCCTTTCTTTTTGGAGGAAAACTATGAGAATAAACATACACGCCGGGCATAATCCGGACGGAATGGCCGCCTGCGGTGCTGTGGGGCTTATCCGAGAGTCCACGGAAGCCCGGGCGGTGAAAGATAGGGTAATGGCACAATTGACCGCTATGGGCCATACAGTGCATGATTGCACCTGCAACAACGGCACGGGCAAGGAGGATGTACTCAAGCGTATTGTGGCAGCCTGTAATAGTCATGAGGTGGATATAGATGTGTCCATCCATTTCAACGCCGCAGCGAATCCGAAGCCGGACGGGAGGACAACGGGAACGGAAGTCCTGGTGTATGGCAAGGCTTCCCCCGCCGTCCCCTGGGCACAGCAGATAGCCGATAGCATAGCGGCGCTGGGATACCGTAACCGTGGCGTTAAGGAGCGCCCGGGGCTGTATGTCCTCAAGCATACCAAGGCACCGGCTCTGCTGGTTGAGTGCTGTTTTGTGGATGATCCGGACGATGTGGCGATATACAACGCTGACCGTATGGCTGCGGCTATTGTAGCCGGCATAACTGGACAGGCTGCAGAGACCACGGCAGATGCGGCAAGGTTGGCGGCAATGAGCCGGGAAGAATTTGTGGAGTACATTGGCCGGATGGCTGCGGCCGACATGCAGACATCCGGCATCCTGGCAAGCGTGACGGCGGCGCAAAGCATTCTGGAGTCGGGCTATGGTAAGTCAGAGCTGGCGCTGCAGGCGCTTAATCTGGGCGGGATGAAAGCGGAGCTGTCCGGCAATACATGGGCGTCAGCCTGGGACGGCCGTGTCTATATCAAGGATACAGCGGAGCAGCGAGAGGACGGCAGCTATTACACAATAACGGCGGCTTTTCGGTCTTATCCATCGGTGGCGGCATACTTAGCTGACCATTCCGCTTATCTGGCCGGGGCAAGGGCGGGAAGTGACCTGCGGTATGCTGGTGTAGTTGGTTGCAGAGATTACCGACAAGCATTCCAGATTCTGAAAGATGGCGGATATGCTACCTCCTTAGAATATGTAGGCAAGCTCTGTGCAGTGGTCGAGCGCTGGAACCTTACCCGGTTCGATGGTGTATCTCAGGAGCCGGATGGCAGCCTGTGGGCCAATATCGCTGGACTGTCATATACCTGGGCGGAGGCATCCAATTTTGGGCAGATGCTGGCTCAGAGCGGGATACGGACGGAGCTCCGGCGAGTAAACATATTGGAATGACGTGCGATGCTACACAATTAAAATAAAAGAGGGGATGTTTCCCCTCTTTTTTATGTAGATTAATCATCCTTTTCAGAAATTGATTTAGATGTTTTGGTATGTGCACTACGTGTACCTTTAATAAAAGTAGCAATAACCGAACTTATTCCAGCCATTCCAAGTATTGAACCAGATATTGCACCACTATTTTCAGGGACAAGAATAACAATAATTATAGCCGCAATTATACAACTTGCACCTAGAAAAAAAGCGAATAAAATGCCTAATAGACTATCTCTTGATTCTATATCTATTATTTTCTTTTCCATACTCTGACGATGTTTTGCCTGATTTTCAGCCATTGATAATATTCTGTCTGCTGAACCAGGAACAATATCCTCATATCCCTTCATGATACTGGGAGGAGGCAGCGGGCCACTAAATTCACTCATTACACTGGTTACAACTTGGCGAACCTGCTCTCTTTGTTCCTCCTCCATTTCAGCATCTACTTGAAGGCTGGCTTCCGGTTTAGTATCAGCTGCGGGCTTGCTTAAAACTTCCTGTGCCTTTTCGGATTGCGTTTCCGACATTTTCCCAATCACTCCTTAGTGCATCATAGTCTTTTTGCTTATTACCAGAAAGATCCGGCCATGTTTTTCCAACACCACCTAAATCTAGAACTTTGACATACCCATCAAGGAAATTTTTGCTTATTTTGATTTTCATATAATCACTCCTTTACAAGCATCGTTTCCATAAATAATACACATGTTACTAAAATGCATATTATTTTGTATTCTTATTATAACCTATCATATGTAAAAATCAATGAATAGTGTATTAATTTTTTTTCTATTTATTAAAATTTTTAACAATTTATATGTTTTTGTCTGCATATGGCGATATATGCTGATTTTTGCAAAAAAGTAGTTTGGTGTTGTATAAGTAACCAGACAGGGCGTAGCCGCTCTGGGGGTCCCCCAATACCTGGGGCGGTTGTTTATTTAAAAGCTTTTCTTTATGTGTTTGGCCTGCGGGAGGGATACCTGTAGAGCAATTAAAAAAGAACAAAAATAATAATCAATAATACGAAATAAATAAGTTTAAAAACTGAATAACTCGTGTTGCATTTCGTGTTGCATAGTATGGTATTATAATATAATTAAGCCGATTAAAATGCGAAAAACTGTATTATAATACAATGCATAATCCCGCATTTACGCCATTCCCCGTAAATACGGGATGTGTTTCTACCTATTATAATGGGTTCGAATCCCCCGTGCTTCATTTTTTGATCTCAGTTATGATTACTGAGGTCTTTTTTTATATGTGAAACTTTTGATGGAACTTTGCAAGTGCAGAAAAGTGTTATATAATTTAAAGTAATTGCGATGAAAAGGGGGAATTCATTTATGGGAAGACGGGATAAGGTAAACTATTATCTGGATTTGGCGGAGGTTGTATCACAGAGGTGTACCTGTATCAGAAGACATTATGGGGCGGTTATCGTAAAAAATGATGAGGTTATATCAACCGGGTATGTGGGGGCACCCAGAGGAAGGAAGAATTGCTCCGATATAGGAGAATGTATACGGACTAAGATGAAGATACCGAGAGGCGAGAGGTATGAGCTGTGCAGGAGTGTTCATGCTGAGGCCAATGCCATAATCAGCGCCTCGAGGGATGAAATGATCGGAAGTAGTTTATATCTGGTGGGAATTGAAGTGGACAACGGTTCTTATATTGAAAATTCGTGCTGTTGTTCTATGTGTAAGCGTTTGGTGATTAATGCAGGTATTGAAAAGGTATACTTAAGGGATACAAAGGATGAATTTCGAGAGGTTATGGTGAGCGAATGGATAGAGAATGATGAGTCTTTAACAGGAGCTTTTGGGTACTGATTTTGAGTTTATTAACGATGTGAGAAATAGTGGTGCAATATTTGGTGTAATCTAGGGGGCAAAATGGTACAGGTAGCATTTTATGATCGGGCAGAGGATTCGGTATATAAATTTGCAGTAATAGGGGCGAAAAAGGACGGTAGATGGCTTTTATGCAGACACGGAAAACGGAATACATGGGAATGTCCCGGCGGCCATAGAGAAGCTGGGGAAAGGATTGAAGATACGGCAAAAAGAGAATTGTTTGAAGAGACAGGAGCGGAGACGTATGTGCTGCATCCTGTGTGTGCTTACTCATGTATGAGAAATGGAGGAGAAGCGAGCTTCGGTATGTTGTATTTTGCGCAGATCGAGAGTCTGGGCATTCTGCCGGATTATGAGATTGCAGAGGTGAAGTGCTTTGATGAGCTTCCGAAAGAAAGGGAGTTTTGGACGTATCCTGATATTCAGCCGTATTTAATTGAAAAATTGGACAGCTTTATTGAGGAAGGGCTTGCAAAAGAATAAAAATGAAAAAGATTATATCTATATATTTGAAGCCTTATTATGGTCGAATGGGAATTGGGTTTGCGATTAAGTTTATTGGATCAGTTATGGACTTGTGCATCCCATGGGTGCTGGCATATGTAATTGACAATGTAATTCCGGCGGGGAGCCTGAAGCAGATTTATTTATGGGGCGGGGTTATGGTTTTCTGTTCCTTGCTGGCGGTGGCTTTTAATATTATTGCGAACAGGATGGCATCCAGGGTAGCCAGTGAGGCGACTCAGATTATAAGGCATGATTTATTTGCCAGAACAATGTACCTTTCTGACAGGCAGACGGATTCCTTTACAAAGCCGTCATTGATATCCAGGCTGACGACAGATACCTATAATGTGAATCAGATGATAGGCAGAATTCAGAGACTGGGTGTAAGGGCGCCAATTCTGCTTGTGGGGGGTATTATTTTTACTATGGCGTTGGATCCGGTGCTGGCTTCGGTGCTTTTACTGGTAATGCCGATATTGGCTTTTGTTATGACGGCGGTTTCCAGGAAGGGAATGCCTTTATATCGGAAGCTGCAGGAAGCGGCGGATAAGTTTGTGTGTCTGGTGAGGGAGGATATTGCGGGAATCCGTGTAATTAAGGCACTTTCAAAGATGGATTATGAGAAAAATAAGTTTGATGGCGTCAATCAGATGGTTATTACCTGCGAACGGAACGCTGAGCAGACAATGGCAGTGCTGAATCCCGCAATGAACATGCTTCTGAATCTGGGTCTTGTCGGAGTGATTTTGGCAGGGGCTTACAGAGTAAATGCGGGAACGTCTGAGGTTGGAAAAATATTGGCGTTTATGACCTATTTCACCATTATTTTGAATGCGATGATGTCGATCTCCAGAATGTTTGTCATTATAAATAAAGCGGTGGCATCCGGAGCCAGAATACAGCAGGTATTAGACTGCGAAGATGATATGGTTACTGTGACGGAAGATATGAAGGCAGCTTCTGTTAATGAAACGGAGGCCGGGAATAAAGGAATTGTATTTGACAGGGTTACCTTTTCCTATAATAAAACGGAAGCGAACCTGAAGAACCTCTCCTTTTCGGTAAAAAAAGGGGAAATGCTTGGGGTTATTGGGGCAACGGGCTCGGGAAAAACTACGTTGGCGGCACTTCTGATGCGGCTGGTTGATGTGGATGAGGGAAGAATCCTGATTGATGGGCGGGATGTGCGAAGTTTTGAAAAAAAGGAGCTGAGAGAAAAGTTCGGGGTAGTGTTCCAGAATGATACTATTTTTGAGGACTCCATTTTTGAAAATGTAAGGATGGGGCGGAAGCTGAGTGAGGAGGATATTGAGAAGGCACTTGTATATGCGCAGGCAGATGAGTTTACCAGGGAGAAGGAGCAGAGTGAGGGCGCTATGCTTGACATTAAGGGGGCCAATCTGAGCGGCGGACAGAAGCAGCGTATCCTGATTGCCAGGGCACTGGCGGCACATCCGGATTTTCTGGTACTGGATGATTCCTCCAGTGCGTTGGACTACAGGACGGACAGCAGGTTGCGCAGGCAGCTGAAGGAGCATTTCAGGGATACTACGACTATCATGATAGCCCAGAGAATCAGTTCGGTGATGCATGCAGATCATATTCTGGTGCTGGAGGACGGGGAAATGATAGGATATGGAACGCATGAGGATCTGATGGAAAGCTGTGAAATCTATCAGGAGATAAGTCGTTCACAGACCGGGGCAGAGTACAAATCTGGAGTGGAATACGGACATGGAGAGGAGGGGGAAAGAGGAGGTTATGAAAAAAGAAAAGGGGAAGGCAGGTACGCTGATCCGTCTGGGGGGTTATCTGCTTCACTATAAATGGTATCTGGCTGCGGCATTGGTGCTTACGGTGGGAAGCAATCTTTTTGCCTTGATTGGGCCGATGCTTTCCGGGTATGCGGTGGATGCGATTGAACCGGGGCCGGGGAAGATGAATTTTGGCAGGGTTTTTTATTTTGCGGCCTGGATGGCGGGATTTTATGTGGTTTCTTCAATTTTTTCCTATATGCTGCAGGTGCTGATGATTGCCATAAGCCGGAAGGTGGTTTACCGGATGAGGAAGGATGTGTTTGAGAAGCTGCTTTCACTCCCGGTGGGGTATTTCGATGTGCATCAGAGCGGGGATATCATCAGCCGGATTTCCTATGATATAGATACGGTAAATGTATCGCTATCAGATGATGTGGTACAGCTGCTGACGACGGTGATAACGGTGAGCGGCGCTTTTGTTATGATGGTTTTGATTTCACCAAGGCTGGTGCTGGTATTTGCGTTTACGCTGCCGCTGTCGGTTTGTATTACCAGGTATCTGACGGGGAAAACCAGGCCTCTTTTCCGGGAGAGATCCGCAAAGCTGGGAGCGTTGAACGGTTTTGTAGAGGAAATGGTATCCGGGCAGAAGACGCTGAAGGCGTACTGTCAGGAGGAAAATACGATTGACCGGTTTGAGGAAAGAAATGAAAATGCCATGAAGGCATATTACAGGGCGGAATATTACGGTAGTATTGTAGGGCCGATGGTGAATTTTGTGAATAATCTTTCGCTTTCCCTGATTAGCGTGTTCGGTGCGGTGCTTTATCTGTTCGGGCAGATGAGTATTGGCAATATTTCCTCCTTTGTGCTGTATTCCAGGAAGTTTTCAGGGCCAATCAATGAGGCGGCGAATATCATCAGCGATTTGCAGTCCTCCATTGCTGCTGCGGAGCGGATTTTCCGGCTGCTGGATGAAGAGGAGGAGCCGGCGGACAGTCCGGGCTGTGTGGATCTGAAGGATGCACAAGGGGATGTGGAGCTGTCCCATGTAAAATTTGGTTACAATTGTGTTAAAACTATTATCCATGACTTGAGTTTTCATGTAAAACCCGGTAAAATGGTAGCGGTTGTGGGGCCGACGGGCGCAGGAAAGACAACGTTAATCAATTTGCTGATGCGGTTTTATGATATCCAGAGTGGGAATATCAGTGTGGATGGGACGGACATTTCAGGGATAACGAGAGCGAGCCTGAGGCAGTCTTATGCTATGGTTCTGCAGGATACCTGGCTGTTCCAGGGAAGCATTTATGAAAATCTGGCTTATGGGAGCCTTAGCGGCATGGAGCAGGGAGCCATAGAGGAAAAGGTCAGGGAAGCGGCTGCTGCTGCGGGAATTGACGGTTTTATACGAAGGCTTCCTCAGGGCTATGATACGATACTGACCGATGAAGGGACGAATATTTCCAAAGGGCAGAAGCAGCTGCTGACGATTGCGCGGGCGATGCTTCTTCCGGCCAGGATGCTTATATTGGATGAGGCGACTTCCAATGTGGATACCCGTACCGAAATGAAAATCCAGGAGGCGATGCGCAGGCTGATGGAGGGGAAAACCTGTTTTATTATCGCCCACAGATTATCTACGATACGCAATGCCGATATAATTCTTGTGGTGAATGACGGAGACGTGGTTCAGCAGGGTACTCATGATGAGCTGATATGTCAGGAGGGCCTGTACAGACAGATGTACCTGGCACAGTTTGAGTAAGGGACCTGTGCTGGCTTCGGATGGTAACCGGATTGCAGGCAGAAGTCCGGCTATCCGGGCTGTTGCGATTTTACCTGTATTTCTCAACCGATACATTATTTATCTATTTTTCTTTTGACGGATAAGTGATACAATAGGGGAGAGAGATTATACGAAGGAATTTGTCGGATGAATAAAAGAAAAATGAATGACACGCAGGTTGAAAGAGGGGGGACTGCATACGGAAGGGCAATGATTGCCGTGGGAATAACTGCGGCGGTGCTTGCTCTTGCTTATCTTGCAGGCGCCTTCTTTTTTGCTGGGCATTATTACTGGAGGACACAGATAGATGGGACGGATTACAGCTTTCGTTCCAAGGAACAGGTGCGGGAGGAGATTCTGAATCCTTCCGTTGCTTACGAGCTGCAGATTTATGGCCGGGAGGATATGCAGGATATTGTAAAGCCGGATCAGGTGGGGATGACCTATGTTTATGATAATACGCTGGATCGGATCAATGCGCAGCTTACAGGGCTGAAGTGGCCGATGATGTTTTTTGGAGGGAGAGATTTTGAGCTTCCCAAGGCGGTGACGTACAGTGACGATGCATTGGCGGAGCGGCTGAGTGAGACGGTTTTTTTTAAGAAGGCCAATATCCACCCTCCGGAGGATGCGTACATAAGCGGTTATATTGAGGGCAGGGGATATGAAATTGTTCCTGAGTATCCGGGTACCGTGGCGGATTTTGACCGGGTGAAGGATGCGGTGGCGGAGGCGCTTGAAAAGCTTCAGGAAACATTGGATCTGGATGCGGGCGGTTTTTACCAGAATGCGGCAGTGAAGTCGGATGATAAGGCTTTGAGGAAAGCGCTTGAGAAGGCAACCCGGTATGTGGGCGCTGTCATAACTTATGATTGGAACGGCGAAAGGGAAGTGGTTGATGGGAGTGTGATCAGCCAGTGGATTACGATTACGGATGACGATGTGATGCTGGATGAAGAAGCGGCCCGGGAGTATGTGAACGGTCTGGCCAGAAAACATGATACTTATGGCAGGGATCGTAATTTTACCACGACAATGGGGAATACTATTCTGCTGAAGAGCGGTTCTTACGGCTGGTGGACGGACCGGGCGGGAGAGACGGCCGCGCTTCTTGAGTCTGTCAGGAAGGGCGAGCAGGTGGAGAAGGAACCTCTTTATTTTGCCAGAGGTTATGCCACCGGGGCGCCGGGAGAAGATATTGGGGCTTCCTATGTGGAAATTGATATGGGAAACCAGCATTTATATCTTTATATGAACGGGGAGCTGATTCTGGAAAGTGATTTCGTGTCCGGTAATATTTCCAGGGGATACGGCACGCCGGCCGGTGTTTTCGGGCTGACCTACAAGGAGAGGAATGCCACGCTGACCGGTGAGAATTATGCGTCGCATGTGGATTACTGGATGCCTTTTAACGGGAATATCGGTATGCACGATGCGTCCTGGAGAGGAAGCTTCGGCGGAGATATTTATATGAGGAACGGTTCTCATGGGTGTATCAATCTGCCGCGTGATAAGGCGGAGGAAATTTACGGATATATGGAACGGAATTTTCCGGTAATCTGTTATTATTAAGTAACTTTGAAAGTGCTGGACAGTTACATTATTAACTGCAAAGTGTCAGATGGAATCGCAGTGGTTCAGTTGTCTGAACTATTACAGGGAATTGGTTTGGGGGACAAATCATGAGAAATAAGGAATTGACGCCCAGGCAGCGGGAAAAACAGGAGCGCCGGATCGCAAGGCGCAGGAAATTTATGGAGAGAATTGCTGAAAATGGAGGGGATATTCTGCGGTCCGATAATTTTAAGAGTACGCGCAGAAGTATTCAGCACGGGACCATTTCCGTGCACAGCCATTGCATCAGCGTGGCGGGCTGCAGCCTGGCAATCCACGAAAAACTGGAGAAAATGGGGATAAAGAGCGAGGAAAAGGATATTATCAGAGGAGCGCTGCTTCACGATTATTTCCTTTATGACTGGCATCATCATAAGCATGACAGGGGGCTGTGGAATATGCATGGCTTCAGTCATCCCAGGACAGCGCTGAAAAATGCCGGAAGGGAGTACCGGCTATCTCCCAGGGAGCAGGATATTATCAAGAAACATATGTGGCCGCTTACCATTGTTCCGCCTTTATGCAGAGAGGCATGGATCGTGACGGCGGCGGATAAGTACTGTTCATTTCTGGAAACGGTGGAGCCGCGGCTGAAGGCTGTGAAGCATTTGGGCAGGCATTGGACGACACTCCCCCGCAGAAGCGGTGGCGAAGAAAAGGAGCCAAAGACGCAGGAAAACGGGGAACTGGCAGCAGAAGAAATAAAGGCGGCAGAAAAATAAAACTGACGGCATGCAGGAGGCAAATGGAAGGATTATTTGCAAGATTAACT
>OLJW01002675.1_pt1 | contig 15062 bp, 10 predicted proteins | sample 1603411 | NCBI WGS metagenome assembly OLJW01 (sample SAMN04168659, study PRJEB22393) | human gut metagenome | biome: human gut microbiome; feature: stool | host: Homo sapiens | collected 2014-05-12 | reverse complement strand
GTCTGCGGCATCCGCTTCTATTGGGTGTTCTGCGTGTTCCCGCACTTCCGCACCTTTGCGAACATCATGATGGTCTACCCCATCAGCCTGGGTACCACGGCGTTCTTTATGGTCGTGGCGGTACTACTTTGCCACCCGGCACGCACCTATCGCACCACCCAAGCCAAAGCGACAGCCCGCTAAACACCGCACTCAACGCCACACCAGTCATTAATTGACAATATGCAAGCTCATATAGTCGATAAAGCGCCTCGTGGCGATAGGCATGGTGTCCCAGCTGCGCCAGGCTGCCACTACGTCGCGCGAGGGGGCGTGCACGATGGGACGTACGCGAATATCGGCCCGCACGCCCTCGACGGTACGGCGATACAGCATGCTCACGCCTAGGCCCTCCTCCACCATCGCCATGATGGTGTAGTCGTCGGTCACCTCACTCGTCACATGTGGCGACAGCCCATGCGCCGCGAATGCATCGAGCACCAGGCTCTGTTCGCCCTCATCCAGCAGCACAAACGGCTCGGACGCCAAGTCGGCGAGCGTTACCTTTTCCTTTGCCGTCAGCGGATGCGCGGCCGGCAGCAATGCTACCAACTCGTCGTGATAGACCACGCGCTTCTGGAGCCCGGCGGTAAATCCGCGCGCCGTAAAACAAAAATCAACCACGCCATCGTGTACCCATTGAGCGTTGCGCGTGTAATCGCCCTGCTTGAGGGTAAAGCGTACACCCGGGTGCAGGGCCCCAAAATCGCGGATCACACGCGGCAGCACGGTACGACTCACATTGGTAAACGTCGCGATTCGAATATCAGTCGAGGAGAGCCCCAGCAGCTCCTGGCGCTTACCCTCGAGCTCGGCCTCAGCGGTCACAATCTGGCGCAGGAACGGCAGATATTGTTTACCGTCGCGCGTAAGCGACACACCCTGCTTACCGCGCTCGATAAGCGTGGTACCCAGCTCGCGCTCGAGCGCCTTGACGGCCTGGCTCACCGCACTTTGCGTATAGCCCAGCTCGTCCGCCGCGCGTTTCAGGCTGCCGAAATCGACCACCATACACACAATCTGATACCGCGATGCCATCGTGCCTCTCCATCGATGTAGCCGTAAAACGTTTTGCCAGGGCTTTTTCTTCCAACATTAGTATTTCTTAATCATACTGAAGATACATTCGCTTTACTACATCTAAATCTGGGAGCAGAATCCTTTTTACGAAACCGTTCTGTAACAAAAGGAGTCCCATGGATCGCAAAAAAGCAATCGCGCTCTCATTTTCCGTTCCCGTCGCATGGGGCTTTTCGTATCCCCTCATGAAGATCGGCATGGACAGCATGAACGCCACGAGTATCGTCGCGCTGCGCTGCATCATCGCCTTTGCGGCTTGCCTGCTGCTCTTCCACAAGCACACGTTGCGCATCAACCGCGACCTCATGGTCCGAGCCGCCATCATCGGCGCCATTATGGCAACCGAGCTCACCTGCATGTGCTTGGGCTCTAGCCTCACCTCTGCCTCCACTGCCGGCTTTTTGCAGAGCCTGACGGTCGTGATCGTGCCGTTTGCCAACGCCGCCCTGCTGCGTCGCGCCCCCGAGCGCAAGGTGCTCGTCGGCACCGCCATCGTCACCTGCGGCATGCTGCTGCTCTCGGGCGCCGACTTCACCATCGAACGCGGGCAGAAGATCGCGCTGGTGGGCCGCAACGGCGAGGGCAAGACGACCTTCGCGCGAATGCTCATCGGCCAGCTCGCGCCGACCGAAGGGTCGATCCGGCTGGGCGCCAACGTCCGCGTCGGGTACTACGCTCAGAATCAGGACGACCTGATGGAGGGTGAATTCACCGTCTACGACACGCTCGACCGCGTGGCCGTGGGCGACATCCGCACCCGCCTGCGCGACATCCTGGGCGCCTTCCTCTTCCGCGGCGAAGAGGTCGACAAGAAGGTCAAGGTGCTCTCGGGCGGCGAACGCTCGCGGCTGGCCATGGCGCGCCTGATGCTCGAACCCTATAACCTGCTGGTGCTCGACGAGCCGACGAACCACATGGACATGCGCTCGAAGGACATCCTCAAACGCGCCTTGCAGAAATACGACGGCACGGTGGTGGTCGTTTCGCACGACCGCGAGTTCCTGGACGGTATCGTCGACAAGGTCTACGAGTTCCGCGACGGCGGTGTGAAGGAGTACCTGGGCGGCATCTACTACTTCCTCGAAAAGCGCAAGCTCGATTCGCTGCGCGACGTCGAGCGCAAGGAGGCGCCCGCACCCGCCGCCGCACCGAAAACCGAGGTGCCGAAGCTGACCTACGAGCAGAAAAAGGAGCAGGAGAAGCTGCTGCGCAAACTGCGCCGTGCCGTCGAAAGCATCGAGACGGAGTTGGCCGAAACGGAACGGCGGATCGCCGATTACGATGCCCGCTTCGCCGCCGCGACCGCCTACGACGAAGCCGACTACAAGGCCTACGACGACCTCAAAGCGCACTACGACCACCTGATGCACGAGTGGGAGAAGGCCTCCTACGAACTCGAAATCACCGAAAACGGCTGACCTCCCCGATGAACGTACTGCTGCTCAATGCATCGCCCCACCCCGCGGGGATCGTCTCGCAGGCGCTCGACGCAGCGGCCTCGACGGCCCGGCAGGCCGGAGCGGAAACGGTCAAGGCCGAGCTCTACCGGGCGCCGATCGCCCCCTGCACGGGATGTATGCGCTGCCGCGCGACCAGCGTCTGTCCGCTGCCGCACGACGCGGCGCACGAGTTGGGCGAAGCGATCCGCCGCGCCGACCTGCTCGTCGTCGGGACACCGACCTACTGGGGCGGGATGGCCGCGCGGCTGAAACTGCTCTTCGAACGGCTCGTGCCGGTCTTCATGGGCGAATCCCCGCGCGGAATTCCGCAGCCGCGTCTCAAAGGGCGGCAGGCCGTCGTCATCGCCGCCTGCACCACGCCGTGGCCCTTCAATCTGCTCTTCCGCCAGAGCCGGGGCGCCGTGCGCAGCGTACGCGAAGTGCTCTCGACGGGAGGCATGCGCATCCGCTCGGTCGAGATCGCAGGCACCAAAGCGCTCGACGGTCATCTGCCCGAAGCCGCCAGGCGCAAAATCGAACGGCTCGTGGAGCGGGCCCTGAAAACGAAATGACATTACGCTATGGATAACAACCTGATTTTCGGCATCCGCCCCGTGGTGGAGGCCATCGAAGCCGGACGGGAGATTGAAAAACTCTACATCCGCAAAGGCGCCGAAGGGCAGTTGATGACCGAACTGCGCGACCTCTGCCTGCGCCACCGCGTGCACGTGCAGGAGGTGCCCGTCGAGAAGCTCAACCGGCTCGTGCGCGGCAATCACCAGGGCGTCGTGGCGCAGATCGCCGCGATCGCATACGTGCAGCTCGACGATATCCTCGAACGTGTCCCCGACGACGAGACGCCGCTGGTGGTGGTCTTCGACGGCGTGACCGACGTGCGCAACTTCGGCGCGATCGCCCGCTCGGCCGAGTGCGCCGGCGCGCACGGGCTCATCGCGCCGCTCAAAAATTCCGCGCCGGTCAACGCCGAAGCGATCCGAGCATCGGCCGGCGCGCTCACGACGATCCCCGTCTGCCGCGTCGGCTCGATCCGCAACACGATCAAAACGTTGCAGGCCGAAGGGTTTCAGGTGGTCGCCGCCACCGAAAAGAGCCGCAAACTGCTCTACGACGCCGACCTGCGTCGTCCGACCGCGCTCGTAATGGGCGCCGAGGAGACCGGTATCTCGAAGGAGGTGCTCAAACTCTGCGACGAACGACTGGCCATTCCGCTCATCGGCCGCATCGAATCGCTCAACGTCTCGGCCGCTGCGGCCGTAATGCTGTTCGAAGTCGTCCGCCAACGCATCGGCGCAGCGACCGAGTGAACCCTCGTCCGGAAACACCCCTAAATCCGCAATAACCATGAACCGCCTGAAAAAATTCCTGACCGACACGGCCGACTCGCTGCTGCGGGTCGCCCTGCGCTATCCCGTCGAGGCAGCGCTCTGCATCTACGCCTGTATCTTCGGCGCGATCCAGATCGAATGGAGTTTCGACTACCATATGCTGCTCGCGGCCGACGGCGCCGCCACCGAAATGCGGCAGCTGCCCGACGGCATCTTCACGATGCTGCCGCTGACGATGCTCGCGACGCTCGTCGTACACACGCTCGTCGGCCGGGCCTCGCGGGCATGGCGCACGCTCTACCTGCTGGTACCGCTGCTGCTGACGATCGCCTCGTGGCTGCTGGGCAAGGAGTGGTTCGGAACGAGCCGGTTCTTCATCACCTCGGCCGTTCTCGCGCCACTCGGACTGCTCATGGCCCGCCGCACCCTGCCCAACGGCCCGTTCGTACGACAAACGTTGGGATACATTCGCGCTGCGGTCGTCGGCGGGATCTTCGCGCTGACGGCCATGCTCTCCGCGATGGCCATCTACCACTCGGTCATCTACATCTTCAATATCCCGGCGTCATGGGAAGTCCGTAATCTCGTCGACTCCTACATCGTCCTCTTCTCGTGGGCTCTGCTCTGGCCCCTGACCGCATTGGCACGACTCGACGGCTACCTGTCGGATGAACCGCAGGGCACGAAAACGACCGACACGCTGCTCAACTGGATTCTCGCGCCGGCGCTGCTCGTCTACGCGGCGATCCTCTACCTCTACTGCCTGCAAATCCTCTTCACGTGGTCGCTGCCCAAAGGGGGCGTCGCCTATCTGGTCTTCGGCTTCACGATGGCCCTGTTCACGGTCAAGGCATTGCAGGAACTCGTCGTGCGGCGGCGCTACGACTGGTTTTTCGACCGCATCAGCATCTTCGCGCTGCCGCCGCTCGTGCTCTTCTGGGCCGGCGTCATGCAGCGCGTCGGCGACTACGGTCTGACCGACTGGCGCGTCTACCTCATCGTCTGCGGCGCGATCATGACCGCAGCCGTCGCACTCTTCGCCGCACGCCGCACCGGACGTTACTACTACATCGCCGCAACGGCCTTCGTCCTCTTCTTCCTGACGGCCTACATTCCCCGCTTCTCGGCCACGGCGTTCTCGCTGCGGTCGCAGACCGCGCGCGCCGAGCGGCTGGCCGGCCAAACGGGGCTGCTCAACGAATCCGGCCGACTCGATCTGTCCCGCATCGACGAACGCGACACGGCGCAGCTCAAACGTTATCGCGAGCTCTACGCCTCGCTCGACTACCTCGACGACCACGATACGCTGCTGCTGGCCGACCGCTTCGGCATCACCCGCTCCCGCGAACTCCTCGGCCGCTTCCATAGCGACCGGATCAGAGACTATATCCAGTGGGGCTACGAGCTCGATACCGCCGAAGCGGCAGCCCTCACAAGCTCCTACTCGAACTCGGAACTCCGTGCACCGCTCCGCATCGACGGCTACCGGTACTGCTACGCCCCCGTCTCCTTCTCCTACAACAACGGAAGCTCGCGTTATACAACCTCGGGCGACACGCTGCGGCTCTACCTGCCCGACGGACGGGAGCTTTTCCGCCGTTCGTTCGACGAGCTGTTCACGGAGCGTTGCGACCAGCTACTCTACTGGCCCGACGACGAGCCGCTCTACACGGCCGACAACCTCTTGTTCTACCGCACCGATTCGCTGCTCATCTCGTTCAGCTGGGCCGAGGTATCGCGCGGGAAGCACCGTTATGTCGCTCTGAACGTCGACAAATTCTATACGAAATAACCCGTATTGGAAACCAAACTGCAACACCCCCTGCTGGGTGAAATCGTCCTCTGCCAGACCCGCCGTGCACGCCGCATCTCGCTTTCGGTGCGCAGCGCAGGCGGCGTGAGGCTGAGTTTTCCCTGCAACGTACCGCGCGCACGCGCGCTGGCCTTTCTGGAATCGAAAACCGACTGGGTGATCCGGACGCGCGACCGGCTCGCGGCACGCGCTGCGGCGCATCCGGCACCCGACTCGTGCGACATCGAGGCATTGCGCAGCGCCGCCAAGGCCGAACTGCCCACGCGCGTCGAAGAACTGGCTCGGCTGCACGGGTTCCGCTACGGACGGGTGACGATCCGTGCGTCGCGCACCAAATGGGGCTGCTGCACGGGCGACAACAACCTGTCGCTGAGTCTCTTCCTGATGACCTTACCCCCGCATCTGCGCGACTTCGTACTGCTGCACGAACTCTGCCACACCGTCCACCACGACCACTCGCCCCATTTCCACGCACTGCTCGACCGGCTCACCGGCGGCAACGAAAAACTCCTCAGCCGTGAGCTGAGGAGCTATTCGATACCGGCTCGGTAGCCGCGCTATTCGTACTGGCCGCTTTTGAGACGCATCACCTCCTCCTTGGTCAGGAAGCGCCATGCGCCGCGTTTGAGATTCTTCTTCGTAAGGCCGGCGTAGTAGACGCGGTCGAGTTTGCGCACCGAGTAACCCAGCGACTCGAAGATGCGCCGCACGATGCGGTTGCGCCCCGAGTGGATCTCGATGCCGATCTCGCTCTTGTCCTCCTTGACGTAGGCGATCTCGTCGGCGTGGATCTCGCCGTCCTCGAGCGTGATGCCCTCCGCGATACGATCCATGTCGGCCCGCGTGAGCGGCTTGTCGAGCGACACCTGATAGATCTTCTTCTTGCGGTACGACGGGTGCGTCAACTGGCGCGTCATGTCGCCGTCGTTGGTGAAGAGCAGCAGCCCCAACGAATTCTTGTCGAGCCGCCCCACCGGATAGATGCGCTCCTCGCAGGCGCCCTTCACCAGATCCATCACCGTTTTGTCGGCGTGGGGATCTTCGAGCGAAGTGACATAGCCTTTGGGCTTGTTGAGCACCAGATAGACCTTCTTTTCCCCCTCGATGCGGCTGTCGTTGAACTTCACCTCGTCGGTCGGCTTCACCTTCGATCCCAATTCGGTCACGATCACGCCGTTGACCGAAACCAGTCCGGCCTGGATATAGTCGTCGGCCTCGCGGCGCGAGCAGAGTCCCGACTGGGCGATGAAACGGTTCAGGCGGATTTCTCCCGTCTGCACGTTGGGATTATAGCGGGGATAGCTCTTGGGCCGAACCTCGCCGCGGCGATCGTCGCGCTTGAATCCGCCCGCGGACTTCGGACCGTAACGTTTCGGCGCCCCCGCACGTTCGCCGTGACGGAAATCCCCCTCCTGCTCGCCGTAGGGGCGCTTGAACCCGAACTTGCCGGCGGATTTGCGCCCGTAGGCGGGCTTGTCGCCGTATTTCGGCGCACCGAAGGGTTTCTTCCCGTAGGGACGCGGACGATCTTCCGCCGCGGAACGCTCGCCGCCGTAGCCGCCCGAACGATCCGAACGGGGCCCGTCCGGACGGCCCCGGTAAGGCCCCGAAGGCCGGCCTTCGCCATATCTGGAACCGCCGGACGGACGGCGCGGGCGCTCGTCGACGGGTCGGTTGTCTTCCGTGAAGTGGGGATTGTACGAAGCACGCCGTGGGGCATGTTCGCGCGGGGTGTCATCGGCATCACGCCGGGGACCGGGGCGACGTTCGATACGTTCGGCGGTCGTCGTGCGCTTGCGCTTGTCGCGTGCGAAACGGTCGAGAACCACCGTCGAGTCGCTGTTGTAGTCTTTCATTTCGATTCAAATTAATTCGTGGCAAAGGTAATCTAATTTTCGCAGATTGTCCGCACAAATCGCACCAAATCAGCCGCCACGGCGAAAGAATCAGCATTTGTCCGTAAAAATGCCTCGCGCGTATCTCCGCGGGCATTCCTAAGGCCGGTCGTCCTCCGCCGGAACGGCGCGGAACCGCATGGGTTCCACCCGCACAGCCGGCCGTAAATCCGCAGCGGGCTGCCGGCATCGCACCGTCATGCAAATATATTTGGTTCTGCCCGCGGCTTGCACTATCTTTGCGGCACGTTAAACCCCTCGTTTATGAATCGGGAAATCCTGCGGCTCGCGCTTCCGAACATCGTTTCCAACATCACCGTCCCCGTCATGGGTATCGCCAGCACGATGATCGCCGGCAATCTGGGCGGCGGCGACACCACGCGCGCGATCGGATCGCTGGCCGTCGGCGTTTCGATCTTCAACTTCATCTACTGGAACTGCTCCTTCCTGCGCATGGGCACGAGCGGACTGACGGCGCAGGCCTACGGCGCGAAGAACCACCGCGAATGCACCGCCACGCTGGCGCGCACGCTGCTCGTCGCGGCCGTATTGGGCGCACTGATCCTGCTGCTGCAATACCCGCTCGGCCAAACGGCGATCTGGGCCATGAACGGCGACGAACTGGTCGCCGAATACTTCTACGCCCGCATCTGGGCCGTACCGGCGGGCATCATGCTCTTCGGCCTCAACGGCTGGTTCATCGGGATGCAGAACGCCCGCATCCCCATGTGGATCGCCATTCTGCAAAACGTCGTCCATGTCGGCTGTTCGTGGTTCTTCGCCTTCCGCTGCGGGATGGGCATCGCCGGCATCGGTTACGGCTCGGTCGTCGCCCAGTATCTCGGCGTGGCGCTGGCCGCCGTGCTGATCGTGGCCAACTATCGGGAGTTCATCACGCGCATCGACTGGTCGGCGGTCTTCGACATGCGGCCGATCCGGCGCTTTCTGGTCGTCAACCGCGACATCATCGTCCGCACGCTCTGCATCGTAGCCGTCTACACCTTCTTCACCGGCGCATCGGCCCGCATGGAGGATCGGACGCTGCTGGCCGTCAACACCATCCTGTTGCAGCTGTTCACCCTCTTCTCCTACATGACCGACGGTTTCGCGCAGGCGGCCGAGGCGCTCACGGGACGGTTCATCGGCGCACGCGACGGGCGGTCGCTGCACCGCTGCATCCGCAACTCGATCTTCTGGTCGCTGGCCGTCGCGGCGGTCTTCGTCGGCATCTACCTCGTCTGGTGGCGCGACCTGCTGCACGTCTTCACCCTGAACAGCCCCGAATCATCGGCCTACATCATCGCAACGGCAGGCGATTACATCGGCTGGATCATCGCCATTCCGATCGCCAGTTCGCTCCCCTTTCTGATGGACGGCATCATGGTCGGCGCGACCCGCACGCGGGTCATGCGCGACTCGATGATTCTGTCGACGATCATCTACTTCGCCATCTTCTTCGCCTTCTCGCCGCTGATCGGCAACAACGCGTTGTGGTGCGCCTTCCTGCTCTACATGCTGCTGCGCGGCGTATTGCAATACTTCATGACCCACCGTTTGAAGGACATCTACCGGCAGGCGGACGCCGCCTGACCCCATACGGAATCCGCCCCTGCGAAGGCTCGTGCATCGCAGGGGCGGACTTATCCGGACAAGAGGGGGCTATTCCTTCATGCAGCGTACCTGCGCACCGCAACTGCGAGCGGCCGATCCCAGCAGTTTCTTCTGAATCGTTTCCAGTACGAACGCACCTGCCTTCGGACTGTCCGGCGCATAAGGCGAGGCGCTCCAAACATACCAGCCGCTCTTCGTAAAGCGCGCGGCACCTGTCGTTCCGAACAACATGCCCGCAGCCGGATAATAGATCTCCTGCCCCTCGACCGTAAAGACCAATCCATCTTTGGCGGAGACGTTCGTCCCCTGCTTGTACCACTGGGAGAAAGGGGCATCGGCCGTCGGAGCGAAGGCCGTCCAGACGAAGCGATGCGACACCCGGTAACCGGGCGGACAAGGATCGTAGATGCTCTTCGCCCCGACATCGGACAGCGCATCCGTGCAACCCCACAGGTCATCTTTCAGGCGGTCGCCGGCAGCGACGTAATACCAGTTGGGATAGGATGCGCCGGTGCTTTCCGGAATTTCGGTGATGAAATTCATCGGATAACGCACCGCAGCCTCCATCGTAGCGGCTGCACCCAGCCGTTCCCCGTCGGCCAGGTGCCAGCCCGGAGCGGCATCGAACGCCGCCGAAGCCGCCGAATCATCCGCAAGTTCGGCGCCCGCCGCATCGTAGACGGCCATACGCTCCTGCGACGAACGGAACGGCACGAACGGGTCTTTGCGGCCCCACTGGTAGAACATGCCGTAGCTCGACGCATTGTCAGCGCCCAGCCAGGCGGCAGCGAGCGCTCCCAGATTGCGATCCATGACCGCCGCTGCGCCGAGACCCTCATAGGGAAGCGCATACCGATGCAGCGACCCTTCCAGATCGGCCGACGTCAGCCACAGATGCCAGCTCCATAGAATCGCACCGTCGGCGTCGCAGGCCGCAACAACGGCATTGCCCTCCACGAAGGGATCGGCCGTCGTAAAACGGATGCGTCCCTCCTCGCCGAGCGAAACCTCCCCGATCAGATTCGGCGCCGTCTGCCACAGCAGCTTCGCGGTCACTGGCCGCAGCGCTTCGGGAACGATTCCGTCCGCCTTCCCGCAGGTCGAACCCGCGGTGTAGGCCGCATCGGGCGGCGTCACCGCACCGTTGCCCATCGTCGTGGCGTCGAACTCGTAACGTCCCGCCCGCGCCACGACGTAGCAGTTGGCCGTCGCCGAGGCATCGAGCGCCACGGGCGCCGGTTCGGTAGCCGCATAAGCGATCGTATTGTAGGTCTTGATATGGTTGGCCGCAAGCACGACCTCCGCCTGCGACGTCTCGCGCACCATCTGTCCGCCCTCCGTATCGGTGATCGTGAAGCGCCAGCCCCGGTAACTGCCCGGCGGAACGACCAGACAGAAGACGACGGGATCGCCTCCGGAGAGCGCGGCGCCCCCGGCACCGCAGTCGAGCAGGATCGACGGATGTCCGGCATCGACGGAACGTATCGTCCACCCGCCGGCGGCCGTCCATTCGAACCGCATTCGTCCGGCAAGCGGCGCACCGTCGAGCGTCGTCAGACGGATCGAGCGGATCGTCGCCGTTCCGGTGAGTTGCAGCCGCACCACGCCGCAGACCGACGTGAAGCGGAGATCGTCCGCACGTGTGCTTCGGGCGGTCATCGGGCTGATGCCCGCAGCGAACGTCCCCGAACCTCCGAAGGGCTGCACCGCAGGAAGCGTCGTCGTCACGCCCGTACCTTCGGCGACAGCATCCGGACGATAGGGATAGCAGGCGTAATAGACCGCGCTTTCAAAAGCCTCGCCGGTGAAATCGGCAGACGTCCCGCCCGCAAAACGGTCGTCGATCGCATAACGGCGGCACGCCGGCGAATCTTCTCCCCACAGCGCGATCGCATCGCCCGCCGACCACCGCACCTCCGTGCCGCGCGGGCCGCCCAGCGACGTCCGGGTCTCGTCGACCCGGGCATGTACCTTCATAAGCGCCGGCGTCTCCTCCGACGGACGCAGCGGCGACTGCGCCTCGTCCGGTTCGATCCGCTCGCAACCGACCGATGCGAGCAGGATCGCAACGAGATAAAACCGTCTCATCGTCCCGACCCTATAAATCCTTCCACGGGTCTTCGACCATCGGCGTGTTACCCGATTCCGACGACGCTGCGAAACCGCGTTCCGCGACGCACTCCGTCGACCGTACTTCCGGAGGCAGATAACCCGCCGCCAACGACAAATGCTCCCGACCGGTTCCGGTACAGGTTGCCTGCAACGTATACCGAGCGCGGAAAACGACTGGTGAAAACGAATGTTCGCACATAACTTCTTTCTGTTAAAAGTTGATATTTTCTCTCTTCGTTTTCTCGCCTCGGCATAGCCCGAACAAGTTCGGCTCTGCGCTCGGCTTATCGAAAACGTTGAACAAAACAAAGATAATAAAATTAACAGAAAAAGTCTTTTTAAATTATAAAAAAATCTTTTTATTTTATTACAAACGTGCGATACGAAAGCTCCGCTTCGGACACTCGCGGAAGCGTGTACGGGAAAAGCAAGGCCCCGAAAAGCCGGAGAGGGGCTGCCGGAGCTTCGAAACGGGATCGACGGATTGCCGACCGCGCCCGTCGCCCGCCATCCCTCTGCCAGAAAGCTCCCGGTACCGATACGGCGAAGGCCGGAGACGGGATGTGAGATCCCGTTCTCCGGCCTTCTGTCGGAAGACGAAAGAGTTCCCGTTATTCGAGACCCTTCATCTTTTTGAGCAGCTCATTGTACTCGTTGTACTTGTCCATCATACCCGGTTCGTCGCGCAGACGGAAGCTGATCGACTTGATGTAATCGACCGTATCCACGTCGTCGGGTTTGAGCTGATGCGCCTTCTCGAAGTAAGGCAGAGCCGCCATGTAAACGACGTTCACCTCTTTCAGGTCGGCATCGTACTCCGACTGGCTGCGGTAATTCTTCTGTCCCATCTCGGTGTTCATGGCGTCGGCCTTGACCGTATAGAACAGGCCCAGATAGTAATTGCCCTCGTAGAGGTCGGGCTTCAACTCGACGACCTTCTTGAACGAATTGATCGTCTCGTCGTAGTTCTTCAATTTGTAGAAGACACGGCCGCGGCCGAACCAGAGGTCGACGTTGTCGGGATCGCTTTCGAGCGACTTGTCGATCATGCCCACCAGGTCGGCGGGATCACCCACGCCCTCCTCCGAGGTATAGAGCTGCATCAGGCCGTCGAGAATCTTCTCGTTCTTCGGGAACTTCTCGATACCTGCCAGCAGTGCGTCCTTCGCCTTGATGAGGAAGGCCGCATCCTTGTCTTTCTGGCCGTAATAGCTGTGGAACAGATAGTAGTAGACATCGCCCGCCTCGTCGGTATAACCGGCGGCCAGCGCGTCGTTGAGCGCCTGTGCACCGCGCGCGAACGATTCGGGATGGTTCGCTCCGTCGACGGTCAGCAGATAGCCGGCATAGTAGAGGAGCGCCGGATCGGCCTCGCCGAAAGCGGGGCACTGCTGCGCCTTGTAGGCGGCCAGATAGGCCTCGGCGCCCGTAAGGTATTCGCCCGCTTCGATCGAGACATTGCCCAGAATCGAGGCGTAATTGGAGATCTGCTCCAAACCGTTCTTGATCTTCGACGCCTGCTTGGGATCCAGCTCGTAGGCCTTGTTATAGGCTTCGATCGCCGTATCGAGGGCACCTTCCTTGATCTCCTGCAACTGCTTCCATGCCACGATCTTCCCGTCGCGCTCGTAGGCGATGAAATAGGGATAGTTCCATGCAATGGCTTTCGAACCGTTGAGCGTCACCTCCTCGGTGCTCGTGGGATCGCCCACCGAAAGTTTCAGCAGCGTCGTCTCCATCGGAGCGAACAGGTTGGCCGTCGGTTCCGCTGCGGCGTCGTAATAGACCCTGCCGCGATTGATCCACGTGGCGGCCTTGGCGTTCTTCTTGGGATTCGCGATGTCGGCATCGCTCTTCTCGAGTTTGGACAACGTCGCCTCCTTATTCACTTTCTGCGCTTCGGCAGCCGGAATGGCCAGCAACGCAGCGGCTGCGGCCATCAAAATGAATCTTTTCATACTCGTTTTAACTAAAATAATTGGTTTATCTCCTGATGTATCTCTTTATTGCTCGGCGGCAGGCGTTTCGTCCGTCGCTGCGGGAGCGGGATTCTCCCCGCCTTCGACCGCCGCCAGCTCCTCCTCCTCGCTGCCCGGAACGGCCATTACCGAGGCGATAGCGTCGCCCTCGCGCAGGTTGATGATCCGCACGCCCTGCGTAGCGCGGCCCGCCACGCGGATCTGCGACACCGCCGTGCGGATCGTGAGACCCGACCGGTTGATAATCATCAGATCGTTGTCGTCAGTCACGGCCTGGATCGAGATCAGTTTTCCGGTCTTCTCGGTAATATTGATCGTCTTGACGCCCTTGCCGCCGCGGTTCGTGATGCGGTACTCGTCCAGATCGGTCCGTTTGCCGTATCCGTTTTCGCTGAGCACCAACACGTCCTGCCCGCTGTCGGGTTCGACACAAATCATGCCGACCGCTTCGTCGCCCTCTTCGAGCGAGATGCCGCGCACGCCGGCGCCCACACGGCCGATCGGACGCACCGTCCGCTCGTTGAAGCGGATCGCCTTGCCCTCGCGCGCCGCGATCATCACCTCGGCCTCGCCGCTGGTGAGCTTCGCCTCGATAAGCTGGTCGCCCTCGCGGATGACGATGGCATTGACGCCGTTGCTGCGCGGCCGCGAATAGGCTTCCAAACGGGTCTTCTTGATCGTACCGTCCTTGGTACACATCACGATATAGTTGTTGTTGACGTACTCCTCGTCGTCGAGGCGCTTGACGTTGATGTAGGCGCGCACCTTGTCGTCCGGTTCGATCTGGATGACGTTCTGGATGGCGCGTCCCTTCGACGAGCGCGTTCCTTCGGGAATCTGGTAGACCTTCAACCAGAAGCAGCGCCCCTTCTCGGTGAAGAAGAGCATCGTGTTGTGCATCGTGGCCACGTAGATGTGCTCGATGAAGTCCTCGTCGCGCGTCGCACTGCCCTTGGCGCCCACGCCGCCGCGGTTCTGCGTGCGGTATTCGGCCAGCGGCGTGCGCTTGATATAGCCCATGTGCGAAATGGTGATGACCATTTCGTCGTCAGCGTAGAAATCTTCGGGATTGAACTCCTCCGAGGCGTAGACGATCTCCGTGCGGCGTTCGTCGCTGTATTTCTCCTTCATTTCGAGCAGTTCGTCCTTGATGATCTTCATCTGCAACGGTTCGCTCCGGAGCACCTCGTTGAAGTAGGCGATCTGCTTCTGCAACTCGTCGCGCTCGGCCGTCAGCTTGCCGTGTTCCAGCCCCGTCAGCGCGCGCAGGCGCATCTCGATGATCGCCGAAGCCTGCAACTCGCTCAGGCCGAACTTCTCCATAAGCGCCGTCTTGGCCTCGTCGGGCGTGCGGGCGGCGCGAATGGTGTGGATCACCTCGTCGATATTGTCCTGCGCGATCAACAGACCCAGCACGATGTGCAGCCGCTCCTCGGCCTTTTGCAAATCGAAGCGCGTGCGGCGCACCACCACGTCGTGCCGGTGCTCGATGAAGTGGCGGATCATGTCGCGCAGGTTGAGCAGGTAGGGACGGCCGTGCACCAGCGCGATGTTGTTCACGGGGAACGACGTCTGCAACGGCGTATTCTTGTAAAGCGTATTGAGCACCACGCTCGCCACGGCATCCTGTTTGAGGATGATGACGATGCGGAGTCCCTGACGGTCCGACTCGTCGTTGATGTAGGAGATGCCCTCGATCTTCTTGTCGTTGATCATGTCGGCGATCTTCTTGATCATCTCGGCCTTGT
>OLJW01002605.1_pt1 | contig 15440 bp, 15 predicted proteins | sample 1603411 | NCBI WGS metagenome assembly OLJW01 (sample SAMN04168659, study PRJEB22393) | human gut metagenome | biome: human gut microbiome; feature: stool | host: Homo sapiens | collected 2014-05-12 | reverse complement strand
TGTCCGCTTTTAAATAGAAAAAGCTTGCAAATTTTGAGAGTTTCCGTTAAGATATAGCGAAAATGGTAGAAAACATTGAGAAAGGAAAGAAGGTATGTTTCAGACGATTATTGGGGCGGTCAGTTCATTTATGTACAGCAAACTTCTGGTGATTATTCTGATCGGTGCAGGTTTATATTTTACAATCCGGACAAGATTTCCACAGGTGCGTTTATTTGAGAGAGCTTGTGAGTCCGTGATGGAGAAGCCGGACGACAAAGAGGCAATCTCATCATTCCAGGCGCTTATGGTTTCAACGGCATCGAGAGTAGGAACGGGAAATATTGTCGGGGTGTCATCGGCAATTTGTATTGGGGGATTTGGTTCTGTATTCTGGATGTGGGTGATTGCGATCATTGGAAGTGCGTCTGCACTGATTGAAAGTACGCTGGCACAGATTTACAAGAAAAAGGGAGAGGATGGGAAATGCTATGGTGGTCCGGCTTATTATATCGAGGCGGCGCTGCATTGCAGACCACTGGCGATCGTGTTTTGTATTGCCATGATCCTGACTTATGCATTTGGATTCAATATGCTGGCATCCTACAATCTGCAGTCTACATTTTCCGGATTTTCTTTTTATGATCCGAAGGTAAGCCCATGGATCATTGGTGGGATTCTGGCAGTTCTGACCGGATGGTGTCTGCTTGGCGGTGGAAGCCGTATTGTAAAGGTGACATCGACGCTTGTGCCGGTGATGGGACTTGCATATATCGGTATGGCGCTGATTGTGGTTATCATCAATATCCGCAATGTGCCGGAAATGTTCCTGCGTATTTTTGAGGAAGCGTTTGATTTCAAGGCGATTTTCGGAGCGTTTGCGGGTTCTGCTATGATGCAGGGTATCCGCCGTGGGCTTTATTCCAACGAAGCCGGAATCGGTTCGGCACCGAATGCATCTGCTTCTGCAAATGTCAGCCATCCGGTCAAACAGGGACTGGTTCAGATGCTGTCTGTCTTTATCGACACACTTCTTCTTTGCACGGCAACGGCGATGATGTGTATGTCGTCTGGCATTGATCCAACCAGGGAGATGCAGGGGGCACCGTGGGTTCAGGCATCTCTTCAGGAATCCCTGGGAGCATTTGGTCCGGTATTTATAACGGTGGCTATGGTATTTTTTGCGTTTACAACATTGCTTGGAAATTGTTTCTATTGCGACAATCTTCTGACCTATATCCATAAAAAGGAACCGGGAAAAAAATTTATGCGCGGATTCCGCCTGGTATCTGCATTTGTTGTATTTCTAGGGGCAGGTATGGAAATGTCGCTTTTGTGGGATCTTTCCGATGTACTGATGGGTGTGATGGCACTGATCAATATTCCGGTGATCCTGATTTTGTCCGGGACGGCATTTAAGGCAATCCGGGATTATGAGGATCAGTTGAAGCGGGGAGTTAATCCGGTGTTTAAAAGTGCAGATATTGAGCTGGAGCAGAAGACGGATTTCTGGAATTAGGGAATCTGCGAGAGTGGTTCGGAAAATGATGGAAGGCTGTGAATTGGATTTGACAAAAGTTGTTTTGTGATAATTTGGCGTGAAATCCGGCTTGACAAATTTTGAAGGATACGGTAGTATGACAAAAGAAGAGAAAATTACAGGCTATGAAGAGAACAAGTAGCAGATGACAAGGCTCAGACAGAAAGTAACCGGTTGATGAGAGGTGCACGAAGAGTCAGATGTGAATACATCTTGGAGTTTCACACCGAACGCGCGGAAGCGCAAGTAAGCTGTGACGGAGTGGCGGACGTTATACCTGCTACGGTAATGTTAGTTACTGACTGAGGCATTCGGTGCGAGCCGAATGTGAATTAAGGTGGTACCACGAGAGAATATACCTCGTCCTTAAAGGCTGATTGGCCGGAGGACGAGGTTTTTTTATTGGAAAAATTGAAGGGGTTCAGGACGGACGCTATCCGGAATCTATTTCTATTTGTCTGCGGGTTCGGCGGCTGATACTTCTAAGGTTTTGTAAATTTGTTAAGGGCATGATTGAAAATCCATAACTCGCTTCGCTCAGACAGATGGATTTTCAATCATAACACAAATTCCCAAAACCTAAGAAGTATGAGCATCCGCCAGCACATGCAGTCAAATAGAAATGGTTTCCGGATGGCTGACATCCTTGAAGACTTCAAAGAGTTCCAGACGGGACGCCTCCTTCTCCTGGCGGAGAAGATTGGCTGTGAGTAAGATATAGGTTTTGAAAAAGAAAGGAAAGTAGAAAAATGGGTATTTATGAAGAGCTTAAGGCCAGAGGATTGATTGCGCAGGTTACGGATGAGCCGCTTATCCGGGATCTGGTGAATAACGGGAAGGCTACGTTTTATATTGGGTTTGATCCGACGGCGGATAGTCTGCATGTTGGACATTTTATGGCATTGTGCCTGATGAAGAGACTGCAGGAGGCTGGCAATAAGCCGATTGCTTTGATCGGGGGCGGTACTGCTATGATCGGGGATCCGTCCGGTAGAACAGATATGCGTCAGATGATGACACCGGAGACAATCCAGCACAACTGTGACTGCTTTAAGAAGCAGATGAGCCGTTTTATTGATTTTTCAGACGGGAAAGCACTGATGGTTAATAATGCGGACTGGCTGATGGATCTGAATTATGTGGAAGTACTTCGTGAAGTCGGAGCACATTTCTCTGTAAATCGTATGCTGACTGCAGAATGCTACAAACAGCGTATGGAAAAGGGACTGAGCTTCCTTGAGTTCAATTACATGATCATGCAGAGCTATGATTTCTATATGTTATACCAGAAATACGGCTGTAATCTTCAGTTTGGCGGAGATGATCAGTGGAGCAACATGCTTGGTGGTACAGAGCTGATCCGTCGTAAGCTTGGTAAGGATGCAAGTGCGATGACAATCACACTGCTTCTGAATTCAGAAGGAAAGAAGATGGGTAAGACACAGTCTGGAGCTGTATGGCTTGATCCGGAAAAAACTTCTCCGTTTGAATTCTACCAGTATTGGAGAAATGTGGCAGATGCAGATGTTCTTAAATGTTTACGTATGCTGACATTCCTTCCGCTTGAGCAGATCGATGAGATGGACAAATGGGAAGGCGCACAGCTTAACACAGCAAAAGAAATCCTTGCGTTTGAACTGACAAAACTGGTTCACGGCGAAGAAGAAGCTACAAAGGCACAGGAAGGCGCACGTGCACTGTTCAGCTCAGGAAATGCAGCAGATATGCCGACAGCAGAGCTTTCTGATGAAGATTTCGCAGACGGGTCTATCGATATCCTGACACTTCTTCATAAGAGCGGACTGGTTGCTTCCAAGTCAGAAGCACGCCGTGCCGTACAGCAGGGTGGAGTTGCCGTTGACGGAGAAAAGGTTTCCGATATTGCGACAAAATTTGCAAAAGCAGACTTTGAAGGTGAAGGAAAAGTTGTAAGAAAAGGAAAGAAGAATTTCCGTAAAGTAATCGCAAAATAAGAGGACAGAAAAATGAGTTTTACAGAAATAAAAGCAGAAGAATTAAAGGATAATCCATTTGACCTGATCGGAAAACAGTGGATGCTGATCACAGCAGGAAATGAAGAAAAATGTAACACCATGACAGCAAGCTGGGGTGGTGTTGGAATTATGTGGGGCAAGCCGACTGCGACAGCTTATATCCGTGATTCCCGTTATACCAAAGAATTTGTAGACAGAGAAGATTATTTTACACTGGCATTCTTTGGAGAAGAGCATAGAGAAGCGTTAAATCTCTGTGGAAGAGTCTCCGGAAGGGACGAAGATAAGATCAAAGAAGCCGGTCTGACACCATATTATGTAGATGGAACAGTTGCGTTTGAAGAAGCAAAAATGATCTTTGTATGCAAGAAGGTTTATGTACAGCGCATGGGAGAAGAAAATTTTGTTGAGAAAGCAAATCTTGACAAATGGTATGCTGACAAAGATATGCATAACATGTATATGGGAGAAATTAAGAAGATTCTTGTGAAAGAGGATTAGGCTATGTGTAGTAGGACACAGAAGCTGACTGTAGTTCTGGCCTCTGCATCACCGCGCAGGACAGAACTGCTGGAACAGGGAAATATAAAGCATGTAGTCATGCCGTCACACTGTGAGGAAGTAATTACATCCCAGGTTCCAAGCCAGGTTGTGGAAGAACTTTCTGTACAGAAAGCAGAAGATGTCTATCAGCAGTATGAAACGAAAAATACAGGAGATTTTCTGGTGATCGGCTCAGATACGGTGGTTGCAGCGGATGGAACGATTCTCGGAAAGCCAAAGGATAAAGAGCAGGCATATCAGATGATTTCCATGCTTCAGGGAAAAGCACATCAGGTTTACACCGGTGTTACGCTTCTGATAAAGAAGGATGGGAAAAAGATCCGGAAGACATTTCATGAATGCAGTGATGTGCATGTATATCCGATGAGCAAGGAAGAAATCAGGGAATATATTGCGACAGGAGAGCCGATGGACAAGGCAGGAGCCTATGGAATCCAAGGGGCATTTGGCGTGTATATCTGTGGGATTGAAGGCGATTATAATACGATCGTCGGACTTCCTCTTGCAAGGGTATATCAGGAAATGAAGAAATATATTTATTAAAAAAGAAACTGGGAGAGATGACTTGTTGAAAAAGTCATCTCTCCCGGTTTTTTAGGAAGAAAAAGTTTTATTTCAGATACTGCACACTGTATGGTGGTATTTCGAGCTGGCCGTTCATCTGGATTTCATTTCCGGTGAGCAGATCAGTCATAGTTCCCCCGAGTTCGCCGTTGTGTGCGGTAAATGGTGCATCCGATGCGTTAATTGCAACCAGCATCCGTTCATCATCTGTTTTGCGCTCAAAGATGAGCTGATGATTAGTAAGGACAACATTGCGATAACTTCCATGGCAAAGAGCATTGCTTCCGGTTCTGACATGGATCATTTTTTTGATCTGTTCAGTCAGTGCATTCGGTTTTGGCGCATCGAAGCATGGGCGGAGAGCATAGTCATTGTCCGGAGCTTTTACTCCTTCCTCACCCCATTCACTTCCATAATAAATGCAAGGAACACCCGGCATACCAAGAAGAAGACCGTAAGTCAGCGGCAGGTGGTTCTTGTTGGTCAGGATACTTGCAATTCGGGTCACATCGTGGTTGTCAACAAAAGACATCAGATGTTTTCCACGGTAAATGCACCACTGTTCCGGTCCGTACTGGCGGTTCAGAGAGTGCGCGATCTCAAACATGTTCATGCTGTTGAAGCTGGAGTAAATGCCTTTATAGCATTCGTAGTTGGTGCAGCTGTGCAGCATTTCGTCATTGACGATCTGATTATAGTCTCCGAAGAGAACCTCTCCGATCAGGGCAAAGTCAGGTTTTAATTCCTGGCAGAAACTGCGTAGACGTTTCATGAAATTGCGGTCCAGGCAGTATGCAACATCAAGCCGGAGACCGTCGATATCAAATTCATCGATCCAGCCCTTTACACATTCCAGAAGATAATCTACAACAGCAGGATTGGCAAGGTTCAGTTTGACCAGTTCAAAATGTCCTTCCCATCCCTCATACCAGAAGCCGTCATTGTAGCAGGAATTACCGTCAAAATTGATACAGAACCAGTCTTTGTATGGAGAATCCCATTTCTTTTCCAGTACATCTTTAAATGCCCAGAAGCCACGTCCTACGTGATTAAACACACCGTCAAGGACAATTTTTACATTGTGTGTATGGAGATCTTTGCATACTTCTGCGAAATCTTTATTGGTTCCGAGACGGCAGTCGATTTTTTTATAATCCCTGGTGTCATAACCATGATTATCTGATTCGAAAATTGGATTTAATAATATAGAAGAGATACCTAAGGATTCCAGATAACTGCTCCAGTCCTTTAATTTTAAAATTCGAGATACGGTTTTGCCGTCATTTGCGGTCGGAGCGCCACAGAATCCAATTGGATAGATCTGATAAAAAATTCCTTCATAAGCCCACATATTCTAGTACCTGCCTTTTAGTCAAAATTTGGATAAAAATCCCATACATCTATTGTATCAGATAGAGTCAAATGATGGTATACTATTTAAAGCAAAAAGTGGAATTTGTAAAAAATGTAATGATATAGTAATGTTTTTGAAAAAAAGGAAAGGGAAGCCATTTTTTTGTTGCAATTTATAGTAACCTTTATTATAATTTATGGTGCGTGAAAAGGTATTTGTGCATAATAATGCACAAATCATGGAGAGAAAAATGTGGCAGTTTATACTAGGAAGTACAGGATTTATTCTGTATTTTATTTATGATATTAACAGTGTTCGGATGAAGAATGCAGTATTACAAAAATTTTTTGCAGCTGGGAGTATTCTCGTTGTAGTATCGCTGATTGCAGAACTTTATGCAGCATGGGGGAGTTGCCATCGGAAGATCGGAACAATGACCGGATTTGGATTAGGAGGATTCCTTTTCCTTTGTCTGCTCATTTATACGTTGTTTTTTGCGCTTCCCTTTGAAGAAACCTATTGTGAAGAAAATAAACTGCGTGCGGCTTATACAGAAGGTATGTATGGATTGTGCCGCCATCCGGGTGTTTTATGGTTCGCAGGAGCGTATTTGTGCATGTGGGGAATGGTCGGTGGATGGAAACAAGGGATTTATTTTTTCCTTATGATTTTCTGGAATTATCTGTATATTATTTTTCAGGATCTGTGGACATTTCCACGGACATTTTTTAACTATAAAGAATATCAGCAAAGTACGCCATTTCTGATACCGAACAGAAAAAGTATACTGGTATGCCTGCGTACTATCAGAAAAAATGATTGATCTTGAGCGGACAGTCTATGAATTTAAAAGAAAAATTAAAAAAACAACAGTATAATGAAATATGGCAGCAGTACTGTGGATTTCTGGATCTGTCGATGGACGGTTACATGAAAATCCAGAAGCGGCTGATGGAAGAACAGATCCGGCTGTGGAGTAACTGTGGACTTGGGCAGTCGATTTTGAAAGGAAAACATCCCCGAAATCTGGATGAATTCCGTAAAATGGTACCACTGACGGAGTATGAAGATTATGCAGATATTCTTTTGACCAAGCAGCCTGATATGCTTCCGGGGAATCCGGTGATCTGGATTCAGACAACCTGGGAAGGCGGGAAACATCCGATTAAGGTTGCGCCGTATACAAGAAGTATGCTGGATACCTACCGGAATAATGTGACAGCATGTCTGATTTTATCGACCAGCAGGAAAAAGGGATCTTTTGATGTTGCATCTACGGATAAATTCCTGTATGCGCTGGCACCGCTTCCATATGCTACAGGACTTTTTCCGCTGGCACTCGGAGAAGAAATCGATATCGAGTTCCTTCCGGCAGTAAAAGATGCTGTGAATATGAGTTTCAGCGAACGAAACAAGCTGGGATTTAAAATGGCGATGAAAAAAGATCTGGGATTTTTCTTTGGACTTGGAAGTGTGGCTTATGCGGTAAGTCTGAGCCTGTCTTCGCTGACTGGTGGCAGAGGCATCCAACTATCAAGTCTTCTGAAATGCAGACCGCATATGATCTTCCGCCTGATACAGGCAAAGTGCCGCTGTAAAAAAGAGAACCGGCAATTACTTCCAAAGGATTTATTCCATTTAAAAGGGTTCATGGTAGCAGGTACGGATAATCAGTGCTATAAAGATGATCTGGAAGAGCTCTGGGGAATCCGGCCGATGGAATTGTTTGCCGGTACGGAGCCATCTATAATGGGGACAGAGACCTGGACGAGAAAAGGAATGTATTTCTTCCCGGATACGGCATTTTATGAATTTATCACAGAGAAGGATATGTTGAAAAATCATGAGGATCCGTCTTATGTTCCACCGACATATCTGATGGATGAAGTACGACCGGGAGAAAAATATGAGCTCGTATTTACGATTTTGAAAGGCGGTGCATTCGCGAGATATCGTTGTGGTGATATGTACCGGTGCGTTGGACTGGAAAACAGGGAAGATGAAACACAGATCCCACGTTTTGAATATGTGGACAGGGTACCATGGATCATTGACATAGCAGGATTTACAAGGATTTCAGAAAATGGGATCCGAAATGTTATTCGTCTGTCAAAGCTCCCGATCACAAACTGGGTTGCGGCAAAAGAATATAATGAACAGAACCGCCCATATCTGCATATGTATGTAGAATTGGAACGGGAATCCTTGCTGAACAGTGCCATGAGCGCCGATATTTTAAAAGAGTTACTGAGTACATATTTTAAATATATTGATCAGGATTACCGTGACTTGAAGAAAATATTGGGAATGGATCCTTTGCAGGTTACAATTTTTACGTGCGGAACATTTGAAACTTATGAAAAACAGACTGGAAAAAAACTGCATCAGATGAATCCTTCTTATTATGATTTGAAGGCGTTGCTGGAAGTGCAGGAATGTTTGAACAAAGTGAGATAAGAGGGAATTATGGGAACCTATGGATATATTTCAATCATAGCAATGGTGTGCTATGGATTTATGCTGCTGATGTTTCTGACAGCGAAGCGAAATAAAATTGTAAATAGCTTTCTGGTAGTGTTGGTTGGACTGCTTTTTTGGGCTGGAGGATCGGCATTTATGCGTGTTCATCTGTGGCCAAGTTATGAATTCTGGTATCAGGTTTCCCTGCTTGGAATTTTACTACTGCCGTATGCATATTATTGCTTTATTCTGGCATTTGGCGGGGTGAAAAAAGGTCTGCCAGGGAAAATATATCTGGCTGTTATGCTGATCTGTTTTGTGGTAAATATCCGGCATGGGGTATTCCTGGGATGCCCGAATGTGGTGGAAAAGAATGGGCTTCCTACTTTTGTGTATGAGATTAAACCTACTATATTAGTACTCTTTTTCCCGGCTGGGATTTTTTTGATTTATCTTTTCCTTATCCTTGTGCGGATCTGCAAAGCAAATCCCAATATGAAAGTACAGTATGAACCGGTCATGGCAGGGGTTCTGGTGTTGTTTGCAGGGAATATGTTGCTTGGAATACCATTTTTCAGTGGATTTCCGATTGATATTTTAAGTGGTGTTGTAAATGTATTTTTCCTGTTTTATGCACTGATCCGCAGACGTCTGTTCCGGCTGCAGATGCTGGCATCGCCCAGTCTGTGTTACGGTGTGGGATTTTTGTTTTCTGTTATTGTATTTTTGAATGTAATTCCATATCTGCAGAAAATCTTCCATATACAGATGAATAAGAATACAACGCTTTATGCCCTTGCTTTTGCAATTGTGTTTCTGGTGATTTATGCGCTGTTTACTTTTTTGTGGAAGCTTCTGGTACGCAGTGTGTTTGTCAGGGAAGAAAATTATCAGACAGAAAAAATCAGGGAGTTCAGCTCTGCAATTTCGAAGACGCTGGATTTAAATGAAATTCTGGACAAAACGATCAGTGTCATGAAAGAACTGATGGATGTTGGAAATATCTATATTTGTATGCAGGATGCACCGGGACAGCCATATCGGGGAGTGGCAAGTGATCAGCCACTGAATGATCTGACATTTACGATGGAAGAAGAAAACCCGATGATTCAGTGGCTGAAAGAACATGAAGAGCCGATCATTTACCGGGATTTCCGTTATACCGTGGAGTATAAGTCGATGTGGGAGAGTGAAAAACACCGGCTGGATAAAACGCATATCCGTTACTGTGCAGGGCTGAAAGATGGAGAATGCCTGGTTGGTGTGATTCTGATCACAGATGCTTCGGTGAAAAAACGGCTGGTATATGATGAGGTGCAGCTGATCTCATCTGTTACGTCGGTTGCATCGATTGCGATTAAGAATTCAAGATTGTACGAAAGAGCCCGCCAGGAAGCCAGAACAGATGAGATGACCGGATTACTGAACCGGAAATATTTCTATGAAGTGCTGAATGAAGAGCTTGAGAAAAACAGGGAGGCATCGCTGGCACTTGCGATCATCAATGTAGATGATTTTAAATTGTATAATCAGTTGTATGGGGTGAAAGAAGGAGATCTGTGTCTGCAGCGGATTGCAGATATTATCAGAAGCAGTGTCGGAGAAAGTGGATACACGGCCCGCTATGGAGGAAAGGAATTTGCGGTTCTTTTACCGGGATATGATCTTTTTTCCGCCAGAAATATGGTGGAATCTATTGCAAAACAGATTTATGTTATGAATAACCGCAGAACGGATATGAAGCTGAAAGCGGTAACTGTGAGTGCCGGTATCAGTGCGGCTCCTTATGCGGCAAGGAACGTGAAAGAGCTGATGGAAAATGTAGATCTGGCAGTTTATCATGTGAAACATAATGGAAAAAATGGGATCCAGGTCTTTGATATGATGTTCCAGAACAACAGTGAGGGGAACAATACAAGGAATCGCACCCATATTTATCAGGAGTATGAGTCTACGATTTATGCGCTGACGGCGGCAATTGATGCGAAGGATCACTATACGTTCAGCCATTCCAACAACGTAGCTTATTATGCAACGTCACTGGCGACGACCCTTGGAATGAACGAAGATATGATAGAGATTATCCGGCAGGCAGCACTTCTGCATGATGTCGGTAAAATCGGTATTCCGGAGTATATACTCAATAAAGAGGGAAAACTGACAGATGAAGAATATGAGATCATCAAAGGGCATGTAGAGGCATCAATCGATATTATCCGTCACCTTCCATCGCTGGATTATGTAATTCCGGCAGTCATCGGTCATCATGAGCGGTATGATGGAAAAGGATATCCACGCCGGATCGCAGGAGAAGATATTCCACTGACTGCGCGGATTTTGTGCGTGGCAGATTCTTTTGATGCCATGACATCCAAACGATGTTGTAAAAAAGCATTTCCTATTGAAGTGGCACGGGAGAAGCTTCTTCAGGATGCAGGTAGACAGTTTGATCCTGACCTGGTATATAAGTTTGTTGAATGCCTGGATAATGGCAGTATTACACTGGTGAAGGCAGAAGAAACTGTGGACAATCTGAAAGAAATGCTGTAGAATATTCCCACAAAAAAGTGACGAAAATCAGCAAGAAACAGTTGACAAAAGCCTGTTGGTATAATATAATATGCAAGTATGACGTGAGAAGAAACAGTTTGCACCAAAGCCCCGGAGTGAACTTGTTTTCTATAGAATCTACAATGAAAATAATTAGTAAACTGAAATTCATAGGAGGTCAACCAATGAAAACTTACATGGCTAATCCAGATAAGATTGAAAGAAAATGGTATGTAGTTGACGCTGCAGGATATACATTAGGACGTTTAGCATCAGAAGTAGCTAAGGTTTTGAGAGGAAAGAACAAACCGGAATTTACACCGCATATCGACACAGGTGATTACGTGATCGTGATCAATGCAAAAGATGTAAAAGTAACCGGAAAGAAAATGCTTCAGAAAATTTACTACAATCACTCTGATTATGTAGGCGGAATGAGAGAGACTACGCTGGCAGAGATGATGGCTAAGAAACCTGAGAAAGTGATCGAGCTGGCTGTTAAAGGAATGCTTCCGAAAGGACCTATGGGAAGAGACATGATCAAGAAGCTTCATGTTTATGCCGGAGCAGAACATGCAAATCAGGCTCAGAAGCCGGAAGTTCTGACATTTTAGGTAAAGGTTGAAAGGAGGATATAACAGTGGCTAACGCAAAATATTACGGAACAGGAAGAAGAAAAAAATCTATCGCAAGAGTATACCTTGTACCAGGTACAGGTAAGATCACAATCAATAAAAGAGATATCGACGAATATTTAGGACTTGAAACTCTTAAAGTTGTAGTTCGTCAGCCATTAGTTGCAACTGAAACAGTTGATAAATTTGACGTTCTCGTTAACGTACGTGGTGGTGGATACACAGGACAGGCAGGAGCAATCCGTCACGGAATCGCAAGAGCACTTCTTGAAGCAGATTCTGATTACAGACCGGTACTTAAGAAAGCCGGATACCTTACACGTGACCCACGTATGAAAGAACGTAAGAAATACGGTCTCAAAGCAGCTCGTAGAGCACCACAGTTCTCTAAGAGATAATTTATACGAATCATTCGAGATATACAAAAAAGAAGTACACAGCAGCCCCGGAAATGCAATGTTTCCGGGGTTTTTCTTTGCATAGCAAAGCATACAGATAAAGCTGCCATCGGCAGCTTTATCTGTAGTTCAGTTGATCTTATTCCTGCAATAATTGCTTTTCAAAGATGGATAATAATTTGTTGATCGTAAAGAAATAACTCTTGCATTCGCTGCATGTTTTTGCATCGACTTCGATATCACCAAGAATGATGAGTTTGGCAGCCTGGAGTGCTGCAATAATGGTACGAAATTCGTCGGGTGTAATATCTGTGGCGTGATTAATCAATTTTTTCGCCGCAGAACAACAGAGTTGATAATTAATTTCTGCCTGGGCTTCTGATTCTGCAAGTCCAAGACGAGGCAGAACGGTAAGAGCATAAGCGGTTGCTTCTATGTCAGAATGATTAAAGGCATAGGAAATATGGCTCATAGTAAAACCTCCTTAAGTTTTTAAGAAAATTATAACATAAAATGAGAAAGAACGCGAGAATGATTCTATTTACAGATGAACATATTTACAGTATGATACTGTAAACAGCAAAAATGAACGGAGAAGATATATGAATGAGATAGCAGTTGTAACAGAGCAGGATATACCGGATATTCTTCGAATGATCCATGAAATCTATAGTGAACTTCCGAATAAGGAATGGTTCAGTCTGGATAGCGATGAGGAAGTAACAAGCTATATGATGACCGGTGGCTTTGGATTAAAGGCAATGTGTGATGGCAGACTGGCAGGTGTCTTTATCGCACGGGCAAAGAATCTTGGGGATGAGAATCTCGGATACGATCTGAAATTTGATGAAGAACAGCGAAAGCAGTCGGCACATATGGAGATTGCCATGGTAAGAAAAGAATACCGCGGACAGGGGTTGCAGAGAAAGATGATGGAAGAGTCAGAACAGATTCTGAAAGAACAGGGATATCATTATCTGCTTGGAACGGCACATCCGGACAATGTGGCAAGTGTGAATACATTCCTGAAATTACAGTATGAACAGGTGATGACGAAGGAAAAGTATGGCGGGATGAAGAGGAGTATTTTCTGTAAAGCGATATAATGCAGATGTAATACAGAATGTACGAATCAAACCGGAATATATTATGATTGCAAGGTTCTGGTTGAAACGTTATAATGTAGATGTCAGCAGAGAGTTTGCTGGCATCTTTTCAAATTAAAAAAGTGAATAATCAGGGAGAAATTTATGAGTATATTAAATGTTGAACATCTGACACATGGTTTCGGGGACAGAGCCATATTCTCAGATGTTTCTTTTCGACTTTTAAAGGGAGAACACATCGGTCTTGTAGGAGCCAACGGAGAGGGAAAATCTACCTTTATGAATATTGTGACCGGAAAGCTTGTGCCGGATGAAGGAAAAGTAGAATGGTCTAAGAATGTACATGCAGGATATCTGGATCAGCATGCGGTCCTCGAAAAGGGAATGACCATCCGTGACGTGTTAAAATCTGCATTCGATCCGCTGCTTCAGAAAGAACAGCGTATGAATGAAATCTGTGATCTGCTTGGAACGGCAGATGAAGAAGAGATGAACCGTCTGATGGACGAACTCGGAACCATTCAGGATGAGCTTACGTTGCACGATTTCTATACGATCGATGCAAAGGTAGAGGAAGTGGCAAGAGCACTCGGACTTCTGGATCTGGGGCTGGACCGTGATGTTACAGACTTAAGCGGGGGACAGAGAACGAAAGTCCTTCTTGCAAAACTGTTATTGGAAAAGCCGGATATCCTGCTTCTGGATGAGCCGACCAACTACCTGGATGAGGAACATATCGCATGGTTGAAGCGCTATCTTCTGGATTATGAGAATGCATTTATTCTGATCTCGCATGATATTCCATTCTTAAACGAAGTGGTCAATATCATCTATCATATGGAGAATCAGGAACTGAACCGTTATGTGGGAGATTATGATCACTTCCAGGAAGTCTATGCTGTGAAGAAAGCGCAGCTGGAAGCTGCTTACAGAAGACAGCAGCAGGAGATCAGTGAGCTGAAAGATTTCGTGGCACGTAATAAGGCACGTGTATCTACCAGAAATATGGCGATGTCCAGACAGAAGAAGCTGGACAAGATGGATGTGATCGAACTGGCGGCAGAGAAACCGAAGCCGGAATTTCATTTCCGTTATGGCCGTACACCTGGAAAGATGTTATTTGAGACACATGATCTGGTAACGGGATATGATGAGCCGTTATCAAAACCATTAAATTTCAGTATGGAGCGTGGACAGAAGATAGCACTGGTTGGAACGAACGGAATCGGAAAGACTACATTATTAAAAAGCATTTTAGGATTGATTCCATCCTTATCCGGAAGTTGTGAACTGGGAGAGAATCTGGAGATCGGCTACTTTGAACAGGAAGTCAAAGGCGAGAACAAGACTACCTGTATCGATGAGATCTGGCAGGAATTTCCGTCGTTTACACAGTATGAAGTACGTTCGGCACTGGCAAAATGCGGACTGACAACAAAACATATCGAAAGTCAGGTCAGAGTATTAAGTGGTGGAGAGCAGGCGAAAGTCAGATTGTGTAAACTGATCAACCGGGATACAAATATCTTACTCCTGGATGAGCCGACCAACCACCTGGATGTGGATGCAAAGGATTCGCTGAAAAAAGCCTTGCAGGAATACAGAGGGAGCATCCTTTTGATCTGTCACGAACCGGAATTCTATCAGGATGTGGTAAATGAAGTCTGGGACATGAGCAAATGGACGACGAAAGTATTCTAGAGAGTCAGAAAAAATAAACTGGGGATGATGTAAGTGGAAGGAATAAAACACGATAAGATGAAATATCGTCTGGCGGAAGCCATGAAAAACTGTATGAAGAAGATGCCGGTAGAAAAGATTACAGTAAAAGAAATTGTGGCAGAATGTGGAACAACGCGGCAGACATTTTACCGAAATTTCCAGGATAAATACGATCTCATTAACTGGTATTTTGACCGGATCCTGTTAGAATCGTTCCAACACATGGGAGAGGGTAAGACAGCTTATGAATGACTGGTCAATAAGTTCCACTATATAGAGGAAGAGAAATTATTTTTCAAAGCGGCGTTCCGTAATGATGATCAGAATTGTCTGAGAGATCATGATTTTCAGCTGATTCTGAGGTTTTATGAGAATCAGATTCAGGCAAAAACAAAACAGCCAATTCCTGAGAATCTGCATTTCCAGTTGGAGATGTATTGTCAGGGCTCGGTGTATATGACAACCCAGTGGGTACTGGGGGATATGAAGAAACGTCCGGAAAAAATGGCAGAAAATCTGGTAAAAGCGATGCCGGCAGAACTGGAAACATTATTTAAGAAATTAGAACTACTGT
>OLJW01002603.1_pt1 | contig 15450 bp, 17 predicted proteins | sample 1603411 | NCBI WGS metagenome assembly OLJW01 (sample SAMN04168659, study PRJEB22393) | human gut metagenome | biome: human gut microbiome; feature: stool | host: Homo sapiens | collected 2014-05-12 | reverse complement strand
CGACCACCGAGATCTACACTCTTTCCCTACACGACGCTCTTCCGATCTATAGCCGTTGTCCTCTACCCAGGATGCCACCGCCTGATTCACCTCGCCGATCTGGCGGTAGGGGCCCTGGAAGGTGGCGGAGGCCACTGTCACCGGCGGGATGGTTTTGAATTTGACGTGCTCGGTGTCAGGGTATGTGCCCTTCACCGTCTTTTGGATCTCCACATCCACATCTGCCTCTTTGTACTCCCCGTCGTGGTAGACGCTGATGCACAGGGCCGGGTCGCCGTCCTGGATGTGGAGAAGGGCGGTCTCCCTCACAAAGATGTGCCACAGGTCTCCCTCCCGGTCGTAGCAGGGAAGGATCTGGCGGACGCTGGCTACCTGCCGCTCCGGCAGGGTCTTGATGGTGACATCGTAGTTCATCTGTTTTTCATCCTTTCTCAGCCGTTCGATGGTTGTGTCCAGAAGCCGCAGCCGGTCCAATGCCTCCTGAATGGAGGCCTCCACCGCTGCCCGCTGGGCCAGCAGGCGCGTCTCCATGGCGGTCCGGTCCTCCCAGCAGGCCAGCAGCGCGGCCGTCTCTGCCAGGGAGAACCCCAGGCCCCGCAGGGCGGTGATCCGGTTGGCGGTCATCAGCTGGGCCGCCGCGTACCGGCGGTAGCCGGTCCAGGGATCGGTCTCCTCCGGCACCAGCAGGCCGATCTCGTCGTAGTGGCGCAGCATCCGGATGCTGATTCTGGACAGCTTTGAAAATTCTCCGATTTTGAACATAGGATCCCTCCGCATATATGCGTTTTCTTGAGCTCACTGCTATGGTATGCCCTGCCACTGTGTGAGAGTCAAGAGAATTTTTTCAAAGTCGCGATGAGAGAAAAAACGTTCCGGCCGCAGAAGCGGCCGGAACGGCGGTGGGCTCAGTCGTCGGTGCGGATGCCCCGTTCAATATCCCGGATATTGTAGGGGGAGGTTTGGTAGACGAAGTAATTCAGCCAGTTGGAGTACAGCAGGTGGGCGCAGGAGCGCCAGGTCACCGCAGGCTTGCGGCTGGGGTCATCGCCGGGGAAGTAGTTCTTGGGGACCCGGATGTCCGCTCCGGCGGTCAGGTCCCGTATGTACTCATTCCGCAGGGTGTCCCGGTCATACTCCGCGTGGCCCATGAGGAAGATCTGCCGGCCCTGGTCGGTCTTGACGGCGTAGACCCCGGCCTCCGGGGAGGAGGCAAGTATCTTCAGCTCCGGGACTGCCTCGATGTCCTCCCGCAGCACTGTGGTGTGCCGGGAGTGGGGCACCCAGAACTCGTCGTCAAAGCCCCGGAAGAGGATGAAGTTGGGATCCTCCACCGTGTGGCGGAACACGCCGAAGAGTTTCTCCGGCAGCTGCCGCTTGGGGATGCCGTAGTGGTAGTACAGCCCCGCCTGAGCGCCCCAGCAGATGTGAAGGGTGGAGTGGACGTGCGTCTTGGACCACTCCATGATCTCGCACAGCTCCGGCCAGTAGTCCACCTCCTCAAAGGGAAGGTTCTCCACCGGCGCGCCGGTGATGACCAGGCCGTCAAAGGTCCGGTCCCGCACCTCGTCAAAGGATTTGTAGAAGGCCAGCATGTGGGCCTGGGAGGTGTTCCTGGACACGTGGCCGCTGGGGGCGATCAACTCCAGCTCGATCTGGATGGGGGTGTTGCCCAACACCCGGGCCAGCTGGGTCTCGGTCTCGATCTTGGTGGGCATCAGGTTCAGCAGCAGGATCTGCAGGGGGCGGATATCCTGGGTGATGGCCCGGGTCTCCGTCATGACAAAGATGTTCTCCGACGTCAGAACGGAGGTGGCGGGCAGCTGGTTGGGGATTTTGATGGGCATCTCACTTCACCTGGTCCAGCGCCTGGGCAATGTCGCCGATCAGATCCTGCTTGCTCTCCAGGCCGCAGCTCATCCGCACCAGGCCCGCGGGAATGCCGGCGGCGGCAAGCTGCTCGTCAGTCATCTGCCGGTGGGTGGAGCTGGCGGGGTTCAGACAGCAGGTCCGGGCGTCCGCCACATGGGTCTCGATGGCGGCCAGCTTCAGATGCTTCATAAAGGTGCCCGCTGCCTCCCGGCCGCCCTTCAGCTCAAAGGACACCACACCGCAGGAGCCGTGGGGCAGGTACTTCTCTGCCAAGGCATGGTACTTGTCCCCTGGCAGGCCGCAGTAGCTGACGGAGGCCACCTTGGGATGTGCCGCCAGGAACTCCGCCACCGCCTGGCCGTTCTCACAGTGGCGGGCCATGCGCACATGGAGGCTCTCCAGCCCCAGGTTCAGATAGAAGGCGTTCTGGGGGGACTGGATGGCGCCGAAGTCCCGCATCAGCTGGGCGGTGCACTTGGTGATGAAGGCGCCCTCCCTGCCGAACTTCTCCGCGTAGGTGATGCCGTGGTAGCTGTCGTCCGGGGTGGTCAGGCCAGGAAACTTCTCAGCGTGGGCCATCCAGTCAAAATTGCCGCTGTCCACGATGACGCCGCCCACCTGAAGGGCGTGACCATCCATATATTTGGAAGTAGAATGTACCACAATATCGGCACCAAATTCAAATGGACGACAGTTGATTGGAGTAGGAAATGTATTGTCTACAATTAAAGGCACTTGATGTGCATGAGCGCAATCTGCATATAACGCAATATCTGTTACCACCAATGACGGATTGGATAATGTCTCAACAAATACGCATCTTGTATTATCGCGAAAAGCGACATTAATTTGGTCAGCTGTCGCATTCGGCTGTAAAAAGGTTACGTCAATTCCCAACTCTTTTAATGTTTTATAAAATAAGTTGAAGGTACCGCCATAAATTGCACTGCAGCAAACCATATGGTCGCCTGCATGACAAATATTCAAAACCGCAATTGTGGAAGCAGCTTGTCCGGATGAAGTAATCATTGCCCCTACTCCACCCTCTAAAGCAGCAATTTTCTTCTCCACGGCATCTAAAGTTGGATTGGCTAAACGTGTGTAGAAAAATCCATCTGCTTCAAGGTCAAACAATTTCCCCATAGTTTCTGCACTGTCATATGTATATGTAGTGCTTTGTGCAATTGGTACTACTCTGGGTTCACCGTTTTTTGGTTCGTAGCCTGCATGAATGCATGTGGTATCCGGTTTTAGTTGTTTCATAACTTAAAAATCCCCCCATATTAAACTTTAGGAAAACCAGCCCTTTACAAATCCCATTGCAAAGTCCGTAAGTGCTACTACACCCCAAATAACCAATCCAAATGCAACTGCTGCTACAATACGTAAGGCCCACTTTTTCCCTTTGCTCAGCTTTGATTTTTGTTCGTTTGCATCGGCACTTTCTTCCCCTTGATAAGGAGCATGCTTTTTTAAATCTTCCAACACAATATGTAACGTTTCATTCGCTTTTTCCCAATCTGCATATTGCACGAACAATTCAAACACACCCTCTTCAATGGTAGGTTTTCTGTCAATGTAAATCCCTCTGGCACGAAATGCGTCTAAAATTTCATTAGATTCAGCATACATGGCAGCAGTTAATAAAACCAAACTTTCAGGCTTTGGCTCTGTAAGCGGCTCATTACAATTAGAACAAGTTGTTTCGTTTTCATATAATGCATGGCATTTGGAACAATATAGCATAGGTGTAATCACTTCCATTCTTGGTAATTATCATACCATAGGAGATATGTTGTTACAAGTATCGGTTTTTCATAAAATACAAAATATCAGCTGGTAAAGTACCAACTGATATTTTTGTAACCTATTCTTTAGAGATATACATACCGGAGATAGAATAAATTGTGCCGGTAGCGTCAACATAAATTAGATGTCCATCAGCACCTAAAATGCCCAAAGTGGAGCTTTCTCCGAATATACAGGAGCCTTGTTGTGAATAGCCTCCCCACATGTTATCATTGTTACTAACAATCACATGAAGTTGCTGCCATAAGGTAGGGTCAGTTTCAAATGGTAAGCCTGTAATATACATATTTCCACCGGATCCTTGATTGGTAATCGTAATTCTGCCTACCACATATACCAATTTTCCAAATTTGTAATAATATCCATATGAAGTATAAGAACCATCAAAGTTATTATTATAGTTATGTAGTTGTGGCGACCATTCTCCGGTTATAAAGAAATCGTCAAATGTTGGCATTTGTACCAACTTACCGTCAGAGTTTAAAGAGGCAACCCCATTTGCAACTCCTACTGTATTTGCCGCAACCGCTCCTACGTCAGTCGCAGTTAAAGCAACATTTGCGGTAAGAGGTTTTCCGTTAATGGTTCTGCCGGTAGGAACTGCCCCAACATCGGACGCCGTCGGCATTTGTACCAACTTACTATTGGAATTTAAGGTAGCAACACCATTTGCTTTTCCCAATAAAGAGGTGTCCACTGCTCCCGTATCCGCCGCATTCAGTACAATATCAGAGCTTAAAGGTTTACTGTTTACAGTTCTGCTGTTAGGAACTGCTCCGACATCAGACGCTGTAGGCATCTGTTTTAGTTTTCCGTTTTCATCCAAACCCGCAGCTCCGTTAGAGACATTCAACTTTGCAACATCCAATTTTGTATTTTGTAAACTTTGAATATCAGATTTTAATTCTGTTTTCAAGTCTAATACAACACCTGTGGTTGCATAGGCGTCTGCTGTTACCTGAACCGTAATTTGATTTGTGTTTGCCACAATAAGACGTACCACGTAATCATTGACATAGTTTGGACTTTCTTGATTGGAAGGAATGATATCAGGCTGATTTTCTGCTGCCTGTATCACCATAAATAATACATCATCTTCTTGATTTTCCAGTTTTGCATAGATACCAATTTGATATAGCGAAAAACCTGTTAAAATGTTTTGGTTGCTGAGTGTTATGCGAAATTGTAAATTGCTTTCAATGGATTGTGATGGATAAAGGACCATATCTTTCGGATTTTGAATGTCGGTTAATTCTTCCAGACTGCCTTCTGTTCTTGTGTCACCACATTTCGCTTTTGTTATTACAAGATGATGCTCAGAAATATAAGACAATAAGTTTTTTCCCGCATTTGTAATAACGGATGTCCATTTAGATGTTGACATTGCAAATCACCTCCTGCTTGTAACTTCCGATTGCCGTTCCAAAATAAAGTTTTGAAGGCAATGAAGTCATTTCAATTAAAGTTTCTTGTAAATGAGCCGGTTTCAGCTCTCTAATCGCTTTTAAAAAACCATCTTTATTTTCAATGGCTGATGCTGTTCCGTCAAATTTAATTTCAAAACGGAACTCGTCGTTATATTCGATAATTTCTACATCGCTGTTACAAAAGCTCTTTGCAACATTTTTCATCATTTCTAACGTTGCAGTCCCGTTTCCACGCAATTTTGATAAAATACAAGCTCGTCTAAACTCCAAACTACGGGTTGTATCAGCCTCAATTCCATATAAATATTCCCATATGGGTAACGACCAAGTTGCAGTTTGAACATTTAATTGATTTAAAAATTCTTCACGCTGCATCCATGCAGAATTTATCTGCTTGGTAAATGCGTTTTGTAAATCGACTACTTCAGGACTGTTCTGATAAAAGTCAGGTAATTGCTCAATGAGAGGACGTATTGCCTTGATTTCATCTCTTGTCATATTAAGAGCCCTCCCGTTTGTATACTTCCACATTATTGATAGTGATTGATTCCAAAGAAGGTACCTGATTAACACCAATTTCAATGACGCCTTGGTTTTCATCATCAGTTGCACCGTTGATAAGAAACGAAGTGTAATCATCTACCAAATCGACATTTAAAATCATATAAGAGATTCTGTGAAAATTAATCTTGTACTCTTGAAAAGCAATACTTTTCAAGTAAGCATCCAACAATTTTTTAAACTGTTCACCAATGGACAAAATTGCTTTTTCTTTTCTTTTTTCATCCATACCATCTTCGTTTACCAATTTTACAGTTGCATGAACGGAAATAGGAAATCGTTTTGCACTTTCTACAAATACAGTTGCACCAATGGGCCGAACTGTCTCTATATATTCCTTACAGTTGTTTTCAATGACTTTATCAACCGGTTCACTGTCTTTTCCAAGAATTAAAATCAATAATTGATTCCCTTTATCTTGATACTTTTCAACAACTCTTGCATGCTCTACCCCTGCAACTGATAAAGCCCATTTTTCATAATCATAAATATTCCCGCTTGTACTCGGTTTTCTTAAATATTGGTACAAACGCTCTACCAGTTCTTTATCCGTTTCGGGGTCTGTACCTCCGTTAGCGCTTGTAGAAGTAACGGTCGGCAAGGAGCTTTGCGAAACAGCAAACTGATGAATGCTATTTTCCGGAACGTTATACTGTGAACCCACTTCTCTTGCAGTTACTTCACCGCTTCCTTCCCCATTTGATATTTCAATCGGATTTGTATTTACAAATATCAAACCGCTATCTGTTGCAAATTCTGTATTGGCTTCTATTGTCATATCAGATTCATGATGCAGAGTAACCGTTGCGATTGCTTTTGTTCCTTCTTTTCGTTTGATGCCATATTCTTCACAACGTTTGTCTATGTACTCTCCGGATGTTTCATCTACAAATGCAATTGGCAGCATAGCTCCCATAGAACAGTATAAATTCCAAATTTGATAAGCTACTGCGCTCACCATTTCATTGGTATAACTGCCTTCCCGTTTGTCTGCATCAGATGTCATATCTTCTAAAATTTTGCTTTTTATTTCCTCGTATGTTTGGGTATTGAACTCAAGCATTGACTTTCACCTCCCCATAACGTGTATTTAGTACGCACGAAATTGACAATACATCATTTGTAAAAGATACGCTTACTTCTTTTACATCAGTAATATAAGGATTTTCCGTTAGAGTTTGGCGTACATAGCGCATAGCCTCACTCTGTTTCAATTCTTCCGATACTGTTTGACCGATTAATGATTCTAACTGACATCCATAATTCCAACTGTAAATCGGATAAATATATTTTTGTACATGCAGCGCTTTCCAAGCCCAAACCAGTACAGCTTCTTTTCCTGTAATCCATTCGGGATTTCCATTGTTATAAATTGGAATATTATGTTCAAAATCCCATGCAATTTCTTGATACATAGGTAAAGAGGCATCTTTCAATTCCAACTCCGGTTGAATCATCGGAAATAAATTCATCCATTCACCACCTTACATAAAACCAAATGCATAGAATCGTCTTGATTGCTTACCGTAATCAATTGCTCCCCTATATTTGGTTTTGTTTCTTCATTTAACAACGTTTGATTAATTAACAGTTCTGTTCCACTGCAAGGAATACCACCAATTTTGACTGTAAACGGAGATTGATTTAACAATGTACTGATACGAAATGTTTGAAAGACCGAACGCTGCCGTTGGTCAACATCATTTCTCTGCATATTGATTAAAGCTGAAAAAGGATTTTCTTCCATATTTCTCCTCCTATGTCGGATCTGTACCTGATTCTTTTTCGTCCATGACATTTTTTAAATTTAAAACCAATTTATTCAGGTAAATTCCATTTTTCCAAGTATGAGTGTCACCATCAATATAAAACAATCCATTGATTCCCGTATAAGGTTCTTTGACAATGACGGAATTTCCAGTAATATTACGGGTATCACCAAGATTGTTCACCGTAATTTTTTGAGTTACTCCATTGTCATCCAAAGTTTTTTGTGCTTTGTCCGAGACATCATCTTTTCCTTGAGACATGTAACTTTGCATAAGACCATAAAGTTTTATATATTCATCATTTTTCATGGTTTTAATCAAATTGTCATTGGAATCATAAATGACTACTTGATTCACCATATTTTGAACACTTTCTGATACACTTGCATCCATTAAATTTGAGCCGCCTTCCAATACCAAAGTATTTTTCTGACCTTCTTTTTCGCGAATGCAAAGCTTTGTACCCTCAAATCTGGTAATATATTTTTTATGTGTTTTTTCAGATGCAATGGTATATGCGCTTTGAATGATATCGTATAAATTGCGTCCAATAAAATTTTTCGTAATGGAAATTCCGGTGGATGCAATGTCTCCTACAGGAATGCTGAAATCTCCGCAAATTCTCCGCGCGATTGCCTCAGGAGTTTGATTGGTAAATTTATAAGTAGCTTCATTTTTCTTTAAGTAAAATCCCCTGTCAAAGCAAGTAACATCAATGGTATTTCCATTGGTGCTTTTTTGTCTGCTGAAGATATTTCCTTGAAACATAATTTCATTGTTCTCCGTTAAAGTGACTGCATTTCCCAATTCGCAGCGAATGGAAGGAATGCTGTTGTCGATTGGAGAAGATACCATAGAAAAATCCAATGTCCTGGAACATTGCTGATAATCACCGGATAACGAAACGGTTGTCACCAATTGTGTAATATCAAAGGTACCATCACTGTTTTTAATTGTTATATTCATAATCATCCACCTACAGTAAAGAACGGTCCGGAATTGTGACAACTTGTCCGGGATAAATTAAATTTGCATTTGCTATGCCGTTGTATGAGGCCAATTTCCAACAAAGAGTTGCATCTCCGTAATAGCGATAAGAAATATCCCACATGGTGTCTCCCCATACCACAGTGTAATAATCCATATGAGGAGGCGTTTCTTCTACAGGAGCATCCTCTGTTTGAATCGCATTTAATTCCCGTACTTGTCTTAATTTAATGGAAGCATAAACATCGTTGGTACCATCCTGCTCAGACAGCGTGATGTTTTCTACTACCACCGGTAAATTTACTGTGGTATCCGAAACAACAAAACGCAGTTTTGTACGCTCCTCTGACCATTTGATAAACATTTCCGCCGATGTATAAGAATTTTCATGATAGGTACCCACAACAAACGGATACTTTTTTGAGGGAAACATGCAGTCAATGCTGATGGTTGACAAAGTGCTGTAACCTGCAATATTGACATCGCCCATAGTATGAATATTCACTGTTTCTACTCGAATACCATAATCTACTTTGAAAGATTTAGGAGAAATCGGCAAAATATATTCGCTGCCTTCGCCATATTTAAAAATAAATTTTCGTAGCATAGCTCCTCCTTTTTAAAATTACTTCAACTAAATTGCTTTTCAGCATAAATCTTTTGTAAAAACAAAAGGCATTCAAATATTGAATACCTTTTGCCGTCAATTATGTAATTGCATAAGCTTTCTGCATTTCGGCCACAAAGGCTTTTGCTACTTTTGTAATATCTGCTTCTTCACGAATTACAAATTGATTTCCTGTTACAGTAACGCTAGGTATATTTTTTTGTTGACGTACCTGTTGTGCAGTTAATACCTGTTCGCCTTGGTGCAATAAAGTCGGATAATTGTCATACGGAACACGTTCAAGACCAAATGCGGTGGAGAAACTGGGAAGAGGAAACAAATTTTTATAAAAAGTATCGTATTCATATAAAGTTTTACCTGCAGTCTCATTGTGACCTATATCATTGGAATCATATCTTCCCACATACTTTTCTCCAATATTTTGTAAATAGGCATTGGCTTCTAAGTCTCCATTTTCTGTTGCTGTCATAATAGCTTGCATATTATTGATATTAGCCAATGTTCTATTTTTCTCAATTGCATCCGCTAAAATTGCATTTGCATATGTTTTTACTCTGTCCAGTGTATTAGAAACGCTTTCAGCAAAAATGGACTCCATAGCATAAATATCTTGTGTAAAGGTTACAATCGAGTTCTCCGCCACAGATTGGGCAAGATTGGCGTTTGCATTATATAACGACATTCCCTCTTCAGATTTTGCAAATTCTTCTTGTCCTTTTATTCCAACCATAGACCAATTATTCTCTAAAATTAATCGTCGATCCAAATCGCTGTTTTCATCGTAAAGCCCATCGGTTTCATTTTTATATGGATCTTGCAAAAATGCATCCATTTGTTCTATCATTTGCTGGTCAAGGGCATTATCCAGCTGTGCTTTTCCACGACCAATTTCTTGCTTATAATTTAATAATTCTTGTTTATGCTCTTCAAACCAACTGATATTTTGCTCTAATTGTGCTTCGCGTTCAGAGTTATACCCTTCTCCTTCCGCTTCATTTAAAGATTTTAATGAATTTTCCCAGGCCAGTGCTTTTTGCTCATATGTAGATAAACCTTCATTTGCAGTTGCACCATACATAGCGTTTAATACTGCTTCGGAAGCTTCTTGGCCACTGATTTGTCCATTTTGAACCTGCAAACGCGCTTGTTCAGATGTAATACCCTTTTCGTTAGCCAACTCCTGATAAACATCAACACTACCATTCTGAAAAGAATCTATCATTTCAATTGTGGCTTGATCTGCCTTTTGCATATCACTTAAAGTAAGCGCAATACTGGTCAACTCATCAGCAGTCAAACTTGCACCTTCCCCTATGCTTTGCAGCATCTCTACCGCTTTACTGGTTTCCTGTGCATCAACCTCATTATTATGCAAAGCATAATATAAGCCTAATTGTTCATTTTTTGTATATGGTGAATTTGTTTGTTGATTTACATTATCTAAATAAGTATTAGCAGAACTTCCAAGAAAAAATCGCATTCGATTGCTGTTTGTCTCAAAGTTTCCTGCCATGGACGAGCCTTCTATCAGCTCTTCATTTCTTTTTTCCAGAACATCATTATATTTATCAATGGCATAATTTTTGAATTCTTTTTTGATATCGTCATCTTTGGACTTATCTCCTGAAAACTTGTCTATCAGCGCTCCAATTCCGCCACCGATAACAGCTCCGGCCAGTGCTCCCAATGCAGTACCAACAATAGGAAGAAAAGCAGTTCCCATAGCAGCAGAAACAGTGCTTGCAATAGTACCACCCGCCTTCGCGCTGATAGCCGCTTCTACTGTTGCCGTGCCGATATCTGCACCAATGGATGCATAATCGTTCACGTTGGATTCTGACCTTTCACCTGAACCAAAATTTTGAAAGCGTTCTCCTGTTCTGCCATGAATAACAGTATTCGATAATGTACTGTTATTACCAAACATCCCTGCCCTGTTATCAGCTTTACTATATTCAATTACAAGATTAGACAGTTCTCTTTTTGCTTGCTGTGAACTTTTTGAGATACGTTCTATTTGTTTATTCACATTACTGTAATTTGCATTGGCAAGCTGCAAAACCATTTGGTCTGCTGCATTGCCGGTATTTTTAAATTGCTGCTGTAAATCACGTAGTGTTTGCTGCGCTTTTACTGCATCTATATTCAAAGATATCTTTTCTTTATTTAAACTTTTAATCTTTGCGGTAAGTTCTTCTATATCTTTATTAAATGCAACGGTTTTTTCACGCATGGAAGAAATACTTTGTGAGTATTGATCCTGAACACTAACCGATATACTTATGTTTCTTGCCATTATACTTGCCCTCCGTTGCACTCCTGCTCACAAAAGGCTCTGATTAACTGTTTTTCTCCCGGCGGCATACGATAAAAATGTCCCGGCATAACGTTTTTTTCTCTAAAAAGATAATACATCAGATTCAATTCAGGATCTGTGCTTATTTTTTTTTAATTTCTTTTAAGGTAACAACACGATAACCGCTTAATTTTTCAATCTCACGGGAAATATCTTCAATTTCGCCCGGCAAAAGCAAACGTTTGATTAAATCAACAGTGGTTTCACAGCCATACTTTTCTCTAAGTTCTTTTGAACGAAAATCAGGGGCAACAACGCCTTCCAGTACAATGTAAACAGAAGTTTCTTTTTGATGTAATTCTTTAATTTCTTCAACACGGTCATAACTGAGTGTACGGAGCTCTAAAACAGCCTCTTCACCGCACTCTTGCGACCAACGTTTATGCACGTAAGATTTTGAGATTTTATTTGGTATTTCATGCTGCAATAATATATCCTGTACACTTCTCATCATTACACCGCCTCAATTGTATCTAAAAATTCATATTTTGTGAAAGTAAATGGTGCTGTAATATTCCCTTTTGTTCCAACTTTCCAGTCAGCAACCGTTAAATCATCGAAAGAAACGTTTCTCAATACAACACGTTCTGCACCATATGCATCCGGATCGCTTAATTTAGAAGTCACAGTAAATCTGACATCTTCACCTTTATTAATTTTAGTGCCGATTAGATTAGCCATTCTGCTGGATACTTTATACATCTCCATAGAACCGGTACCTTTAATTGCAAGAATTTTGCTGTCAACTTCCATTTGTCCGCATTGCTGCACATCTTCTTTTGTAAAAGCATGTTTTGCTTGAAGAGCATAACATTCACCTACATATTCACCATCAAGCCAAACTTCTCCCCATGTACCTGAAATTACTCGTTTTGCACTATCAAATGCCATAATTATGATCCACCTTTCTTTATTAAACTGCAACGTTGAGGGATACTTCCTCAATTGCATCCAACACTTTTACGGTTGCTTTCAAAAATACTTTATCTTCTGTATCCGCTTCGCGAATTTCTTGTTCGTCCATTTCATCTACATTGGTGCCTTTTTCTTTTAGAAATGCAGTTTGTGCATCCAAATCAATTTCAACGGAAGAAGTGCCTTCCTGCAAAATACCGGCAGACTCCATTTCTAAGAAATAGCCTTTGATTGCAGTTAGCAATAGACATTTATTGTCATAGCTGTTTGCAAACTTACCAATGTAAGTATCTTCAATTGTGGTTGCCAAGTCATAACGAATCATATCCAAAGCTTCCACAATTTTAATTTTCTTAAAGATTTCACTTTTACCTTCGCCAATCGTTTTTAGGCTTGTTACACCACGAGCAACTTTTACTTTTTTGCCGTCATGCATAAGAATGAATTCTCCATTGTCAATTGCAGTATCCATATCACTTTTGTTTTTGCGCTCAATATTGCTCACTTCGGTAAGAGGTGCATAAGTGCAAGAAATTGTCATTGGCGTACCTGCAATTAAGCCGGCAATACGGCTGCAAAATGCATTTGCCTGATATGTCTTTTCACCAACAGCAATAGAATCGGTAGTAAAATTAACAATTGCTTCACTGTCAGCTGCTAATTTTGGCAAAACTGCTTTTGGTGTGGCATTTTCTTTTCTTCTTTCCAAAATCCATGTTTTGATTTCTGTTGCTTGTGTCTCATTGGCAGTACATGGTCCAACCAAATAATCAATTTGTTGTGTTGCCATATAATCCAAACCGGCTTTCAGACTTGGAAATTGTTCTTCCGGCTCTCCGGTTACTTTGATTGCGTAAATCACCAGTGACCTTGGCTGATTGATGTAACCTGTAAAAGCACGTTCAATATAAAGTTTATTCTCTTCACTAAAACGTGTATCCATATCAGAAACTTTAGTAATTGTAAAAGCGCCTTCAACAATAGGATCTTGCAAAATCATTCCAACAACACCTTTTTGAGACATTTTAATGGAATTGTCTGCTACTGTTTGAAAAACAATGTTAATACTTGGTAAACCCATATTCATACTCCTTTTAAATCAATAATTGCTTCCTGAATCATCGGAAGTTCTTCCATTTGATCTGTGCGTACATCTTCATAAAAACATTGCAGTTCTATGTAAGCACAGTTTTTTTCCTGTCCTCCTGTACCGGCCCGAACAGAAATAGCCCTATCCGAGACAGATAAATAACCCTGCCTCAATAGATTTAAAACACCCAACTGCATGTTTGTTAATTGTTCCATACCGTTTAAAGTATCATCTGAAATGATACAAGATAGCGTAATATATTCTGTAATGGAAACCAAAAAACAAGATGCATCTTGTATATCAGTCGCAATAGACTGAATCAAGAAACAAGGATATTGGGCGTCCTGCGGCAGTGCATTTGCGTATACACCGTAATCAGGATATGCTTGTGCCAACAGCCGCGAGATTTCAGATGAAATTTGCTGATAAGATAGCATTTATCCATCCAGCTCCTTTGTTAATGCATCTGCAAATTTTTCTGCCTCTAAAATGGCCAGTGCCTCAAGCCGCGGCAGCATAGAATCGTCAGGCACTGTAATTGTTTGAGAATCAGAATAACTATTTGAATTGGTTTTTCGTTCAATTTCTTTTTGAATCACAGTGCAAATATCATCAGTTAAAGTTTGACAATCAGTCAAAGCCCGATTTACGATTTCCGCCATGTCCATTTCCAATTCAGCCAATCCAATCATTTTAACCGGCATAATTAAACTATCCTCCTGTTTTTATTTACTCCTATACCGATTATCTTTGATACGAACAATAGTTCTATCAGAGATAAAAACAATATGTACCTCTTGCAACTCAAATTCTATTTACAAAAGATGTATTTCTTTTTGCAAAGATAGTACATATGATAGGATCATACAACGAAAAGAACAAACGTTCCATCCGTACTTATATCTTACATTGAAAGTACGTCCTTTGTGTGACCCTTTTGTACACAAATTTTAATGACATTCCATAGCAGGTCTAATAACAAAACAAGTACTTGCAATTATCCTCTTTTCCGGTCTAGTAAACAGAAAAATTTTCTTCTCATAACATAAAACTGACGTCTTCCACAAGGCACTCCCATATGTTCATATGTAATATCTTCCGTCACATTTTTTAAAATATAAGGATACAATCCCCCAACAGCTTCTTGTGCTGTTTGTTCTATTAAATCTATATCTTTGGACAATTTATTTGTTTTGTCCATTTGCTGTTCTGCGGAATTCGTTAACACACATGTATTTCCTGTCATATTTGATATAGGTCCTGATTTTACATTGTAACACCGCTGCAATGCCTCTTTTTTTTCATGATATTGCTGACAAAAATAATATAATTCTCTATATCTACTCAATGAAATTCCAAATTCTTCTAAATTCAAATCTCTTTTATTTGACATATGAACCTCCAAAAAGCATATCGAAAACATACAACAGAATTCTGTAAACTAAACTTATAAAAAAAGGATTGCTATGAATGAGTATTTTCTACTTATTCTGTCAATCCAATGGATAATAGAATGATTCGGGCCCTGTTCTTAGTTAACTATGTAAATAATCTTAACATCTTAAAAGGTAGATGTCAATATAAAAATTCAGATTTCTGTAATACATTTTATTCTTTCTTATAAAACAGATTGTCTTATTTTTATGTAGGGCAGCTATACAATAGCTGCCACTTTTGAGATGATTGCGATATGATACGGTTACAATAACTCTTTTACAAAAATGTGGGTTGCAGTTGTTTTCCTTCCAAAGAAGCGATTGCTGCCGGAAGAACATAATTAAAATCAGCAATTACAGAAGTTGGTTTCTTTTCCGGATCGTCTTGCTTCATTGGGACAAAATAAATATTTTTATAATTCATTAGCTTACCAATATTTTTGGCAGAACCGGATAGTGCATCATTTGTCGCAAGCGCCAGTACCACGGGTCCGCTATTGCGCAAATGTGATTTTACTGCCATAGTGACAGCAGTATCTGTAATGGAATTTGCAAGTTTTGCCAGTGTATTGCCCGTACAAGGACAAACAATCATAACATCTA
>OLJW01002551.1_pt1 | contig 15775 bp, 17 predicted proteins | sample 1603411 | NCBI WGS metagenome assembly OLJW01 (sample SAMN04168659, study PRJEB22393) | human gut metagenome | biome: human gut microbiome; feature: stool | host: Homo sapiens | collected 2014-05-12 | reverse complement strand
CACCGACTGTGTTATAGAACAAATCAGACAGTTGGAATGTACCGAGCCTTAAAAACAGCTGTAGCATCTCAATGCTTATCGAAAAAATGAACGCTACCTTTCCGCTATACCACAGTATCTTCTTCCAGCTACTGCCCACTTTCTCTTGAAATGTCCATATAACCATGCTGGTGAACGGCACCATCATAATCACATTCTCAACGCACTCAGTTGTAAGTTTCTGCTCGCTGTTCACGGTCTCCCAGATGCCCCAGCCACCCATGACATTTGACAAAGGATTTAGCCACAGGTTCCGATTCAGCAGCGTTCGGAACAAGATCATCGATGTCACGAAAACTAGTAAGAACATCTTCCGAAAGAACACGCTCTCTTTAAATTTCTGATACCAAGTCACTATGGCGCTCTTCCATCCTTTGCCTGCTGCGGTAGGCTCATACGCATACAGATAGAAAAACATGGCCAAAAAGGAAAGAAGAAGCGAAAAGCCAAACGGCTCATATAGCACAGTCAGGATGTTTGTGAGGATCTTCCCGAATAAATCAATAGTTTCTTTCATCATTGTTTAGAGATCACTGAACAGGTCAGCCTTGTACACGCCGTTTTCCAGCATCTTCTTGAAGCTGTCCTTTACAGCTGCGACATCCTCATGATATGTCATACCATACCAAGTGTCATTGGTTCTCAGAACCTTTACAGACATCTTTCCCTGCTCCAGCAGTTCACCGACAAAGATGGGAATCAGATATTCTGCTTTCAAAGGATTACCCGGGACTTCTTTCTTAAAGAACTCCTTAAAGCCACCTTCCAGCACATCCAAAAACTCCGGTGTCAAGCCCCACATATTCATAGAAACAAGAGAATTCACATCAACAGCTACGCCGTCTGCTTCTGCCCCAGTTGCAGTTTTTACAATATTCTTGGTCTCTACAACCTCAGTCAGATTATTCTGATCGTCCATCTTGCAGATGCCACGGGTCACACCACCATTATCGGACAGCGTATTTTTCAGAACAAAACCTGCCATACAGGACTTACCGCCATTCACCAGATACTCATGAACAGCCTTAAAGCCCTCCTTACCATAGTAATCATCTGCATTAATCACAATAAACGGGGTATCAATCACATTTTTCGCCGCAAGCACAGCCTGACCGGTTCCCCACGGCTTTGTCCGACCTTCTGGCATAGTTCCCGGAATATCGTTAATATCCTGGAAAGCATAGTCAACAGTTACATTATGAGAGGAGCAAATAGAGTCAATACGATCACCGATAACCTCTTTGAACTCTTTCTCGATATCCTTGCGGATGATAAATACCACATGATTAAATCCTGCTTCGATTGCATCATGGATGGAATAGTCCATAATGATATGGTTAGCATCATCAACCGGCTCCAACTGCTTAATTCCCGTTCCAAATCGGCTGCCGATACCAGCTGCCATGATAAGTAATGTTGTATTCATTGTTTTTTCTCCAAGTTTTTTCTATCAAATTGATTTTATCATAGTTTTTATTCTTATCAATCGCCAGCTGGACAAACAGACGAAGCAGATGGTGTGCGGCTATGCGCTGGGGCATTATCTGGAGCATCAGCTGCTCATGGACTTGCATACCCTGGACAAGTTTCTGACCATTAAGGACAAGCACATCCTTCTTTACGAGCATAACGCTTTCACATCCCACCTGATGCTGGACAGTGATGAAGTCTATCAAATGACAAAGCGTGGGTTGGACGCTGCTCAGATTGCCGCTGCTAAGGGGATCCACCTCAATCTGGTGCTGGTGAAGCTGCTGGAGCTGCATCATCTTGGATACGATCTACGGCACTATCACGCTCAGCACCATGCTTTTATCAAACAGTTCAACCTTCCGGCACATTTTCAGTTTGATGCGGCCGCCGGATGAACTTATGTTCTTATAACCCTAAAACCCGTAATGAACGATGCGTTATGCACTGTCCATCACGGGTTTTTCGTGTTATTTCAGTTTTTCGAGGATTTCATCAGCACTCATGCCTTCGGCAAGCAGCTTTTTCAGAACGGTCTCTGCCTCGGTCTTCTTAGCTTCTTCAGCGGCCTTAGCCTCTGCCTTTGCCTTCTTTGCTTCCAGGGATGCCACTTCTTTTTCGACCTTCTTCAAAGCAGACTTCTTCTCTTTCAAGTCAGCCTTCAAAGTGTCAATGTTGGTGGTGATGGATGCGATCTCAGTATTCAGAGACGCAATAATCTCCTGCTTCTCCGCAATCTTGGATGCGTAGTCGTTGGTGGTATTGATTTTGGGACGGTTTTTGCTGCCTTTGGTTCTGGGCATGGTGATAACCTCATTCCTTTTAAACTTCAAACTGTTTTAATTCTTCTAGTGGTTCCTTGCTCGTATCAATACACATACCATCTTTCAGCCACGGAGAGGTGTGTGATTATCAGAGCAGCGTAGGGAGCTCACGCCCCCAGTATATCACAATTTCGTCCAGTTTTACAGACGTTTTCTTGCCTTCATCACCGCACAATACATCAATCCGCCAATCATTCCACCAAGTGTATTATAGAAGATATCTGATAGCTGGAACGTTCCCAAGCGAAGCAATAACTGCAACATCTCAATGCTTATCGAGAAGATGAACGCTATCTTCCCGCTTTGCCACAGGATCTTCTTCCAGCCGTTTCCTATCTTCTCTCCGAACGTCCACATCACTACTGCTGAAAACGGCACCATCATGATCACATTCTCAATACACTCCGTTGTCAGCTTCTGTTCGCCGTTCACTGTATCCCAGATGCCCCAGCCGCCCATGACATCAGATAACGGGTTCTGCCACAAGTTCCGGTTTAACAGGGTTCGGAACAGAATAAGTGAGGTCACAAAAAATAAGAAAAATAACTTCCGAAAGAACACACTCTCTTTGAATTTCTGATACCATGTCATCATGGCAATTTTCCATCCTTTGCCAGCATGTATTGGCTCATACGCATACAGGTAGAAAAACATGGCAAGGAAGGAAAGCAAGAGCGAGAATCCAAACGGCTCACAAAGAGCAGTTAAAATGTTTGTGAGGATCTTCCCGAGTAAATCAATCGTTTCTTTCATCCTCGTTTACAGATCACTGAACAAATCAGCCTTGTACACGCCATCCGCCAGCATCTTCTTAAAGCTGTCCTTTACTGCTGCAACGTCCTCATGGTAGGTCATGCCATACCAGGTATCGTTGGTTTTCAGAACCTTCACGAACATTTTACCCTGCTCCAGCAATTCACCGATGAAGATGGGAATCAAGTATTCCGCTTTCAGAGGATTGCCCGGGACTTCCTTCTCGAAAAACTCTTTGAAGCCTTCCTCCAGAACATTCAGAAAATCAGGAGTTAATCCCCACATATTCATAGAAACCAGAGAATTCACATCAATCACTTTTCCGTCTGCTTCTGCCCCATCCGCTGTTTTTACGATGTTCTTGGTCTCCACGATCTCAGTCAAGTTATTTTCCGCATCCATCTTGCAGATGCCGCGGGTCACACCACCATTATCGGACAGTGTGTTCTTCAGCACAAAACCTGCCATACAGGACTTACCGCCGTTCACCAAATAGTCATGGACGGCTTTGAAGCCCTCTTTGCCGTAGTAGTCATCTGCATTAATCACAATGAACGGGGTATCGATTACACTCTTTGCCGCAAGCACGGCCTGACCGGTTCCCCACGGCTTTGTACGGCCTTCCGGCAGAACTCCCGGGATGTCGTGAATATCCTGGAATGCGTAATCTACGGTTACCTGATGCGCCGCGCAGACTGCCGCAATGCGGTCTCCGATCACCTCTTTGAACTCTTTCTCGATATCCTTACGGATGATAAATACCACATGGTTGAAACCAGCCTCAATCGCATCATGGATCGAGTAGTCCATGATGATATGGTTAGCATCATCAACCGGCTCCAACTGTTTAATTCCTGTTCCGAAACGGCTGCCGATACCGGCTGCCATGATAAGTAGTGTTGTGTTCATTTTGTTTTCTCCTTACTGTGCTCGTGCTGCTTTAATTGGACAAACCTTGATACATTGATAACAACGCACACATTTACCTTCATCAATTTGCGGATATTCGAAGCCTTCTTCATCCTCCACCATAGATATGGCTTCTTTAGGACAAATTGCATAACAGGCCGTACAGCCACAGCATTCTTCTTTTCTTTTATATAATACGGGAATCTCTCTTTCCACCTTTTACCACCAACTTCTAAATAATTTTTCAATATTTTTCAACAGCATCTTAGCATCGTTCTTAAGTCCACTTCCGCCATATTTCTTCGAAATGTATTCAAACGACTTATTTTCAAAATCGCACCAAAACTGCTCTCTATTCTCTGGTTTCGGAAACGGAGCCTTAAGCGGTGGTTGCAAGCTATCTTCGATCTTTGTTTGCTTCCAAATCAGCTTGTCCTTCTCCATGTCTAGCACGTCCTCACCAGCTTCATTGTTCACCAATACCAACGAAACACCTTTGTTATCATCAAATTCCGGAGCTGCAATCTCGATTCCCCAGTAATCTGCAATCGTAATGTCCCCCGGATGCATGACAGATTTATATTGGCACTCATAACAACTTGGTCGCAGAACTGTATGCCCATAAAAAAGATTTCTGAAAACATAGCTATTTGATGATTTTCCATTTTTAAAATAGAGTGTTTCCACATGGTCGTGCCACCCAAAATCTCTTTTATTGCGAAAATCAACTTTCACAACTTTTGAATGGTTTTTCTCTTCTTGCCAACGTAGATATGCATTCCATACCTTTTTACTTGGCACACCATGACATACAATGTCCACACAGAACAGGTTATTATACTCTTTCCCAAGGTATCTTTTCAGACCAGCTACCTGACAGGAAGTTCCTGAGAATAACACTCTTTTCCCCGTGTCGAGATCCAATTTAACATTCTTAAATGTATTTCCCAGCTTACTCTGGATATATTTTGATTCTCGCATTCGATTGCGTTCTTCCGTATTTTCAGCGCGAATATGTACAGCACTAAAATCATCTGTCAAAATACATCCGTAGACAACTCCACCATCAGATAGAACCCGATCTGACAGAGCTGTAAAAATGCCACCAGACCTGGAAGCTGCTCTTGTTGCTTCATCCTTATGTTTTACTGCGTATACTTTAGGCTGCTTCCAGTTCATTACGCTGCCCTCCTTTCGGAGTAATCAGCATAACAGGTACTACTTTCTATGTACCCCCCCCTCAAAATTTTGAGGAGTTTATTCTTTACTTTTGTTTTCATTGGAACTGTTCCATACTTCTTCATGACGAAATCAATTCCTTTCCTTTGATAATCGTTCCAAAACTCTTCTCTTTGCTCAGACTTCTTGGTCGGTGCTTCAAGGTTCGCCTGCCAACATTGTGTTGTATTACTCAATCTACAATCCAAGTCACCCTTAATCTTTTCAAACAGTTCTTCTCCCCGTTTTGTATGGATCAAGAACAACGAGTTGCCGTTAGGGTCATAGAAGTCCGGAATCGTCTCCTCAATATGCCAGAAATCGCCAATGGTTATATCTGTTTTTCTTTCTGTGGTAGCATAAGGACATTCATAACAGGACGGCCGCAATGCACACCGATTATAAAACACTTTCACATAATCTTTAATCGACTTCTCTGCTCCATTGACTTTCACATAAGCTGTTGGAGATTTCCAACCTTTTCGCTTATCTTTAAATGTGAGATATGTTATTTTTCCAGCGCTCTTCTGGATGGACTCTGCATATTCTCTCCACAGTTTTGGACTTGGAGAACCATGACAGATAATATCTACTACATACACTCGCTCCCGGATTCTTTTCATTTCACTGAACTTTCGAAATCCATCTGATTGACATCCCATACCAACAAAGAGTAGTTCTTTCTTCGGATTTTCCATTAGCCAGTGATAGGCTTCCCGGTAAATATCACCAGGTTTGCTCTGCATATATTTTGAACCTTTTGCTCTTTCACGCTGCTTTTCATCTAGAATCATCTGAAATTCTGCAGTATGAGTTGCATAATTATAGACTACTGCCACCACTGCATTTCCATTTTTCAGAAAAAAATCCGAAAGTGCTGTAAATGCTCCACCAGAGGAACTATTATTTAGGTCTTTCTTATCTTTTAACCGCCCAGCATATACCTCTGTATTAATCAACTCAATATCTGTTTGCATGATGTTCCCCCTTTATATAAAAACGTGTAAAACACATACAAGTTTCAATACTATTCAAATTCCAAAAATTGCTTTTTTCTTGAATAACATCAATCTTAATTATTTTTATGAGCAATTCCATTAACAAAATAATTATCTCAAACTATTCTTTTTTCTTTTTGAAATCGAATTAATTCCTAGTCTCCACAATTCATCGTTGCTAATTCGCAAATACGCTATTGTCGCTATACAAAAAAAGAATCCTCCAGCAAGAATTTGAAGCGCAAGGGTTGAAATACTTACACCTAATTTAACTCCAATCCTATCCACTAATACTGCCATGATGAATCCTATAACCAGTATGGGAGAATATGACATAATATACTTGCGCATTGGTAGTTCATTTTTTACTGCAATCACCTGTACCAACATTACAGAGAATTCCGCAACAATTGTACCAAAAGCCGCTCCATTCGCTTGATATTTAGGGATTAGCATCCAGTTAATAATAAGGTTCAATATCGCCCCTATCATAGTTGACGTCAAATAAATGCTGTCTCTTTTATTGGGTATTAAATACTGCGTTCGTATCACATTTGCCCAAGCAATAAAAAAAACTGTAACGGATAATAACCTCATTATATTTCCACAAGCAATGAATTCATCACCAAAAAAAACAGGTGCCAAAACGCTACTAACTCCCATCAATCCAAAAGCAATTGCCGATGATAATAGTGTTACGAGTTTAGCGGATATTCTGATGTAATCATCTACCTTTTTTTTATCTCCGTTTGCTACAATATTAGACATTCTAGGTAACATAACAGTGCCTAATGCAGTAATTATTCCCATCGGAATATTAATAATTTTTTCTGCGTTATTATAAAAGCCCACCTGATCATAACTTGACATATTACCTAGCATAATTTTATCCATAACCTTATAGATACTGTATGCTAAAACTGGAACGAATAGAATCAAGACTGGTTTAATATTACAAGCAATTTCTTTAACACTACACCTCTTAAATGAAACAAATTTCTTGACATAAAACCACAAGTATGCTTGACTGAACAGTGTTCCAGCAGACATAATTAATGTATATTTCCACAAGTCGCTAGGCTTATGAACAAATACAAACATAAAAATAACCGTGGAAATTTTAATTAAAGTATTTCTTGCAACCGTCAATTTAAACTGTTCCAATCCAAAAAACAGCCAACCAATATCAAACAATCCCGATGTAACATAGATTAACTGGAGAAGCACAATCAGTTTATTATCTTTAACAAACAAAAAAAGATAAATTGCATATGCAATTATTGCTATCGAAAATGTTATAACTTGCAAAGAATAAATACTACTAAAAGTCTTATTTAATTTTTCTTTATCATCTCTTACAGCAGCCACACTTCGATTGCCATGATTTCCAATTCCAAGCATTGCAAAAAGCAGAAAGTAATATGCAACCGAATAAGTATAAGAGTATACACCTACAGCCGTTGCGCCTAATGTTCGTGAAATATACGGTGCTGTAACTAGCGGTAGTATTACAAGCAATATTTGATACAAAACATTATATAAAAAATTTTTCTTAAGGGTTCCCATTTCTCTACAAGAGCCTATGCTCTTTTCTCCCTTCTACTAGATTCATTACTTTAGGTATAACCGTTATCCCCATGCTTCATCTATTAATAAATATTGCCGGTAGCTTTAATATTCTATCAAAAAATCGTGCAGGTTCTTTAAGTTCTTAATAAAAATCTTCCTTCGATTACCTAAGTTCTTTAATGCATCTACAATTGGCTTATTCATGTTTATTTTTTTGTCCGAACATTGCATTAAAGTATATCTCTACATTTTCTCGTTTTCCGCGAAGAATTCTTTCCACATTGTCCCAATTGATTTCAGTATCGCTCTGTGCTTCTGATATACTTCTTGTTGGAATTTCCAACTGCGTCAGCAAACTTTCCACACGAATATTTCTCTGTTTTCTATTATCCAATTCAACGTAAAATTCTTTCTGAAAGATAATCGAAAAAACTGTTCCATGGAAAGAGTTAGTAACAATTGCACTTGCATTTGCAAATAAACTCAAAAACTCATCAGGTGATGGTGCTTCAATGTAGGTGATGTCGGGGTCTTTTCTGATAGTTCTGTCATTCAAATAGACAACCTTCATATTTTTTTCAGTAGCCAATTTCTTTGCATATGTAATGTCATGAATAGGCTTTTCAACATTAAAAACAAGAACATATTTTTCTTTCACCACAGGATCGCTAGCAATCTTCAACCACTGCTCCCGAGGAATCAATAATGTCGGATCTGGATGCACATAAATCTCTCTATTGGTATCCGCATCCATAAGAAGTTTTTTTGCAGATTCCTCCCTAACTGATAAAACTTGAAAACCATTAAGTCGGCTAAACAGCTCCTTCTTGATATCCGTATTCAATTCCGTCGAACCGATACTTGCAGCGTAGGAAAGTTTCTGTTCGTCTCTTGCAAAAGGCAAAAAGTATACCGGATCGAATCCTGCACTAATTGGGCTCCATACCTGATCACTTCCGGAAATATAAAAACTGTATTCATCTCTATCGGCTTTTATCTCATCTGATGTGAAATAGGGTTTACTACAGCATAAATATTTATTTGTGAATTCCGCAAAACCTTTTTTGCGTTTTCTAATATTTTTTCCAAAACAAATGCCACGTACTATGGCATTGAACACTTTGCCGTCTGCAATAAAAAAAGGACGATAACATTTCTGAATAAAATCACTTCTGTAATCTATCACTGTGTTCTCTATGCCAATGCTATTTAAAAATGTTTGTAATGCATATGTTTGCATAATAGCACCATAATTAAGTGCTGTATGAAAGGTTACGATTCCAACTTTCTTCACTTCTCTACCTCCGCTATAAAGCCACGCTTATATGCATAGGCTAGTAGGCCAAGTCCCCATAAATAGACCATTATTTGGTTTGTATAATAAATAATATTGCCCGTAAGTCCATAAACAAGTACAAAGACTACAATATTAATTCCAATGAACAGATATCCACATCCTCTTCTGCTTAGCCTGTTTCTCCTTTTATATAAATAAATTGCCATTGCTATTGCAGTCAGATTAAGGATGATAAACACACTCAAACCTATAATCCCTATCTCCCCCAACATTTGATAATAAATGCTGTGAGCATGAGATTCCCAAACTCTACTTTTCGTAAGAATGACGCCTTGGTTAGATGCATATTTATTGTAGCTTCCGTAGCCATATCCTAAAAACGGTCGTTCTCTAAACATGCGTAATGCATGAGCCCAGAGATAAACACGACCATTGGCAGTATCATCACCTTCGAATGATGTGAATCGATTCAACAATGTATTAAGCGATGGAATTACCATCATACTGATAAACCCAAGAATACCCAATATACCAAAAGATCCCAACGCAATTACTTTTTTTGATCCTTTTGTCCAAAAAACGATATAAAGCAAAATTAGAAGAATTCCAACTGCAAATAACATTCTTTTCGCAGGTAAAATCAAGGCAACTAAATAAATAATCAACCATTTAAAATCTTTTTTTTCGATTTTCTTAGTATATGTGCATCTCGACAGAAGTAAAACAATTGCCAAGACCATTAAAAAGGCAGCTTCTCCTTTTTCTCCGACAATGCCCGAATATATATGCTGCGACAATTCATTATTTAATCTTGAAACAGCACTTGCTCCGCCTCTTATCAAAAAGTTTAAGTGATCTCGATAAATAGTAGGAAAGATTATCTGTATGCAAATAGAAATAGCCACACATCTGCATCCTATTTCCGTATATTCCACACTATAAGAATAAAAGCTATCACTATTTCTTAAAAACACCATACATGCTCCAGCAAAAAATGTTATGGCATATTTTAAAGTTTCACCTCTATCATATGAATTAACCGCTCCAGCTAAAATAACACATATAAATGCAAGCAACGCATACATCAGCGGTTGCTTTGCCAGGTGCATATTTGATCCTTCCAGGTTTTGGAAAATTGTAAAGCCTAAAAACAAGCAAATCAGATATATTCTGAGTGGCATTAAAAAAGAAAAGCCACTACAACAGATTATTGCTAAAAGAAACGCCTGAAATCTTGCTGGTGAAATACGTACCATATCTTCCCTCCTACGGGATCTCATAATAAAACAGCTGCGGTCAGGTAAAAGAATTTTTCCTCACTTAGCGCAGTTTGAAAATAATCAATGTATAAACAGCCTTCCTCACTTTTCTAAACATTTAGAGGGAGGAAATCTCTCACCGACAGCTCTAATTGTTTTATCAGAGTTTCCCTATATTTTCATTACTTTGCATACTAATATATAAGCCTTCGGAGATAACTTCATCAACAAAAATCCAACGAACTGCTTCCGAGACAAATTATTATAGGCCTGCCTCAGCCGATAATGTTTTATTTTACAATATAAGTCATCAATTTGTTCTTTATAAGCAGCATAATCTCTGCTCTTCAGCGCACGCTCTACTGTTTTATAGGCCACATGAATGTAATGGGCTTCTGCCAATTCCATATATTCCAAATGATTTTTTTTCGCCCATAACATAATACGTTCCGCTACTATGATTGCATCAAAATTTTTTTCCGCAAATTGTGATTTCATAGCGGATCCTTCTCTCTGGACATAATAATATCCCGGTTTATAAACCCCATAGCATTTTTCAATCTTCTGTAAGTATTGAAAAATAAAATATAGGTCTTCACCAATTCTGATTCTAGGATCAAAGGCAATTTGCTTTACGATTCGGGTCACATACAGCTTATCAAATAGATTAATACCAATTGCTCCACCTTTTAAAAATTCTCGCATGGCACCGTCCGATGTAAAATAATTTTCTTGAATTTCACCTCTGTATGCCTTTTTAGAATCTTCGTTGTAAACAACATAGTAGTCAAATATAACTAAATCAGACTGACTATATATAATTGCATCCAACATTTCCTGAAAAAAATCAGTAGCAACATAGTCATCACCATCAACAAAGGCAATATATTGTCCGTGCGCAGCAGAAATTCCAGCATTTCTAGCAGATGAAACACCGCCATTATCCTTGTTAATAACCACAATATTGCTATATTTCTTAGCGTATTCCTGACATTTATCTGGACTTTTATCAGTACTTCCATCGTTCACAAGTATAACTTCCAGTTGCTCAAAGCAGGATTGACTGATGATAGAGGAAACGCATCTATCCAAATACTGATCTATATTATAGACAGGTACAATAACAGATATTTTACACATAACAATCACTCATTTAAGAAGCGTTCAATATAAGAATACGCTTCTTCTCTCATTTTCTGTAAATTTATATCCACCTGTGTATAATCAACCGGCTCTAACAAATTCTGAGTAAGCAAATCCGTATATCGGATTGCTCTTTTCTCTAAACCTGTTTGTCGCAGAATTACTTTTGCACGATCATCATTCTTGTTTTTTATGACAGTATTTCTCAAAGACCAGAATGTTTTATGAAAAAGCGCCGAAAAAACAATTCCATGAAAAGATTGAACAAGCACCATTTTCGCATTGCGCATTAATGTCAAGAAACCAATAGGTCCGCTCTTCTCCCACAGCCGTATGCCATACTGATCTAATTTATTTATCGTCCACTGCTTACCATCAATAATATAAATGGGCATATTGTATTTTTCACTTACTTCTTTGAGAATTTTATTATTCTCCTCGTTAGAATAATAGAATGCATAATATAAGATAAAATTCCCATCTACTTCAGGAATATTCAGTTTTTCACACCATTCGTTACCCGTCAATAGCACTGTCGGGTCTGCCACAATCGGTACCTCGATACCGGTAAGTTCCTTCAACCATTTCTGCCCATTATCTTCTCTCACAGATAAATAATCAAAGTCTTTCACCAATTTTGCGTATTTTCCCGGGTTTATGCACTCTGTATTAATATTTCTTGCGCCCAGACTAGGAGAATAGGCCACTTTTTTTGCATTCTTTACAAATGACAAGAAATAAGCGTCATCCGCATCTCTACATCTGACATTCCATACCTGGTCGCCACCTGCAACCACGATGTCGTAGTTCTTGTCAATCCCGTTTAACTCATGTTTATGCTTCATCAGCTTAGGTGTCAGATTTAAATACTGATTCTCAAATTCAAGGTAATCTGTTCTCATTTTCTCAATTGCATCGTAATGAAAAAGAGCTTTAATGTTGCTCTTTAGGACTGCTGGGCGAAGAAACCAGTCCCAGTTGGCATAATAATTTCTCTGTCCCCAGTTAGAATAGTTAATAATTTCCACTTCAGCACCGTATTTCTCGGAAAGAACATTTTGAAGTGCAAATGCTTGAAGCATGGAGCCACAATTCAAAGAGGCATGAAATGTAATAATTCCGATTCTCATATTATTCTCCTTTTTCTATCAATCTCCTATAGATTGATTCAATAATAGTGTTATCTACGTTTTCGTCAAATTTTCTTGCAAAAATATATCCAGAAGACATCAGCATTTCTAGGTCTTCCATATGGAACGTATATGGATTACCGCGTTTCCAATCCGTCAAACGCATATTTTCATAAATTATGTTCTTTGTTTTTGGAAAAAGACTGTCCCTAAAATTTGAATTGTATACTATAGTTTGCAGGAAAACTTCATCACAGCATTTTGTATATTTAAAATGGTCTTCTATCCACTTTGCTTTTGAGGCAACATACTTTGCACAGTTACCAGTAATGCTGAACCAATTGGCTCCTTTACGCAAAACTAAATCGCTGTTTCGAAGTCGATCTACTCTTAAAGCTTTCTGAACTAGCAGAAGACCTTTTTCCACACCGCACAAAATACGTTGAGAACGATCAATATGATCTCTCAATAGATGGTACTGCGCCAGTCTATTACGTATTTGTCCTTCATCCTGAATCATATCAAAATGAATAAACTCTGTTGTTCCATGCATATCAAAAAAAGCATGTAATTGTCTTTCTGTTACAAGAGGCATATCTGCACCAGATAGCATATGAAATCTGACATATTCTCCATTTGCTAAAGCCGATTCAAGAAGTGCCATTTCCACTTGAATTTGGCTATATCCGCCCCAGTGCACTCGAATACGAGGGATAAAGTAGATTTTAGAGTGTACTGCTTCATATGATTCTATACCATCTAGTGCATGGGACTTTGCGTCAATGTGGATATATATGTCGTTATCTGGATAATCTAAATAATCTAATAATTTAATAAGCTGATTTTTGTTATTGTGAACTTGCAAAAGAAACGCATGTTTCTTCATACACAACCTCCAATCTATGTTCTTCCGCCTGTCAAAAATGCATATCCCTTAGGCCATACTTTACAAAAGGTTAAGGCAACACACATCAATATGAGCATTAAAATAAATGGTATTCCAACATTGGAAACAATTGCACTGATTGCCGATTTTCCAAATATCACTAGATAAATCTTTTGTGCAACAATTGAGAAGATCATTTGTGTACAGTAATAGAAAAATGATTGCTTCATCACCCACAATGGATGGCGCAAATTTAGGAATATATCTGCTATGACCCAGTAAAAAATCGGAGATAACATTCTGCAAACAAACAGGCCATAGTTATTGTTCATGGCCCAGATAAACAAAGCAATCTGCAATGCTACTGCTGCAACAATATTCAGGTACTTTATTTTTATTTCTTTGACATCGAATACCCTATCATGGTGCCAATATCCTATATATGCGCCAAGCATATATACCGGTAGCCAATATCTGCAAGTCGCATATCCCACTTTGGGACCTATATAAATATTAATAAAGAAAATTGCAACAATCAAAAAAGGGTATATCTTCTTTTTGTTCAGTAAACACACATTCACTGGATAAAACAGAAAATAGATAAATAAAACTCTTATAAACCATAATACCGGATCATAAGAAGAACTCAGAATATTCCGTATAATTTCTGGTACGGATGCAATAGTCCCCCCCCCCGAATACCTTTTTCATTTCCTTCAATGGAAAACAAATTATATTCCAACATAGATATGGCATTAGCAAACTTCGTGTTTTAGCAATGATTACCTCTTTATATCGTTTTCTTTTGCATGAACGATAAAACAGCATAGCAGAAACAAAGAAAAATGTAGGAACTGCCATGTTGCACACAATGCGAACAAACTGGTTTATTACCAAAACTGTATTATTTGCATCAAATAGTTCCATATAAGCAGAGTGCAGATTTAATATAAGAAAAGCAAGTATAAAATTCAAATACACAATCTTGTTAGAGACTTTCTTGTTCATTACTCAATCCTCCTACTTAAATAGTTGCTCTACTATTTTTTCAAGTCCCTCATTGAACTTTGCATTATTGCTACTCAATCCATGATTCATACCTGCAACTATCTGGTCATAATTCTTTATTATATCCCCTAAGGTTTCTATATCTTCCACAAGAATAATCGTTCCCATTCTTTGTGCCACATTTCTTGAAAAATCGACCTGATGATCGTTTACATGCTCGTCAAACTGATGCTGACGCGGCACAACAATAGGAGTTTTTCCAATCTGTAAAGGCATTACAAAACTTGCCGGTCCACCGTGTGTAATTACAATACGAGCATCGGCGACATTCTTTACCATCTGTTGATACGGAATCAATTTACTCCACTGGCAATACTTCGGCTCATATGTACTAAATCCCGTCTGGATAATCACGTCTTCCTCAATGGTTCCGTCTTGTTTTAATTCATCTATCTTCTTAATCAACCGATTAAACGGCTGTTCATGTGTTCCTACCGTCACAAAAATCATTTTCTCGTCTCCTACTTAAAATATGCTACCAAGATTTACCGCCTTAGGGTAAACCTTCTTTTGTTCTTCCCACTGCACAACAAACTGATCAGCAATCGGATAAACCATCTTTCCCGTCATCGTCGGCTTATCAATTCGATCAAAGACCTCAATATAAACCAGTTTTGCCCCCATCATCTTACCAATGAAAAAAAATGGAACTGCAACCGCTGCACCGCAAGAAATGATCAAATCCGGCTTTTCCTTATGTAATACATTCCACGCAATCTTCGTGTTTTTAATAAGTGCTTTTAAACTTCTATTTGTTGGATAATAACAGGGATACATTTTTTCACCTTCAAGTAGGCTCCTTGCATCCTCTTTATCAAAAGTAACCCAAAAATGATCCTTGTTTTTCCAAAACGGCTTTAACATGTACAAATGTGTCAGGTGTCCTCCTGACGAACCAACCAAACATACTTTCATATTCTCTAAACTCCTTCATCCACAGATTTTTCCAATGTACATATCCCGAAAGATGGTATCTCTTTTTTATAACCTATTATTTCTTGGTTTTATCATACAGTCGCTTAAGATGTGCTTCTTGCCATCGTATTCTTTTACTCCTCAACTTACTTCATAGCACAACAACAAGCCTGTATAGTTTCATTCTCCTCACTTTTCTCTTTATAAAACAGCAACAAGCCCACGGCAGACTACTTATCGCAATACCGGTTTGACAAAGTTCGTGAACGGGCAAAGCTGAAGCAGTCGGTTTCCCGT
>OLJW01002504.1_pt1 | contig 16003 bp, 18 predicted proteins | sample 1603411 | NCBI WGS metagenome assembly OLJW01 (sample SAMN04168659, study PRJEB22393) | human gut metagenome | biome: human gut microbiome; feature: stool | host: Homo sapiens | collected 2014-05-12 | reverse complement strand
CTTCCATCTGGACGGCATCGCTCCCGCCCGCCGTGGCGTGCCTCAGATCGAGGTCACCTTCGATATCGATGCCAACGGCATCGTGAATGTCTCCGCCAAGGATCTGGGCACCGGTACCGAGCAGCATATCACCATCACCTCCTCCTCCAACATGAGCAAGGATGATATTGAGAAGGCTGTCAAGGAAGCCGAGCAGTATGCCGCTCAGGACAAGAAGATGAAAGAGGACGTGGAGACCCGCAACCAGGCCGATCAGATGGTCTATCAGAGCGAAAAGACCCTGAATGAGATGGGCGACAAGATCCCCGCCGAGGATAAGAGCAAGGTCCAGGCCGGCATCGACAAGCTGAAGGAGGCCCTGAAGGGCACCGACACAGCCGCCATCAAGACCGCTACCGATGAGCTGACTCAGGCTTTCTACGCTGTCAGCGAGAAGCTCTATCAGCAGGCCAACCCCCAGGGCGCTCAGGGCGGTGCCCAGACCGGTCCCGACATGGGCGGCCAGCAGGCCGGCGGCGCGCAGGACGGTCAGTATTATGACGCCGACTACAAGGTCGTGGATGATGACGACCAGAACAAGAAGTAAAAAACCTATACGGATCGGAACCGATGGGACGGGGATCATTCCCCGCCCCATTGGGGCCGTTTTGGAGCAAACTTAGAGATGAGGAATCCGGAACGGGGAAGCCGGTTCCTGATTCCTGATCCTTAAGTGATTCCTGAGAGGAGCAGCAAGTATGGCAGCAGAAAAACGTGATTATTACGAGGTCCTGGGCGTTGACAAGAGCGCATCCGAGGACGAGATCAAGCGCGCATATAAGAAGATGGCCCGGAAGTATCATCCGGACCTGAATCCTGACAATAAAGAGGCGGAGGAGAAGTTCAAGGAGGTCAACGAGGCATATGAGGTTCTCTCTGACTCTGATAAAAAAGCCCGTTATGACCAGTTCGGCTTTGCGGGTGTGGACCCTAACTACGGAGCGGGGGCCGGCGGCGGTGCTTACGGTGCCGGCGGCTTCGATTTTGGCGATCTGGGGGATATTTTCGGCAGCTTCTTCGGCGGCGGCTTCGGCTCCGCCCAGCGCCGGAACCCCAACGCTCCCCAGCGGGGCGAGAGCATCCGCCTGAGTGTGACCATCAGCTTTGAGGAGGCGGCCTTCGGCTGCGAGAAAGAGGTCAGCGTGGACCGCTATGAGACCTGCGCGGTCTGTCACGGCTCCGGCTGTGCCGACGGCACCTCGCCCGAGGTCTGCCCGGACTGCCACGGCTCCGGTCAGGTGCAGGTGCGGCGGCAGACGCCCATGGGTGTGTTCGCCACCACCTCTCCCTGCGGCCGCTGCGGCGGCAAGGGCCGCATCATCAAGACCCCCTGTACCGCTTGCCGGGGCAGCGGCTTAGAGCGCAAGCGCCGCACCATTCAGGCCAAGATCCCCGCAGGTATCGACAATGGCCAGACCATCTCCATCCGGGGGCAGGGCCACGCCGGAAAGAACGGCGGCCCGTCCGGTGATCTGCTCATCACCATTACGGTCCGCCCCCACGAGCTGTTCCGCCGGGAGGGTACCTCCGTCCTCTGTGAGGCGCCCATTACCTTCGCACAGGCAGTTCTGGGCGCGGAGCTGGAGATCCCCACTATTGACGGCAAGGTGAAGTATGACCTGCCGGAGGGCACTCAGTCCGGCACTACCTTCCGGTTGAAGGGCAAGGGTATTCCTGAACTCAACGGCCGGGGCCGGGGTGATCAGTATGTGACTGTTTATATCGAAACGCCCCGGAACCTGAACCGGGAGCAGAAGGAAGCTTTGAAAAAGTTCGCGGAATCCGTAGGTGATAACAACTACGAGGAACGGAAGAAGTTCTTCAAGAAGTTTAAGAAGTGAGGCAAGGTATGTATCTGGCAGATTACCATACCCATACGCAGTTTTCTCCCGACGCTCATGATCCCATGACGGTGATGGCTCAGGCCGCACTGGATGCCGGGATGGACGAGATCTGCTTTACGGATCATGTGGAGCCCCTGACCTGGGGGTCCAATGAACTGCGCCCGCCCTATGACTGGTCGGCGCTGACGGAGGATTTCGCCAACGTTCAGGCCGCGCTGGGGGACCGCATCCATCTGAGGCTGGGCATGGAAATGGGCGACGCCCAGAAGGCCCCGGCCCACATGAAAAAGCTGTTGGAGGACGCGCCGCAGTTTGATTTCATCATCGGCTCGGTGCACCTGCTGTCGGAGCGCTTCGGAAGCGAGGATCTGTATCTCTACACGCCCAAGGATCAGGCGGAGGCTCAGACCGCATTGGGAGATTATCTGGAAGAGGTTTTAGCGCTGGCAAAGCTGGGCGGCTTTACGGTTCTGGGCCATTTGACTCTGCCCCTGCGGTATTTCAATGAGATGCGGGGGCTTCATACCAGCTTTGATCCCTATGAGGCTGAGATCCGGGAAATTTTGAAAACTCTGATCGAAAACGGGCGAGGCATCGAGCTGAACGTCAACCGGGGCAATACGCCTTTACCGGACGCCAAGTGGCTGCGGATCTACCGGGAGCTGGGTGGCGAGCTCATCACCCTGGGCACCGACGCCCACAGCCCGGAGCATGTGGGCCGCTTCATCCGGGAGCGGCAGGCTTTGCTGAAAGAGTGCGGCTTTACCAGATTCTGCACCTTTGAAAAGCAGATGCCTGTCTGGCACGCACTGTAATAAAGAATTGATTTTTGCCGGAGGGCGGTGTATACTGACCCTGCATCATCCGAAAAAACGATTATTTGGAGGAAATGACTATGAAAATCGCATTGGGCTGTGACCACGGCGGCTACGAGCTGAAGCAATTTATCATGAAGACCCTGGAAAAGCTGGGCTATGAGTATGAGGATTTCGGCTGCTACTCTCTGGAGAGCTGCGATTATCCCGATTTCGGCGCTGCCGCTGCCCGTGCCGTGGCTGAGGGCAAGTGCGACCGCGGTATCGTGATCTGCACCACCGGCATCGGCATTTCCATCGCTGCCAACAAGATCAAGGGCATCCGCTGTGCCCACTGCGCCGACTGCCTGGAGGCAGAGATGACCCGCCGCCACAATGACGCCAACATGATGGCCATCGGCGCAGGCTTTACCGGCAAGAACATGGCAGAGCGCATGGTGGAGGTGTTCCTGACCACCGAGTTTGAGGGCGGCCGCCATGAGCGCCGGGTCAACAAGATGATGGCCCTGGAACAGGAATAACAGACCGAAAAGCAGAAACGGGGTGAAGCGGCATGGCATCAGGCACCAGAGGATACAGCAGCTATCGCGGGAGAGGCCGGAAGGGGAAGATTTTCCTGGCCATCCTGCTGATCCTCATTATTCTGGGTTCTGTGGGCTTTATTATGGCCCGGGAGCACATGCGCTATGACGCCGACGGTAATCTCCACTTTGACCTGCCTTGGGACAAAGGGACTTCCGACCCTGTCGAAGCCCCCGGAGACCCGGATGTGGTGATCCGGGAACCGGAGCAGACCGCTGTCAAAACACCGGTCCGGGGGACGCTGCTGGCGGCAAAGCCGCTGACAATGGAAGATCAGGAGACCGCTGAGACGCCGCTTTCCGAAGCCGCCGTAACGGCGGTGACGCTGAAGGACAGCGCCGGCCGGGTGTATTTTGACAGCAGCGCTGCCGTGACCGGCGCAGTCAGCGTGAAACCGGACACCGGGGAGGCGCTGAATGACCTGACGGCCCGGACAGACGTGACCGCTGCGGCCCGGATCGCCTGCTTCCACGATCCCAAGGCCGCCAACGCCGACGTGGAGGGCATGGGCCTGAAAAACACCGGCGGTTATATCTTCTATGACGGCAACAACAGCCAATGGCTGGACCCCGGCCATGAAAAGGCCCGGACGTATCTGCTGAATATTATCCGGGAAGCTGCGGAGCAGGGATTCCGAGAGATCATTTTGACGGATGTCAGTTATCCCACCGCAGGCAAGCTGGACAAGATCGACTTTTCCAACGCCATGACTGCCGGGAACACGGCAGAGGCGGGACGGCAGGCACAGATCGAGGGCTTCCTTCGGGAGGTGCGGGATGCACTGCCGAAGAATGTGATCCTTTCACTGGAGCTGCCTGCGGAGACCATTCTCGCCGGGACGAACAGTGACGCCGGGCAGGAACTCAGCGCCTTGGCGCCGCTGGTGGACCGCATCTATGCGGAGACCACCGAGGCGGAGGCCTCTGCATTGGAGACTGCTGTTAAGGCGGCGTCCGCTGCCTGTGGCTTTGTGCCGGAGTTGACGGAGCAGCCTGCCGAAGGTACGGAAAACTGGCTGCTGATCCAAAAGTAAATGAGCAAATGAAAAGGAACCCGCATTGTGAAAACAATGTGGGTTCCTTTTGCTTACAGCTCGCCGAGAAATTCCCCGTCCCGGTGGATTTTTACGGTGATGGGGGCAAACTGAGGGTACGCGGACAAAAATTCGTCGGTAAAGGCGAAGTCCTCCCACTGGTGCATGGGTAGAAACCGGCGGACCTCCATCAGATTCAAAAAATAGTTAGGCCCCAGATAGCCGCCCGTTTTCAGCCGGGAATCCAAGGGAAGCATGGCCAAATCGACGCGGCGGCCACGGAGAGGTTCTGTGTACCGCTTAAAATTGGCCTCCATATTACGGTTCCAAGCCAAGTCCTCTTCCGCCCAGTGCCACCAGTTCAGGTCTCCGGCGTGGAAGATGGATTGTCCCTCGACCGTTACCATCCACGCCACGCCCTCGTCGGTGGAGGGGAAGGTCTCCACGGTGACGCCGGGGAGAGGGGCAAAGGTGTCATGCTTGCCGCAGCGGCGGCATTTGGCGGCGGTCTCCGGGGAAAGCTGCCACTTTGTCAAATTGTGGGGCGTCAGGTGAAAGTCGCTGCCTAACAGGAATTGAATGTCCGCCTTGCAGTCCGCCAGTGCGAACACCGCCGGATTGAAATGGTCCTCGTGGCGGTGGCTGACGAACACCAGCAGCGGCTTGTCCGGCAGGGGCGGGAGAACGCCCTTCCACCAGTCGAACAGCAGGCAGACCTGATCCAGTTCGATGAAAAAACCGTCGTGGGCCAAAAATGTGACACGCATGTAAATTTTCTCCTTGATTCGCAAAAAGGGGGTGGGAAGCCGTCTCACCTTGTGGTAAGATTATAACATGAAACAAACAGATTCGACAACTGAAAATCTATTGCGGACGCTGCCGGAGCCGCTGTTGGGCTGGTACCGGGAAAACGCCCGGGACCTGCCCTGGCGGCACACGGAGGACCCTTACCGTATCTGGGTGTCGGAGATCATGCTCCAGCAGACCCGCGTGGCGGCGGTCTTAGGCTATTATGCCCGTTTTTTGGCGGTGTTCCCCACAGTGGAGGCGCTGGCGGAGGCAGACGAGGAGCGGCTTATGAAGCTGTGGGAGGGCCTCGGCTATTACAGCCGTGCCAGAAATCTGCAAAAGGCGGCACAGGAGATCACGGCGCTGGGCGGCTTTCCGGACACCTATGACGGCCTGCTGGCCCTGCCGGGGATCGGAGACTATACCGCCTCCGCCATTGCCGCCGCAGCCTTCGGACGGCGGGAACCGGCGGTGGACGGCAACGTGCTTCGGGTCATGACCCGGCTGACGGACTGCCACGATGACATTTCTGATCCGAAAACCAAGCGGGCTGTCCGGGCGGCGCTGGCGGAAGTCATGCCGGAGGAACCGGCGGACATCCGCATTTTCAATCAGGCCATGATGGAGCTGGGGGCCACAGTCTGTGGGCCCAATACCGCTCCCCGGTGCGATGACTGCCCCGTAAGCGGCCTGTGTTTGGGCCGACAGCGGGGAACAGCAGAGACCCTGCCGGTGAAAAAGGCGAAAAAGGAGCGGCGGGTGGAGGAAAAAACCGTGCTCCTACTGATGCGAGACAGAAAAATCGCCCTGCGGAAGCGGCCTAAAACCGGCCTGCTGGCAGGACTTTGGGAGTTTCCCAATGTAGAGGGCGCTCTGGATGAAACAGCCGCCGGCGCGGCGGTGGAGGCCATGGGCCTGTCGGTGATTGACTGGCAGAGCCGCCTGACGGCCAAGCACATCTTCACCCATGTGGAGTGGCGCATGACCGGCTACGCGCTGACCGTCCGGGGCGACGGCCCTGCGGAACTGGAATGGGTGGATGCGGCAGGCCTTGCGGCGCGCTCTGTGCCGTCGGCGTTTGCCCGGTATTATGAAGAAGCAAAGCGTGAATTGGAGATGAAGTAAAATGGGATTCTTGCTGGGACTGCCTTTGAAGCTGCTGGCGCTGGTCTTTGGCCTGCTCCGGGTGTTGATCCCTGTCTTGCTGCTGATTTTGGTCATTCGTTGGCTGTGGCGGAAATACGGCGGCCACAGGCGCTCGGAATCCGCGAAAAAAGACGAACCCCACTTCAAAGGGCCGGTGTATACCGTGGACTACAAGGAAGTCAAGGACGATGACAGGCACAAGGAATGATCCTGCTTGCCGCCCTGATGCTATAAGGAGAAATCATGCTGAAGGTTTTTAATGTCATCGGCGTTATTGTGCTGCTTTTGCTGCTGCGGAAGCTGATTTGGTGTCTGCGGTGGCTGTGGTGCTGGAAACATGACCGGGAGACCCCGCCGCCCATCGGCTGGCTGCCCAGCCGGGACGGTGGCCGGTTTGACGCCCATATGCAAAAGCGTGACGGGGAGGGCTGACAATGGCTTTCTGGAAAAAGAGCGAGGACTCTTGGGACATCGACCCCGACGAGCGCAGGCTAGCTTCAGAACCGGCGGAAAAAGCCCCCGGTCTGTTGGATACCCTCCGGGGGGATTGGGACGCTATGCGGGCGGAATGGCAGGAGAAACGGGAAAAGCTGCGACTGCCGCCGGAGAAGTGCCCCTGGTGCGGCAAGGACATGGAGCAGGGCTTCCTTATGAGCGGCAGGGGCGTTTTCTGGTATCGCGGTATTCCCACCGGAAAGGCGCGGTGGCTCAGTCCCGGAGGTGGAAATATCATGCGGGTGGACACAGAAGGCTTTTTGACTACCTACCACACGGCCTGGTACTGCCCGGACTGTAAAAAGATGACCATTGACGCAGCTGACCTGCAAACGGAGGCGGAGAGAAACCAGGCGGCATTCCCCGTGGGAGCGGAGGAGACAGCATCGCAGAGCGATGAAGCAAAAGAGGGAGAATAAAAAAGATGGCACAGCTTTATTTCAAATACGGGGCCATGGGCTCCAGCAAAACGGCCAACGCTTTGATGGCCCGGTTCAACTATGAGGAGCGGGGCCAAAAGACCCTGCTGGTGAAGCCCCGGATGGACCAGCGGGACGGAGACCACATGGTCCATTCCCGTATCGGTCTGGAATACCCCTGCGTCTACTTCGACGAAATGCGGGCGCTGTCCGAGGATGCGTTGAAAGAAAACGCCTGTATCATTGTGGACGAGGCCCAATTCCTCTCCAAGGAGGAAGTGGACTATCTGGTGCATGTGGTGGACGATCTGGGGGTCCCCGTGATCTGCTACGGACTGCGGGCGGACTTCAAGGGAGAGCTGTTCCCCGGCAGCTACGAGCTGCTGGTGATGGCTGACAAGCTGGAGGAGGTCAAGACCATCTGCTGGTGCGGCAAAAAGGCTATGTTCAACGCCCGGTTCGACGAAAACGGCAAGGTTTTGAAGGAGGGCGCTCAAGTGGTCTTGGGGGCCAATGACAAATACATCGGCCTGTGCCGCCGCCACTGGCGGGCCGGGGATCTGGGTCCGGACTTCAACGGAAAGGGTACGGGAGACTGATGATCTGTAATCTCTGTCCCCGCCGCTGCGGCGCGGAGCGGATGCCGGACAAGGCGGGGGGCGTGTGCGCCATGCCCACGTGGCCGGTGGCGGCCCGGGCCATGCTGCACCAGTGGGAGGAGCCGTGTCTGGTGGGGGAGCACGGCGCGGGGGCTGTGTTTTTCTCCGGGTGCAATCTCCGGTGCAAATTCTGCCAGAACGGCGTGATCTCTCAGGAGGGCTACGGCAAGCCCATCACCCCCCGGCGGCTCCGGGAGATTTTTGAGGAACTGGTGGAGCAGGGCGCGGCCTGCTTGGATTTAGTGACGCCCACTCACTTCACGGACGCGGTGCTGGAGGCCTTGGGCGAGGAGCGCTGGCCGGTGCCGGTGGTTTGGAACTGCGGCGGGTATGAATCCGTGGAGACCCTGAAACGCCTGGAGGACCGGGTGCAGGTGTACCTGCCGGACCTGAAATATGCTCTGACGGAGCCGGCCAAAGCGTATTCCGGTGCGGCGGATTACCCGGAGACGGCGAAAGCGGCCATTTTAGAGATGTTCCGCCAGACTGGGCCATACAGAATGGAAAACGGCCAGCTGAAAAGCGGCGTTCTCATCCGGCATCTGGTGCTGCCGGGAGAACTGGAAAACACGAAGGACGTCATCGACTGGGTGGCGGAGACCTTCCGCCCCGGCGAAGTGCTGTTCTCCCTTATGAGCCAGTACACGCCCCAGCCGGGGGCCGAGGGCAAGCTGGCCCGGAGGGTGACAAAGGCGGAATACCGGGCGGCGGAACGGTACATGGCGGACTGCGGCATTGCCGACGGCTTCACTCAGGAGCGCACCTCCGCCAAGGAGGAATACACCCCGGATTTTCATTTACAGGGGATCTGAAAGAGCTGAACCGGCAAATCGGAAGTTGTGGAGGTAATTATCAATGAGAAATATTTACGATAATAGTGAATTTTTTGCCGCATATGCGGAAATGGGAAGAAGCAAAGATGGTCTGAAAGCTGCTGGAGAGTGGCATCAGTTGCAACCGTTATTCCCTAAATTACAGGGGAAAAAAGTTTTGGATTTAGGATGTGGTTACGGTTGGCATTGCAAATATGCCGCACAAATGGGAGCTACTGAAATTCTTGGTATTGATAGTAGTCAAAAAATGATTGCAAAAGCAGTAGCTGATAACTCTGATGACAAAATCAAGTATAAAGTTTGCGGTGTTGAAGAATACATTTATCCTGAAAATACTTATGACCTAGTTGTTTCTAACCTGGTACTGCACTATATCGAAAATTTAGCTAATGCTTATCAAAAGGTGTATTGCACATTAAAAGTAGGTGGGTATTTCCTATTCAATATTGAACATCCGACTTTCACCGCAGGTGTTAATGAGGATTGGATTTATGATGAAAATGGGAAACCTAAATATTGGCCAATCGACAATTACTATTACACAGGCGAAAGAGAAACCAATTTTCTTGGTCAACGAGTAATTAAACAGCACCACACATTAACGCAGATATTGAATCCACTTATAAAATGTGGTTTTCAAATTGAGGCTATTGAGGAAGCAATGCCTCCGGCAGATATGATGGGTATGCCGGGAATGTGTAATGAAATGCGTAGACCTATGATGTTGTTGGTTAAGGTTAAAAAGGTTTAATAAACAACTTCCGATTTAATAAATTGATCAATTGGAATAAGTGCTCCAGGTTCGTTGAAACCCATATAAACAACGCCCCTGTATGAAAAATCATACAGGGGCGTTTTTATACACTTTTCAGATACCCAGCAGGAAGGAGGCGAAGCGGAAGTAGATCAGCAGGGAGAGGGCATCCACGATGGTGGTGATGAAGGGAGAGGCCATCACTGCCGGGTCAAAGCCGATCTTTTTAGCCAGCAGCGGCAGCATACAGCCTACGATCTTGGCGGCGAACACGGTGCACACCAGCGTCAGGCAGATGACGGCGGCTACGGTGACGGTAATGGGATTGTGGAATACCATCCGGTCCAGCAGCATCAGCTTGGCGAAGTTGGCGCCGGCCAGAACGGTGCCGCACAGCAGCGCCACCCGGCACTCCTTCCAGACCACCTGGATCAGGTCGGAAAATTCGATCTCGCCCAGAGACAGGCCGCGGATCACTGTGACGCTGGCCTGAGAGCCGCAGTTGCCGCCGGTGTCCATCAGCATGGGTAGAAAGGCCACCAGCAGGGGCACGGCGGAGATGGCGTCCTCGTACCGGGTGATGATAGAGCCGGTGATGACGGCGGACAGCATCAAAATCAGCAGCCACACTACCCGATGGCGGGCGTGCTCCCAGGCGGAGGCGGCGAAGTAGGGCTTCTCGTCCGGCGTCACCGCCGCCATGATGGAGAGATCCTCTGCGGCGGCCTCCGTCAGGACATCCATGGCATCATCCACGGTGACGATGCCCACCATCCGCTCCTCTCCATCCAGCACCGGCAAGGCCAGCAGGTCATATTTCGCCAGGAGCCGGGCGGCCTCTTCCCGGTCTGTGAGCGTACCCACAGATACCACATCCGTGACCATCAGGTCCGCCACAGCGGCATCCTCCGCGGCTGTCAGCAGGTCCTTGGCCGACACCACGCCCAGCAGCTGCCGGTGCTCCAGCACATAGCAGGTGTAGACCGTCTCCTTGTGGATTCCGGTGCGGCGGATGGTATCCAGCGCCTGCCGGACCGTATCGCCCGGCCGGAGGGAGACAAACTCCGGCGTCATGACGCTGCCGGCACTGTCCGCCGGATAGCGCAGCAGGGCATTTACCGCCATACGGCGCTGAGGGCTGGCGGAGCGGAGGATGCGGGTCACCAGGTTAGCGGGAAGCTCCTCCAGAAAATCCGCCGCGTCGTCCAGATGCAGGGCGTCAAAAATCTGCTGCAGCTCCCCGTCCGCGAAAGAGCGGGCCAGGGTGGCCTGAGTGGGACCGGGGAGATAGGAGAACACATCTGCCGCCAGGTCCTTGGGCAGCGTGCGGAACACCGCCGCCTGCCGGGCACTGTCCTCCACGGAGTCCAGGAGGGCGGCGATGTCCACGGCGCCGCGGCCCTGCCAAAGGGCGCGGAGCGCCTCGCCGTCCCGGCTCTCCAAAAGCTGAAAGATCTGATCCTTGTTGAACATGGTCATAGTCGTTACCTCGCTTTCGTCTGTATTGTCTGGGTGGCTGACTGGCGCTTTCCATGGTCCGCACCTCCTTTCTGCATAAAACTCTATGCGCGTTCGCGCGTTAGGAACATCGGCTGTGTGAGGTTTTGCGCATCCTTTCCAGCTGCCCCGAAGGGACGGGGAAATGGCGCGTTTGAATTTTTGGCCGTGCTTTTCCGCAGCAAAAAAATCCCTGCCGGAAATCCGGCAGGGAGAGCTGCACACAATGGGCGTCTTCGTCCAAGCTTTAGCTTCACGGGGCGTAGCAACTGCGTTAAGCGGCGCCTTGTTGTCGACGCGGCCTGTTGACCAGCTGGTTGTGTCTCCACAACTGTGCGGCAGCAGTCTTTGGATGATTCCGAATCCCCGTGGTAGCCTCACCTACCGATTCGCCGTCATTATAACCGCCTGGACGGACGTTTGTCAACCCCGTCGCCTCAAAAAAATTTTCGCCATGACCTCACAGCGCCTTCCGGTGCTGGTTCATGATACGGGCGAACAGCACGCCGTTGGAGGGCGGGGTGTATGTAATGGCATTGGCTCCGGCCTGGATGGTGCGGAGGATCGACTCCTCTGTGGGGCCGCCGGTGGCGATGATGGGAACCTTCGGGAAGTCCCGGCGGATCTCCGCCACGATCTCCGGCGTGGCGGCGGCGCCGGAGACATTGAGAAAGTCGGCTCCCGCCTCCAGGCGGCTGCCGATGTCCGTGTGAGCGGAGACCACCGTGATGACCACGGGAATGTCCACCACCTTTTTGATCTGGCGGATGACATCGTCGGAGGTGGGGGCATTCAGCACCACGCCGTAGGCACCCTGGTGCTCGGACTGGATGGCCAGCCGGACGGAGCGGGAGCCGGTGGTGATTCCGCCGCCCACGCCCACGAATACCGGCACGTCGGACACGCTGATGATGGCCTGGGAGATCACCGGCTGGGGCGTGAAGGGATAGACGGCGATGATGGCGTCCGCGTTGATGTTCTTGATGATGGCTACATCGGTGGAAAAGGCCAGGGACTTGATGCGCCGGCCGAAAATACGGATGCCGCTGCACTCGCTGACGCAGGCGGGGATGGTCAGGGAGTGATTGCGCAGCGTCCCAGTGTAGGAGGGGACCTGTTTTGCCATAGGGACTCCTTTCTCCCGGCGGCAGAACGCCGGGCACAGGTGGTTGTTCACAGGCAAATTATACCGCAGGAAGCCACGCGGGACAAGCCCGGATCCGGGCTTGCTTTTTTTCCGGCGGGAGATATACTGTTAAGAGACGAGATGTGTCGGGACGGCACAGGGGAACAGGAGGACGGCTATGGATCGCTTTTCCATTCTGGTGGGAGATATCACCCGTTCGGACGCGGAGGCCATTGTCAACGCGGCCAATCCCACGCTGCTGGGCGGCGCCGGGGTGGACGGGGCCATCCACGCGGCGGCGGGGCCGGAGCTGCTGGCGGAGTGCCGGACGCTGGGGGGCTGCGAGCGGGGGCGGGCCAAGCTGACGGCGGGCTACCGCCTGCGGGCCCGGTATGTGATCCACACGCCAGGTCCCGTCTGGCAGGGCGGGGAGCAGGGGGAGGCGGCCCTGCTGGCCTCCTGCTACCGCAGCTGCCTGCTTTTGGCGGAGGCCCACAGCATCCGCACCCTAGACTTCTGCTCCATATCCACGGGAGTCTACGGGTATCCGTTGCCGCTGGCGGCCACCGTGGCCCTGCGGGCCATCATGGACTTCCTGGCGGACCATGCCCTGCCGGAGCGGGTGCGGATGGTCTGCCATTCGGAGCAGGCGGCGGAGGTCTACCGCCGGACCTGGAACCTCTGGTACGCGGAGGGCAAGGACCAGCGGATGTAAAGAACGCCGGAGCGGGACCTTTCCCGCTCCGGCGTTTGTCACTCTTCGTTTCTTTTGTCACTCTTTTTGACCTTTTTGTATCCGTTTTGACCCGATTTTTCCCGGGGCATTCCGTATGATAGACTCAAATAAGAGATGAAAGAAAGGTATCCCATCATGAAACGACTGGTTTCCCTTCTGCTGTCCTGCCTGCTGCTGAGCTCCTGCGGCACCATTGTGACCCCCGCCAAGACCCCGCCGGAGCATTTGGTGTCAGAGGCGCCCCCGGCTCAGGTTCTCCCCGCTCCCGGCGAGATGCCGGAGCTCCTCCCGGACAGCCAGGAGGCAGGCGGGGAGAATGCTTCGGAGCCCTCCCCGGAAGAGGGCGGCGGAACTCCCGTGGAGACGCTGCCGGAGCCCCAGCGGGTGGTGGATCCCACGCGCCCCATGGTGGCCCTGACCTTTGACGATGGTCCCCACGCGGTCTACACGGACCAGATTTTGGATATTCTGGAGGAGCACGGCGCGGTGGCTACCTTCTTTGAGGTGGCGCGGAATCTCCCCAAGGCGCCGGAGGCAGTCCGCCGGGCGGCGGACATGGGCTGCGAGATCGGCAGCCACTCTTACCGCCACGCAAACCTGGGCAAGATGGATCAGGCCGCCCAGCAGGCGGATCAGGCCGCGGCGGACGCGCTGTTTCAGGAGGTGCTGGGCACCACGCCCGCGCTGCTGCGGCCGCCCTATGGCTCCATGAACAAGACGCTGAAGACCACCTCCGGCCGGAGCATCGTCACTTGGTCCATCGACACGGAGGACTGGCGCTCCAAGGACGCGGACAAGGTGGTGACCGGCGTGGAGAACGCCGGGAATCTGGACGGACAGGTGATCCTGCTCCACAGCATCTACGAGAGCACGGTGGCGGCCACGGAGGTCCTGGTGCCCTGGCTGCTGGAGCAGGGCTACCAGCTGGTGACGGTCAGCGAGCTGATCCAGCTGCGCTTTGGGGACGAGGTGGAGCCCAACCGCACCTATAATTACGACTACTTCCGCTTCCAGGTGCCGCCCCTGCCTGCGGAGACGGCGCCCGCCGCCGCGTGAGCGGCAGGCAACCGACGGTTGCTTTACGCCGCTGCCCTGCTGTGATAGACTGGTCCCGAGGTGATGGGAATGGAGTTTCAAGAGGTGTTCGCCCAGCTGCGGCAGCGGACGGGTCTGTCCCAGAGCGAGGTGGCGGAGCGGCTGTTTGTCACCCGGCAGGCAGTGAGCCGCTGGGAACGGGGAGAGACGATCCCGGAGGTGGAGACGCTTCAGGCGCTGTCAAGGCTGTTCGGCGTGTCCATCAACACCCTGCTGGGCAGTCCCCGGACCCTGGTCTGCCAGAGCTGTGGAATGCCGCTGAGCGATGATATCCTGGCCAAAAATACGGACGGCAGCTTCAATGAGCAGTACTGCATGTGGTGCTGGGATGGAGAGGGCTTTGCCCAGGACTGCACCATGGAGGAGATGGTGGAGCACTGCCTGCCCCACATGCCCCTGGGCCGGACGGATCCGGAGGCGTGCCGCGCCTATATGCGGAGCCTTCTGCCCACACTGGGGCGGTGGAAAGAGAACTGACACAGGCGCCGGACTGCGGAAACCCGCGGTCCGGCGCCTGGATTTTTTCAGGACAGCTGCGCAAGACAGCTTTCGCACACATAGATCCCATGGGGGAGCTGCCTGAGAGAATCCGCAGCATGGCAGCAGATGCAGGATGGTTCCTTCTTGCGGAGGATCACCGCGTGAGATGCTTCATCCAGAGAAAAAGAGACGCTGTCTCCTTCATCCAACAACATAGCCCGGCGCAGATCGATGGGAATGACGATCCGCCCCAACTCATCCAATTTTCGCATATGGCCTGTTTCACATATCATTGCCCCATCTCCTTGCGGAAGTGATGAAAAAAGGATAGCACGTCGGTCAGAAAAAGTCAACAAAAACGATTATTTTTTAGAATATAAATAAACGTATTAGATTACATTCATCCCATATAATAAAGCCCATGAGGTGCATGGATATGGGAAGTGGACAGGTATTCGATTTCGGGCTTCGGCTCCGGAAACTGCGGGAAAATAAACACCTCTCTCAGGAGGAGCTTGGGAAACGCGTCGGCGTCACCAAAGGAAGTATTTATCGCTACGAAAACAATGTTCAATCCCCATCTCTGGAGACAGCGAGAAAGCTGGCGGTGGTACTGGGGACAACACTGGACAATCTGGCCGGTCTGGAGGATGGAGTCGTCATCCGGCTTCCCAATCTGTCCGAAGCGGAAGAAGCTGCCCTGCGTGAGTTTATCCGTCGATTCATTTCCTGAGACGTTGACAACGGACCTTTGCGGTTGTGTATTCGGCTGCCGTGAACAGAGGCCGGGTTCCCGAAACTGATAATATAAGGCGAAAGCCGCTGCATCAACCGATGCAGCGGCTCTTTTTACGCCTTTGCCAGATACGCCCCGCAGGCATTCCGGGCATCGGCGGCGGTTTTTTCCTCGTCGATGGTGACGAGATGCCCCTCCTTCACCACGACCCGGCCGTTCACCACCGTGTAGTCCACCGGGCCGCGGAGGCCCACCGTGGCCAGCACGTCGGCGGGACTGTACGCGCCGCCCACCAGCTCCAGCCGGCGGGAATCCACCAGGAAGAAGTCCGCGCACTTGCCCACGGCCAGCTGCCCGATGTCCTCCCGGCCCAGCAGCCGGGCGCTGCCCCGGGTGGCCATCTTCAGCACCTGATACCCGGAGGGGGCCTTCTCGCTGGAGGTCAGCCGGTGGAGCAGGTAGCACACCCGCAGCTCTTCCATCAGGGACGACCCGTCGTTGCTGGCGGAGCCGTCCACCGCCAATCCCACCGGGACGTCCAGCGCCAGCATCTCCGGCACCCGGGCGACGCCGGAGGCCAACTTCATGTTGCTGATGGGGCAGTGGGCCACGCCGGTGCCGGTGCGGGCCAGCTCCCGCAGCTCCTCGTCGTTGAAGTGGATGCCGTGGGCGTACCACACATCCGGGCCTGTCCAGCCCAGAGATGCCATGTACTCCAGCGGCCGGACGCCGTAGTGCTCCAGGGTGTAGTGCTCCTCGTCCCTCGTCTCACACAGGTGGGTGTGGAGCCGGACGCCGTACTGCCGGGCCAGGATGGCGCTCTGCCGCAGCAGCTCTCCGCTGACGGAGAAGGGGGAGCAGGGGGCCAGGGCCACCTGCCGCATGGACCCGAAAGATGGGTCGTGGTACGCCTCGATGACCCGGG
>OLJW01002489.1_pt1 | contig 16088 bp, 14 predicted proteins | sample 1603411 | NCBI WGS metagenome assembly OLJW01 (sample SAMN04168659, study PRJEB22393) | human gut metagenome | biome: human gut microbiome; feature: stool | host: Homo sapiens | collected 2014-05-12 | reverse complement strand
TCCATAATCTGATCTGGCTCTGCCCGCTCCTCTTTATTGCGGGATTTATCGACTCTATCGCCGGAGGAGGCGGCCTGATCGCGCTTCCGGCTTATATGATGTGCGGAATGCCGATCTACTATGTTTACGGCTGCAACAAGTTCCAGTGCGCCTTCGGAAGCACCGTTGCGGCATGGAAATACTTTAAAAACGGCTGTCTCGACCTTAAGATCACGCTGATCAGCGCAGTGACCTCGTTCCTCTGCTCCATGCTCGGAACCAGAATCATCTTTTACCTCAAAGAGGAACAGATCCGCTCGATGTTAATGGTACTGCTTCCACTCACCGCGGTCCTCGTGATCTTTATGAAGAACGCCTGGAACTATACCGATACGAAAAAGCCGCTGATCCTACCGAATGTGCTCCGCGCCCTTTTCATCGGAATGACCATCGGTCTTTACGACAGTCTCTACGGGCCGGGCGGCGGTACGATCGCCATGCTGCTCTTCACGTTTCTTTTAAAATACGATGTCCGCACGGCCTCCGGAAACGCGAAGCTCACGTTGATCGTTTCCAACTACACAGCGCTTCTCTCCTATATCCTTTCCGGAAATGTGTTCTACATGATCGCGATCCCATGTGCCGTAAGCAACGTTCTCGGAAACTATATCGGTGCCGGCTTCGCCATCAAAAACGGCGCGAAGATCATCCGGCCGGTGATGATCTGCGTGGTGACGGTGCTGATCGTGAAAATTGTTCTTGGAAAGTAAACTGATACGAGCGTGCTTATTTTACATAGGCACGCTCGTTTACTATCATCCATTCACCCGTATCCGTTTTCCCGCTATTTCCCTCTTACCAAGCCGGAAACTACCTGCGCTTTCCATCCCAGCTTCCGTCCGGGATCGGGTTGAAATAGTACCATTTTTCATTGATCTCGATCTCCCGGCACTTAGTTAAATCCGAAGAACTTCTGCGCGATCTTATATCCCGCGATGGAGAGGGATCTTCCGCCTTTTCCCGGAAGGTTCATACCCTGTCCCAAGAAGCCCCAGCGGAGGCGCAGGTAGAGCGCCGGATTGGATTTCTTTAACTCTTCCCACAATGCTTTTTTCTTTGCCATATTCTCCTCGCTGCCGGACTTGATCGCGAGGATCGAGCAGATGACCATCATGATCTCCAGATAGCGGACCATATAGTGGCGGAGCTTCCGGTTCTGGATCTTTGTCACATCGTAGTAGCCAAGCATCAGCTTCGTCACACGGATCTGCTGATCGATCCTTCCGATCATGACCTGTTCGTTGACAGACTGGTCCGAGCGGCCGATAAAATAGCGGTAGAAGTTCACATTAAGATAGTTCATCGTATGTACATGCGGGAGTGGCTCGTAGACAAAGATATTGTCCACATAGAACGTGTGCTCCGGGAGTTCCAGCTTACAGTCCCTTAAGAGCTCGGTGCGGTAGATCACGGAGTGCATCAGGATATACTGTCCTGCTACGAATACCTTCACATCGTTCCAGCTAAAGAGCTCATCTTTCGGAAGTGCCAGCTTGTAGCTCATGACCTTCTTGTGTCTTGCGCCCTGTTTCTCATAGACAAAGTTTGTGATCAGCATATCCAGGGTATCTTTTCCGTAAACAAAGCGGCGCAGGGTGTCGAGCACCTGCCTGTAGGCCTGCTCATTTACCCAGTCATCACTGTCCACAACCTTAAAATAGATTCCGGTCGCGGCCTTTAATCCCGCGTTAACCGCAGCGCCGTGTCCACCGTTCTCCTGGTGGATCGCCTTACAGATACCCGGATATTCTTTCTCATAACGGTCAGCGATCTCCGCCGTATTGTCTTTTGTGGAACCGTCATCCACGATCAGGATCTCCACCTCATTTCCGCCCGGAAGCAGAGACTTGATACAATTTTCCATATACGCCGCTGAATTGTAGCACGGAATTGCTATCGATAACAGCTTCAAAATTGTTTCCTCCTTACGTTCCCCGTGTTGGGGATCATTCACTGCCGCCACACAGAGCGCACGCCACAGTGATCTCTCGACTCAGTTGTTCCTATTTTAGCATAAGTTATCTGAAAATGCAAAAAATTATTTCTTTCGATTCTCTTTCATCCCCTAAGCTTCTGACCAGCTTCTGCTACCCAGGACCATGCAAAATTTTCTGTGCGGAAAATTCCCGTCTGTGTACAGTAACAAATTTCCATCTAAGTCCCATCACAAAACTTTGAGTTTTTTCTTCCATAATCACTTAAAATATGGTAAAATATCTGAAAATACATAAAAGCAGGCCGCTTTCTACCGATCCGCGGAGAAAACTTATCCGCGGCTCCCACTTAAGCAGATCTGCCCCAACGATATCGGTATGAAATAGAAATGAGGGATTCGATATGGCAAAGAAAAGACTTGTTTTAGCACTTGGACATGACGCTCTCGGAACGAACCTTCCGGAGCAGAAGACAGCCGTTACAAAAACAGCGAAAGCCATCGCTGATTTTATTCAGGACGGCTGGCAGGTTGTGATCACCCACGGAAACACTCCGCAGCTCGGCATGATCCACACCGCGTTAAATGAATTTGCGAAAAATCATGAAGGTTACACTCCGGCTCCGATGTCTGTCTGCTCCGCAATGAGCCAGGGATATATCGGCTACGATCTCCAGAACGCTCTCCGCTCCGAGCTTATCAAACGCGGCATTTACAAAGCTGTATCTACGATCTTAACACAGGTTACAGTTGACCCGTACGATGAGTCCTCCTACACTCCGATGAAGGTGGTTGGACGTGTGATGAACGCCGAGGAGGCAAAAGAGGAAGAGGCAAAGGGTAACTTCGTTGTGAAGGAAGGCGACGGCTACCGCCGTATCGTTGCGGCTCCGAAGCCGGTCGCAATCGTTGAGATCGACGCGATCCGCGCTCTCGCGGATGCTGACCAGCCGGTGATCGCTGCAGGCGGCGGCGGAATCCCGGTTATGGAACAGGGCTCCCACTTAAAGGGTGCCAGCGCTGTGATCGAGAAAGACCGCGCAGCCGGACTTCTCGCGAAGGAGCTTGACGCTGATGTCCTGATGTTCATCACAGGTGTTCCGAATGTCGTATTAAACTACGGCAGTGACCATCCGATCAACATCGATAAGATGACAACGGCTGACGCAGCCCGCTATGCCGGGGAAGGCCACTTTAAGACAGGTTCCATGCTGCCGAAGGTTGAAAGCTCCATCGACTTCATCAACGCAGGAAAAGGACGACGCGCGATCATCACTTCCCTTGACGGTGCAAAGAGTGCTTTAGCAGGTAAAGGCGGCACGACGATCCAGTAGGCAATACATTCTGATTTGGCTTAGGTCAATCTTATTTAAATCTGGAACAAACAAGAATATGATCCCAGGGAGTTCTATACAGGAACTTCTCTGGGATCTTTTTTCAACTAATCTTCTCCCAACTGTTCTAATCATCCAAATCTCTTTAGTGAAAATAATAAAGAATGCACCTTGGCGTATTCTCGTGCCTCGCGCGGTCGCTTGCGACAATCTGCATCTTCGCGCGAGTATGTATCATTCTCACGTTAGTGCCTTTTGTGTAATAGGAAATTCCTTGTAATCTCCTATTACACAAAAAAGACCCGCCGGAAGACTTTCTCATCTTCCGCGGGTCTTTCATTTTTCTACAAGTTGTTACCCAATCAGATAATAACATGCGCCGGGCACTTCGCCGCGCACTTGCCGCAACCGGTACACTTTGTGTAATCGATCACAGCAACATTGTTATCCATATGGATCGCATCGAACTCACACTGCTTTGTGCAGAGTGTACATCCGATACAGCCTGCCTCGCAGACCTTCTTGACAGCCGGTCCTTTGTCGTGGGAGCTGCACTGTACGAGGTGGTTTGCCTTGTACGGAACAAGCTCGATCAGGTGACGCGGACAAGCCTCCGCACACTTACCACAGGCAACACACTTCTCCTTGTCGACAACGGCAACACCGTTTACAACATGGATCGCGTCAAACTGACATGCCTTCACACAGCTTCCGGAACCGAGACATCCGTAGTTACAGCCCTTGGAGCCGCCGCCCGGAACTGCGTCTGCGATCTTGTGACAGTCGTCAATACCATAATAGTTGTATTTCACGGTTGCCTTATCGCAGGTACCTTTACATTTTACAAATGCAACCTTCTTCTCAGCGGAACCAGCCTCAACGCCCATGATCGCAGCGATCTTTTCTCCTACCGGAGCGCCGCCGACCGGACACTGGTCAACCTTTGCCTTGCCCTCTGCAATTGCTTTTGCAAGAGCGTCACAGCCTGCGTAACCGCAGCCGCCGCAGTTGTTGCCCGGAAGCTCTGCACGAACCAGAATTTCCTTCTCGTCTACTTCTACTTTAAACTTCTCGCTGGCGATTCCAAGGAGTACGCCGATGACGATACCGACGATACCGACAACCGCAGCAGCGATGATAATGCCTGTCATGTTCATCTCTCGTTCCTCCTTAAATCATTCCGGAAAATCCGAAGAGAGCGATCGACATTAAGCTTGCTGTGATCAGGACGATCGGGGATCCCTGAAAAGCGTGCGGCACATCATTGTGCTCGATCTTCTCACGGATACCTGCAAGCAGGACGATGGCGATCAGGAATCCAACGGAAATACCGATACCGTTTACGACACTCTGAATGAAGTTGTAGCCCTTCTGTACGTTTGTCAGCGCAACACCGAGAACCGCACAGTTTGTTGTAATTAACGGAAGGTATACGCCGAGTGCCTCATAAAGGCTTACCATGTTCTTCTTTAAGAACATCTCAACGAACTGAACCAGAGCCGCGATTACAAGGATAAATACGATCGTCTGTAAATACTCGATATGGAGCTTTACGAGAACGAAATCATAAACAAGGCTTGTGCAGGCAGATGCGATCGTAATAACGAATACGACTGCAGCGCCCATACCAGCTGCTGTCTCTGTTTTCTTGGATACACCAAGGAACGGGCAAAGACCGAGGAACTGGCTTAAAACAACGTTATTCACCAGGGCAGAACCGATGGCGATCAATAAAAGTTCTTTCATTTCTCCATTTCCTCCTTAATTTTCTTTGCCGGCATCTGCTGCTTCAGTCTTAGCTGCCTCTGCCGCTTTTGCAGCCTCAGCTGCCTTCTTAGCTGCGAGAGCCTTCTCTGCTGCTGCCTTCTTTGCTGCCGCTGCGGCTGCTGCTTCCTCTGCCTTCTTCTCAGCAAGAGCAGCATGGTTTGTCATGCTGACACAGCCTGCACAGCTTGCACAGTTACCGCCGCATACAAGGTCAGACTTCGGTGCGTCACCGTTGGTCGCGCATGGAAGACGGAGCTTGTTCTGGATCGCGGAAAGCATAGCCAGAGTGAACAGAGCACCCGGTGCAAGGATGATGATGGAAATGTGGTAAGCTTCCGGAATGATGGTGTGTCCGAAGATCGCACCTGCACCGAAGAGCTCACGGCACATACCGATGACGGTAAGGGAAAGGGAGAAACCAAGTCCCATACCAAGGCCATCGAAGAAAGATTCAACCGGACCGTTCTTGCAGGCATATGCCTCTGCACGGCCAAGGATGATACAGTTAACAACGATAAGCGGGATATAAATACCCAGGGATGCATACAGGGACGGAACGTAGCCCTGCATTAAGAGCTGTACGACTGTAACCAGGCTGGCTACGACTACGATGAATGCCGGAATACGGACTCTGTCCGGAATGATCTTACGCAGTGCGGAGATCAGCAGGTTGGAAAACATCAGTACGGCTGTTGTGGAAAGTCCCATGCCGAGACCGTTGATGGCGGATGTTGTCGTCGCAAGAGTCGGACACATACCTAACATCAGGATGAAGGTTGGGTTTTCCTTGATAATACCGTTATATAAACGTTCTACGCATTTATTCATGAATGCCCACCTCCTAGTTTAAGCAGTTATGCAGATAATATAAAGCTGCATTGACTGCGTTTGTTGTAGCGTTTGATGTGATGGTGGCACCGCTGATCGCGTTGATCTCAGTGTCAGATGCGGAACCGGACTTTGTTACGGTAAGCTTGTCGCAGTTCTTGCCGACGAACTGATTTCTGTAGTCATCATCTTTTGCCTTTAATCCAAGACCAGGAGTATCGCTTGTCTCACGGATACCAACACCTGTGATGGTACCGTCAGCGTCAAAGCCGATGGAGAGCTTTACAGCTCCACCGTAGGAGTCGTTGGACAGGGAGTTGATCACATGTCCCACTACTGCTCCGCTCGCGTCCTTTGCCTCGAGAACGGACTCGATCTCAACGCCTCCGAAACCGAGGTTTGCGATCTCATCAGCAGTCTCAGCGATCTTCTCTGTGGAACCTTCGACGTCAGAGAAGTTGTCTGCGTCCGGAAGAACCTGTTTGTATGTTGCGTTGTTGGCTGCGATGGTAGCCGCCTCGATCGGAGCTTTTGTCACATCATAGACAACACCGAGACATAAACCGGAAACCAGGGTGATCGCAAAAAGGATCAGGGCATCTTTCATAAATCCAGACTTACTTGCTGCCATTTTTCTTACCCCCTTTTCCGAATGCTGTCGGGAGAGTTACCTTCTCGATCAACGGAACGAGCATGTTGCAGAAGATAATTGCGTAGGAAACGCCCTCTGCACCGCTTCCGAAGATACGGAACAGTCCTGTTAAAATACCAAGGCAGATACCGAATACGATCTGTCCTTTTGCAGTGATCGGGCTTGTTACATAGTCGGTAGCCATGAAGAATGCACCGAAGATCAGTCCGCCGCCGCAAACCTCTGCGAGCACGTAGTTAATATTGTGCTGGCCGAAGATAAATGCGAATACTGCGAAGGAAAGGATGTATGCTGCCGGGATGCGGATCGTAATTACTTTCTTAACGAGCAGGTAAGCTGCACCGATCAGAAGAGCAATCACAGAAACCTCACCGATGGTTCCCGGGATCTTACCGATGAACATTGCTGCAAGATCATATGTACCGCCTGCTTTGATCTCTGCAAGAGGAGTTGCACTTGCGATCGCATCTGTTCCCGGCTCTGAGAACTGGGTCATAGCCTGTGCGAAGGAGATCAGCATGAAGCATCTTGCTGCCAGAGCCGGGTTCATCCAGTTCTGACCAAGTCCGCCGTAAAGCTGTTTTACAACGATGATCGCGAAGATACCGCCAAGGATCGGCATCCAGATCGGGATTGCCGGCGGCATGTTTAATCCAAGGATCATACCTGTGACAAGGGCACTGCCATCACTGATGGTAACCGGCTTGTGCATCAGGGTTTCAAAAATGTACTCACTGAGTACGCAGGAAAGAACCGTTGCTACTACAACGATCAGGGAACGGATACCGAACTGCATCACACCCCAGATCGTAGCCGGCAGCATTGCGATCGCTACATCGTACATCAGGTTCTTTGTGGAAACACCGCAGCGTACATGAGGGGATGATGATACGTTTAATAATTTACTCATTTGTCACACCTCCTACGCTTTCTTTCTTCTGGCTGCCATGACTGCCTTACGCATCTCTTTGAATGCCTGGGTCAGCGGTCTGTGGGCAGGGCAGATGAAAGTACAGGAGCCGCATTCGCAGCACTCCATACCATTTAATTTTTCAAACAGGGCAAGATCATTTCTTTCTGCTGCCGCCATCATCATCTGCGGGACAACATGACCAGGACATACCTCGATACAGCGTCCACAGCGGATACACGGAGATTCCGGATTTGCTGCAACCTGATCTTTTGTGAAGCAGGTAAGCGCAGAGGAGTTCTTCATTACCGGAATATCCAGTGAGAACAATGCCTGTCCCATCATAGGACCACCGGAGATCATCTTCTCCGGCTCTTCCTTAAAGCCGCCTGCAGCTTCAAGGATCTCGCGGTAGCACATACCGAGCGGAACCTGGAAGTTCTGCGGATTCTTAACCGCATCACCGGTAACGGTAATGATCTTACGAATTAACGGTGTGCTCTCACAGACTGCATTGTAAATAGAGATAACAGTATCTACGTTATCTACGATACATCCTGCATCCGCCGGAAGCATAGTGGAGTTGATCTCACGTCCGCCCGTAACCGCATAGATCAGGAAACGCTCGCCGCCCTGCGGATATTTTGTCTTTAACGGACATACCGTGATCTTCGGCTCGTCTTTTACGAGACCTTCCAGAAGCTTGATCGCCTCCGGCTTGTTCTCCTCGATTCCGATCACGCCTTTCGCGTTCGGGAACATGCTTAACATGACTTTGATGCCGCCGATCAGTCTCTCCGGCTGCTCCATCATCAGGCGATAGTCACTTGTCAGATACGGCTCACACTCGGCCGCGTTTACGATAATGTGATCGATCGCATTGTCATCCTTCGGTGCAAGTTTTACGTTGGTCGGGAAACCTGCGCCGCCGAGACCTACGATACCGGCTTCTTTTACGATATTCCGGATCTCTTCCTTGGAAAGTTTTGTGTAATCGCGTTTTTCGCCAAAACCTTCGATTGCTGTGTACTCGTTATCGTTCTCAACGATAATGGACTGTACGATTGCTCCGTTCGCAACCAGACGCGGTTCGATTCCCTTTACTGTACCGGATACGGAACAGATAACATTTGCGGAAATGAAACCGCCTGCTTCAGCGATCTTCTGGCCAACCAGAACCTTGTCACCCTTGGCAACAAGTGGTTTCGCCGGAGCACCGATATGCTGGGAGAGAGGATAAACCAGCTCACCCTTCGGCTGGATCACCTGAATCGGCTTATCTGCGGACAGTTCTTTTCCCTCATAAGGATGAACGCCGCCTATAAATGTGCTCAGACCCATTTAACAAACCTTCTTTCTATAAAATTTCATAGTACCCATCAACTCGTAGTATAGCATATTTGGAATTTTTCTACAATTAGAAATCGGTTAACTTTTTAACGGAAATGGCCGTTTTCGGCGTTTGTATCAAAAAAAGAACAAAAACAGACATCTGATTTCTTTAAAAAATGAAGTTTTTACCAACTAACTCCCGCTCTTTTCTGCTGTCTCTTATGGAATTGCTACAAAATTTGAAAAAGCCTGTCTGGGTGCGTATGATCGATACGCAGTGACTTTTTATGTAACAGGAAATTCCCCAGAATTTCCTGTTACATAAAAAACGGGCAGATTTCTTCATCTGCCCGTTTTTTCTTCTGCGATCGACCTAACTCAGCTCCGCCATTCCCGTATATAACCGGTAATAACGTCCTTTTTCTTTCAGGAGATCCTCATGATCACCGCGCTCGATGATCTCTCCGTTCTCCAGAACCATGATGGCGTTGGCGTTCCGCACGGTGGAGAGACGGTGGGCGATCACGAAGGTGGTCCGTTCTGCCATCAGACGATCCATGCCCTGCTCGATGTGTTTTTCCGTTCTCGTATCGACGGAGCTCGTCGCCTCATCGAGGATCAGGATCGGCGCCTTGGATACCGCCGCTCGCGCGATATTAAGAAGCTGTCTCTGGCCCTGGCTCAAGTTCGCGCCGTCGCTCTCAAGAACGGTGTCATAGCCCTTTGGAAGCCGCATGATAAAGGAATGGGCAGATGCCATCTTCGCCGCCTGAATGACCTCCTCGTCTGTGGCATCAAGCCTTCCGTAGCGGATATTCTCCATGACCGTTCCCGTAAACAGGTGGGTGTCCTGAAGAACCATGGCGATGTGGCGGCGCAGCTCGTCCCGCTTAATATGGCAGATATCAACGCCGTCGATGGTGATGGTCCCGCTCTGGATATCGTAGAAGCGGTTGATGAGGTTCGTGATCGTCGTCTTTCCGGCTCCTGTGGAACCCACGAAGGCGATCTTCTGCCCCGGCCTCGCGTAGAGGCTGATATCCTTTAAGATGATCTTATCCGGGTTGTAACCGAAGGTCACATGATCTAATACCACTTCCCCGCTCATACCGTCCATGGATACTGTGTCCTTATCATCCGCCGCCTCCGGCTCCTCATCCATCACGGAGAAAACGCGCTCCGCTCCGGCGAGGGCTGAGAACACGTTGGAGACCTGCATGGAGATCTCGTTGATCGGCCTTGAGAACTGTCTCGAAAAGTTCAAAAATACCGTGAGCCCGCCGACATCGAAGTTTTTCACCACACAGAGGATCCCGCCGATGCACGCCGTCAGGGAATAGTTTATCTGGCTTAAGTTGTTCATCACAGGTCCCATCATGCCCCCAAGGAATTGGGCGCGGATCTGTTTTTCGCGGAGATCCCCGTTTAATATATCAAATTCTTCCTCCACGATCTCCTCATGGCAGAAGACTTTTACTACCTTCTGTCCGGTGATGGTCTCCTCGATGTATCCATTTAAGGCACCGAGAGCCGACTGCTGGGCGCTGAAGTATTTCTGACTCCGCTTCGCGACCGCTCCACCAGCCCGCAGCATGAGCGGAATCATGATCAGGGTCACAGCTGTCAGCCAGATGTTCGTGTAAAGCATGAGGAGCAAGGTTCCGATGATACTTAAGGTTCCGGAAAAGAGCTGCACGAGAGTACTGCTCAGCATATTTCCGATGGTGTCCACGTCGTTTGTGAAGCGGCTCATCAGATCCCCATTGGAATTTGTATCGTAAAATCTCACCGGAAGCTTCTGCATCTTTGTAAAGAGGTCTGTCCGGATCCGCACAAGGGCGCTCTGGGCAACCTCTAACATCAGTCTTGACTGGAGATAATTTGCGATAACCCCCAGAAGATAGACGCACGCCATCATGGTCAGCCCTTTAAAAAGTCCCGCCACATCTCCGGGACTTCCGTCCGGCGGTGCGATAAAGCGGTTGATGATCGGGCGCAGCATATAGGAACCGGTCAGTGTCGCCACCGTGTTTACAATGACGCAGAAAAATGCGATCCCCATCTGGAGTCTGTCCGCTTCCAGATAAGAAAGCAGGCGCTTTAAGGCCGCTCCTGTGCTCTTTGGGCGTCCTCCGCCTCTGGGAGCACCCGGTCCTCTTCCCATTCCTCTCCTTTTCGGTGCGGCTGCCACGCGTCCGGCATATCGTTTTTTCAGACTCGCTTCGCGGTCTGCTCTCGCGACGCTCATACTGCCGCCTCCTCTCCTGCCCCAATGGACTGATTTCCGATCTGGGTCGTATAGATCTCGCTGTATGTCTCACAGGTCTTTAAAAGTTCCTCGTGGGTTCCATGACCGATGATCTTTCCGTCCTCCAGTACCAGGATCTGGTCCGCCTCCTGAACGGAGGAGATCCTTTGGGCGATGATGATCTTTGTGGTATCCCCAAGATCATGATAGAGACTCTCCCGGATTTTCGCCTCCGTTGCCGTGTCAACAGCGCTGGTGGAGTCATCCAGGATCAGAATCTTCGGGCGCTTTAAAAGTGCTCTCGCAATACAGAGACGCTGCTTCTGACCTCCTGAGACGTTGACACCGCCCTGCCCCATCTCGGTATCATATCCGTTTTTGAAGGTCTTAACGAAGGGATCTGCCTGGGCGCTCTCCGAGAACCGGATCACATCCTCCATCGTCGCGTCCTCATTTCCCCATCGAAGATTTTCCTCGATCGTTCCCGAGAAGAGGATATTTTTCTGGAGGACCATGCCGACACCCTCACGAAGGTGTTTTAAAGAGTAATTTTTGACATTCACGCCGTCGACAAGGACTTCGCCTCCGGTCACATCATAGAGTCTCGGGATCAGCTGCACAAGGGAGGTCTTTCCGCTTCCCGTGGAGCCGATGATCCCGATGGTCTGTCCCGGTTCTGCCGTAAAGGAGATCCCTTCCAGAACGAGATCCCTTCTCCCGTGCTCTCCGCTGTAGCCAAAGCTTACATTCTTAAACTCCACACGGCCTTCCGTGACTTTTTTATCCTTATTTTCCGCGTTGTCATCATTTAAGCCGATCTCTGTGTCGAAGATCTCATTGATCCGCTTCATGGATGCGCTGGCGCGGGAGCTCTGTAAGAATACCATGGAAAGCATCATGAGGGACATCAGGATCTGCACGATATACGTCGTAAACGCAGTGAGATCCCCCACCGGCATCTTTCCGGCAATGATGATATTTCCTCCATACCAGACGACAGCCAGTGTCGTCACATTCATGGCAAACATCATCACCGGCATCGTGGTGATCACGATCCGGAGGGCCCGGAGACTGCTCTCCTTAAGTCGCGGTTCAGTCTGCTGAATTTTTCGATCTCATGATCCTCCCGGACGAAGGATTTCACTACCCGGACATTCGTCAGGGATTCCTGGATCCCGGAATTCAAACGGTCCAGTTTCCTCTGCATCTCCCCAAAGCGCGGGAATGCGGTCTTTAAGATCAGAATGATCGCCGCGAGAAGAAGTGGGATCACGATGAGGATGATGACCGCAAGCTGACGGTTCATCATAAACGCCATGATCAGGGCGCCGAGGAACATTCCGGGCGCTCTGAGCGCCATACGGAGCCCCATCATCAGGACGTTCTGCACCTGCTGGACATCGTTCGTAAGCCTCGTGACGAGAGAACCGGTGCTGTAGCCGTCGATGTTCTCAAAGGAGAACTGCTGAACCTTTCTGAAGAGGTCGTTTCTCATGTCACTGGTGAAGGAGATGGACGCCTTTGCGGAAAAATAAGCGCCGAGGATCCCGCCCACCGCCATAAAGAGGACGGTCAGTACCATCAGGGCCCCCATCTTTCCGATATAGGCGAGATTCCGGTCCGCAACGCCGTTGTTGATGATCATGGACATAAATTTCGGGAGCATGACCTCTCCCGCCACCTCGGTGAGCATCATCAGCGGACCAATCACGAAGGCACTGAGATACGGGGTGATGTATTTTTTGTATCGTTTCAATTCTGTTGTTTCCTTTCTGGTCAGATCTGCATTCGTTGGATTCTTTTGATGCAGTTTATCACGCATCTTCCCTCGGAAGTTTTCTTCTAACGATATAGAAGCAGATCATATGGGCCGTCGCCGTGACGATCCAGGTAAACGGATAAGATAAGTACAACACCGTCAGGTTATGGTATACCTGGAACACCGTAAAGATCCAGACGATCCGGAGCCCGCACGCTCCCAGAAGGGAGACGCACATCGGCATGACGGAATATCCGAGGCCGCGGATGCTGCCCACCATCGTATCCATGATCCCACAGAGGAAATATGTCGTTCCAAAGACCACAAGTCTTCTCATTCCGTATACCATGACCTCCGGGTCCGAGGAGTAGATCCGAATCAGGGCATGTCCGCAAAGATAAGCCGGGATTCCCATTCCAAGTGCCACTGCCGTCACAACGCCGAGGCAGGTAACCATAATCCGGTTGATCCTCGAATACTTTTTGCCGCCGAAGTTCTGGCTCGTGAAGCTTAAGTTTGCCTGATAAACCGCATTCATGGCATTATAGATGAATCCCTCAATGTTCTGGGAAGTCGTATTTCCTGCCATCGCGACAGAACCGAAGGAATTGACAGAGGACTGGATCAGAACGTTGGAAATCGAGAATACTGCGCCCTGCATCCCCGCCGGAAGGCCTACCTGAATGATCTGACGGAATTTCGAGCGGTGAATCTTCAGATCTTTTAAATGAAGCTTCAGACTGCCCTCGCTCTCCATCAGGCAGCGGATCACCAGGAATGCCGAGATTGCCTGGGAGATCGCGGTCGCCAAGGAAACTCCCGCCACATCCATCCGGAACATGATCACGAAAAACAGGTTTAAGACCACATTGATCACGCCCGCCGCTGTAAGGAAATACAGTGGGCGTTTCGTGTCTCCCACCGCGCGGAGGATCGCGCTTCCGAAGTTGTAGATCATATTCGCAGGCATGCCGATAAAGATAATCCGCATATAGATCGTAGATTTATCGATCACATCGTCCGGGGTTCCCATGAGTTCCAGCATTGGTCTCGAGAGAAGCTGACCCAAAATGATCAGGAAAAGGCCGCTGACGATACTGAGCGCCATGGCCGTATGGATCGTATCCTGCACGTCTTTTTCCCGCTTCGCTCCGTAATATCTTGCCACGATAACATTGACACCCACGGACAGTCCGATAAAGATATTGATCATCAGGTTAATAAGAGCCGTGGTGGAACCCACCGCCGCCAGAGACTGGCTGCCCGCGAAGCGCCCCACAACGATCACATCCGCGGCGTTGAACAGAAGCTGCAGGATTCCGGAAAAGATCAGCGGAATCGTAAAGGTGAGCAGTTTTCCGAGGATCGGGCCGCTGCACATGTCCATCTCGTAATTTTTCTTCATAATACTCCTTTTTCCCGTATCTGTATTTTCTTTCCGGCAGCATCCGGAAAGAAAAGCAGACTGGCATTTCCCGCCCCTGTCCGTCTGCTCATTCTATCCGCGGCTGCTCCCGGTGCCGGAATGCGTAAGGCACATTCCTTTTATCTATTACGCAGATTATAGACGATTTTTACAAATAATGCAATCCTGCCACAACACCTCAGTCCTCAAGGACATACACCCGGAAGAGGCCGGACCACGGATTTCCGATAATATAGCAGGTGTAAGCTCTTCCCGCACGGACATTGACGTTGAAGGTGAGAAGCGGATTCGGCACGGTGCAGGTCGGACAGGAAACGCCGACGATGGAAGAAAGGACAAGGACCGGAAGCTCGCCTAAGGCCGAAACTGCATACTGGGAACCTGTCACAAAGAAGGTATAGGTTCCGCTGGATGTCTGTTTATAGCTCGTCACTTCCTTGTATCCGATCCCCGCAAATGCTGTCTGGTTGTTGAAGGTCCGCACATCGTAGCTGGATCCCGCGTAGGACATGTTCGCGACGCGGAGGCAGCCGTAACCTGCCGGAACGTTCGTGCAGCCCATGTCAGAGACTCGGGTCAGGGACACTCCGGAAACCGTGTCTAAGATCACCATCGTGAGTCTCTCACCGGACACAAAGGCAATCGTCTGCTGATAATAGATCTGACCGTTGGTCCTGCGCACAGTGACGGTGTGGAATCCGTCCGTCACGCGGATATAAGAAGAGATCGTGGCAAATTCGGAACCGGAAAAGATATTCCGGCCATCGATATAGACATCCAGCGTACGGCCTGATGTGCTGGCATTTAAAAACCGGACTCTGCTGTAGTAATTCCCTCCTGAGACCGTCGGGTATGTGACTGGAAAAGAAATCGTCGGAAAGCCCGGGTGCCCGATGGTATTGTCGGGATAGACAGGGCGACCACCAGACGGCGCGACCGGTGTCGTCGGGATTCCAGCGAGATCGTCATCTCCGGGATAAACAGGTCTTCCGCCCGGTGAAGCGATAGGCGGCACAGGGATTCCCGCAAGATCATCGTCTCCCGGATAAACAAAAACTCCTCCTAATGGCTCGGCCGGTGTCTCCGGTACATTTGCGTCATTCTTCCCTGCTACAACCTCCGCCGTATTCTCTCCCGACGGTTCCGGCATTGATGTTGGATTCTCTGGCATATTAACACCTCAATATCTTTTTTACTACAAAATATGAAAGCAGAACGGAAAATGTTCCCTGCACATGTTTGAATCTCCATGAGCTTTCCGAGGAATTGATCTTTTTGTATGAAAAATTTATTCAAATTTTTTTGTTTTTATCGTTGACAAACCCGTTGATCCATGATACTATATTGGAGGTTCGAAAAACACAGTAAATGTGTTCGCTGCCTTGGCTCAGCTGGTAGAGCGTCGCCTTGGTAAGGCGGAGGTCGGCAGTTCAAATCTGCTAGGCAGCTTAAACCATGAGGCTTTCCGGAATATCCGGGAAGCCTTTTTTCGTGTTACAGGGGATTCCCGCCTCTTTCAGGCGGTGAGTACTTGTAGGAAATCCTTCGCGCACAAAAAAGACCCGGGAAGCTCCTCTCCACGGGTCTTTTTTCATAATCAAAATTTTAAATTCTATGCCTTCGCCAGTCTCTGTCTCACGATCTCATACGCGAGAACACCTGTTGCAACGGACGCGTTCAGGGAATCGATATCGCCCTTCATCGGGATCGACGCGATCATATCGCATTTTTCTTTCACGAGACGGCTCACGCCCTCCCCCTCATTTCCGATCACAAGACCGATCGGTCCGGTGAGATTTAAACGGTACATGCTCTCTCCGCCCATATCGGCGCAGACAAACCAGATACCGCGTTTCTTTA
>OLJW01002478.1_pt1 | contig 16173 bp, 13 predicted proteins | sample 1603411 | NCBI WGS metagenome assembly OLJW01 (sample SAMN04168659, study PRJEB22393) | human gut metagenome | biome: human gut microbiome; feature: stool | host: Homo sapiens | collected 2014-05-12 | reverse complement strand
AGGCGCGCAAACGCGGCCTGGACTGCGAAACCTCGACGCCGCTGATCTTCGACCGCTATCTGACCGCCGATTCGATCCGCATGTTCGAGAGCACGGGCGTGCTGAACAAGGTGGAGATCGAAGCCCGCACCGAGGTGAAATGGGAGACCTACACCAAAAAGATCCAGATCGAAGGGCGCGTGCTGGGCGACCTGACGATGAACCACATCGTCCCGATCGCCTCGCGCTACGAGGCGATGCTGCTGGACAAGGTATACAAAATGGCGCAGATCGGCGGGCTGGACGCCTCGGCCGACATCGATCTGCTCAAAAAGATACAGGGACACACGGCCGCCATCCAGACGCTCACGATCGAGATGATCGAAGCGCGCAAGAAGGCCAACCGCATCGAAAACGCACGCGCGAAGGCGATCGCCTACCACGACACGGTGGAGGTCTACTTCGAGGAGATCCGCCGCCACATCGACAAGCTCGAAGAGATCATCGACGACCAGATGTGGACGCTGCCCAAATATCGGGAACTTCTGTTCATCAAATAGGTTCCGTAATTTTCAGTCAGGTTGTGAGGACGCCGCGGAAATGCTTCCGCGGCGTTTTTTTGCAACCGACGCCACCGGAACAGCCGCGACACAACGAACCGCTGCCGATGCCGGCCTCCGATTCCGTACGCCGTACATTTCGGAACCACCCCGGCCCCGCTGTGCGAGGTCGACCTCTCGTTTTCCCGCACCCTCCGCATCCGTCAAAATGTCCGCCGTGCCGCCGAAGCCGAAGAAGACCGATGCAGCATGCCCGTGCGAAGAGACCGACGGGGAGTTTTCGGGCAGACCGATCCGATTATTCGGGATTTTTTCCTACATTTGTTCGAATATTTCCGGCCAGTGCGGGCGGAGTCGCCCAAGAACCGCGCCCCGCATAGAAAACGAAACCCCGTAAACTCCCGACCGAAACGATGATCGTAATCGCAGACAGCGGATCGACCAAATGCAACTGGCAGCTCGTCGACGACAGCGGCAGTGTACGCCGCGTACAGAGCCGTGGCATCAACGCCGTGCTCCAACGCCCCGACGAAGTGGAGGCGCTGCTCCGTGAGACCTTCGCGGAACCGGTGCAGGCCGACGCGCTCCATTTCTACGGCGCCGGCTGCGGCGAACGCTACCCCGAACAGAGCGCCCGCCTGCGGGAGGCGCTGGCGCGTTATTTCCCCGCGGCACGCATCGCCGTCGAATCCGACCTCATGGGGGCGGCCCGCGCGCTGCTGGGCGGCCGTGCGGGCATCGCCTGCATCCTCGGCACGGGATCGAACTCCTGCTACTACGACGGCGTGCGCATCGTGCGCAACACGCCGCCGCTGGGCTGGGTTCTGGGCGACGAAGGAAGCGGGACGTACATCGGCCGGCAACTCGTCGGGAACCTGCTGAAAGGGCTTTGCGACGAATCGCTGCGCCGGCTCTTTTTCGAGGAGGAGCGGCTCGACTACGACGAGATCATCCGCCGCGTCTACCGCGAAGGGATGGCCAACCGTTTCCTGGCCTCGTTCACGCGCTTCGTGGCGCGACACATCGACCGCCCCGAACTCGACGAACTGGTCTGCGAGGCGTTCCGCGCATTCGTGCGGCGCAACCTCGCGCACTACCCCGCCGACGCCGAAGTGTCGGCATTGGGCGGCGTCGCCTGTCATTTCGAACGGCAGCTGCGGCACGTGCTCGCAACCGAAGGGTTGCGCGCGGGGCGGATCGTCGAGACCCCCGACGAAGGATTATTGAACTATCACATATGGAACAGATCAGAGTAACGGAACAGGCTTCGGCCTACGACGATTTGCAGCGGATGTCGGTGCACGACCTGCTGACGGGCATCAACCGCGAAGACCGCCGTGTGGCCGATGCCGTGGCCGCGACCATTCCCACGATGGAACGACTCGTCGAGCGGATCGTCGAGCGGATGCAGCGCGGCGGACGAATGTTCTACATCGGTGCGGGCACGTCGGGCCGTTTGGCCGTGACCGACGCCTCGGAGCTGCCTCCGACCTACGGGGTACCTTTCGACACGGTCATCGGGCTGATCGCCGGCGGCGACGGCGCCCTGCGCAAGGCCGTGGAACACGCCGAGGACGATACCGAAGGGGCTTGGCGCGACATGCAGCCGTGGCGGCCCGACGGCGGCGACATCCTGATCGGCGTCGCGGCATCGGGAACGACCCCCTACGTCGTGGGCGGACTGCGCACGGCACGGGCGCACGGGCTGCTCACCGGAGCGATCACCTGCAATCCCCGGTCGCCCGTCGCCGCCGAAGCGGAATATGCCTTGGAGGCAGTCGTGGGGCCGGAGTTCGTCACGGGTTCGACGCGGATGAAGGCCGGCACGGCGCAAAAACTGATGCTCAACATGATCTCCACGGCCGTGATGATCCGGCTGGGGCGCGTCGAAGGGAACAAGATGGTCAACATGCAGCTGACGAACAACAAACTCGTCGACCGCGGCACGCGCATGATCGTGCAGGAGACGGGGATCGCCGAGGCCGAAGCCCGCGCCCTGCTGCTCGCCTGCGGTTCGGTCAAGGCCGCACTCGACAAGATCCGACGAGGCGAATAGCCGGCCTGCATCCGACGAATTACCCCTCCGTGCAACGGACGTTGCACGGAGGGGTAATTTCATTTTACTTATTCACAAAAGGCCGTTCCAACCGTTCGCCGCGGCAGCCGGAATGCCACGGCCCGGACGAAAGCGATCCGCCGCTGCGGGGCGAAGCCTCTGCCTGCGGAGGGACGTCAGCGCCGTCCCTCCTTAGCCTCGATGCACTCGGTGGCGTGGGGCACCTTCATCAGGCGCTCCTTGGGAATGAGCTTGCCCGTGGTCTTGCAGATGCCGTAGGTCTTGTTCTCGATACGCACGAGCGCCATTTCGAGGTTGCGGATGAATTTCATCTGGTGGGCGGCCAACCGTCCGCTCTCCTCCTTGGAGAGCGTCGTGGCACCCTCTTCGAGCACCTTGAACGTCGGAGAGGTATCCTCCGTATCGTTGTCGCCCGTATGGGTGATCGTCGCGCGCAGCAATTCGTAGTCGGCGCGCGCCGTTTCAAGCTTTTTCAGAATCAGCTCCTTGAATTCGGCCAATTCCGCATCGCTATATCGGGTTTTCTCCTCTGCCATAATCTTGTCCGGTTTATTAACGTGTAACGTAAAAATAACATTTATTTCGGTAACTGCAAAATATTTTCGCAAAAATCCGTCTCCGATAACGGACGACCGCCGGCATCCCTCGGGAGCCGACGGTCGTCAATCGCTGCATGACTGCATTCAGAGCTTCGTCACGGCAATTTTCAACGGCTCCTCGTCGATCTCCGACTCCACGACGAACTCCCCTTCGGGAAGGGCCGCCGTGCGGACGTCGCGCGCCAGAGTCTGCTGACCGATATAGTCGGCATAGGCGGCGACGGCCCCGACGACCGCCTCCTTCGCCTCGATCTCGACCCGAATGCGGTCGGTCACCTCGAAACCGGAGTCCTTGCGGATATTCTGGATGCGGTTAATCAACTCACGTGCCACACCTTCGCGCCGCAGGTCGTCCGTGACGGTGATGTCGAGCGCCACGGTGAGCTTGCCCTCGGAGGTCACCAGCCAGCCCGGCATATCCTCCGACGTGATCTCGAAATCGGCCGCTGTCACCGTGATCCGTTCGCCGCCCAGGTCGAGCGTCGTCTCCGGCGCCGACTCGACGGCTGCGATCTGCTCCTGCGTGAAGGCGGCCGTGAGCGCCGCGATCTGCTTCATGTATTTGCCGTACTTCGGACCGAGGGTCTTGAAGTTGGGCTTGATGCGCTTGGTAATCAGGCCGGCCGTCTCGGCGACCAGTTCGATCCGCTTGACGTTGACCTCGTTCATGATGAGCGGCCGCACGGCCTCGATATGGCGTCCCATCGCCGGATCGAGCACCGGAATGAGAATCTTCCCGAGCGGCTGGCGTACCTTGATGTTCACCTTGCGGCGCAGGGCCAGCACCATCGACGAGACGCGCTGCGCGAGCGACATCGTCTCTTCCAGCTCCTTGTCCGCAAGCGACGGATCGGCCGCGGGGAACTGCGCCAGATGCACCGAACCTTCGTGGCGGCCGCTCACGGCGTTCAGGTCGCGGAAGATGCGCTCCGAGATGAAGGGCGCGAAGGGTGCGCTGAGCGATGCGACGGTTTCCAGACAGGTGTAGAGCGTCTGGTAGGCCGCCAGCTTGTCCTCGGTCATCCCGCCGCCCCAGAAACGTTTGCGGTTCAGACGCACGTACCAGTTGGAGAGGTTTTCGCACACGAACTCCTGGATCATGCGGGCCGCAGGGGTCGGATCGTAGCCTTCGAGCGACGCCGTGACGTCGGCCACCAGCGTATTGAGCAACGAAACGATCCAGCGGTCGATCTCCGGCCGGCGGGCGACGGGCACCTCCGCCTCGCGCCCCGTGAAGCCGTCGACATTGGCGTAGAGGGCGAAGAACGAGTAGGTGTTGTAGAGCGTGCCGAAAAACTTGCGGCGCACCTCGTCCACCCCGTCGCGGTCGAATTTGAGGTTGTCCCACGGCTGCGAGTTGGTAATCATGTACCAGCGCGTAGCATCGGCGCCGTAGCTGTCGAGCACTTCGAACGGATCGACGGCGTTGCCCAGCCGCTTCGACATCTTGTTGCCGTTCTTGTCGAGCACCAGCCCGTTGGAAATGATATTCTTGAAGGCTACCGAATCGAACAGCATCGCGGCGATCGCATGCAGCGTGAAGAACCAGCCGCGCGTCTGGTCGACGCCCTCGGCGATGAAGTCGGCGGGAAAGACCTCGCCGAAACCCTCCCGATGCTCGAACGGATAGTGCTGCTGCGCATAGGGCATGGCGCCCGAATCGAACCACACGTCGATCAGGTCGCTCTCGCGGCGCATCGGCTCGCCCTTGGACGAGACGAGCACGATCTGGTCCACATAGGGACGGTGCAGGTCGATCTTGGCATAGTTCTCCTTCGACATGTCGCCCACACGGAACTCCTTGTAGGGATTCTCCTTCATCACGCCGGCCGCGACCGCGCGCTCGATCTCGGCCGTCAGCTCCTCCATCGAACCGATGCATTTCAGCTCGGAGTAATCCTCGGTGGCCCACACCGGCAGCGGCGTGCCCCAGAAACGCGAACGCGACAGATTCCAGTCCACCAGCCCTTCGAGCCACTTGCCGAAGCGGCCCGTACCGGTCGATTCGGGCATCCAGCGGATCGTGCGGTTGAGTTCGATCATCCGCTCGCGCAGCGCCGTGGTCCGGATGAACCACGAGTCGAGCGGATAGTAGAGCACCGGTTTGTCCGTGCGCCAGCAGTGCGGATAGGAGTGGACGTGCTTCTCGATCTTGAAAGCCATGCCCGCCCCTTTGAGCGCCACGGCGATGTCCACGTCGAGCGTCGGCGCGTCGGGCGCGAGCGTATCGTCGTAGGCGTTCTTCACGTAACGGCCCGCATACTCGCCGTATTTCCCGGCGTCGACATACCGCTCCACGAAGGCCGGATCGAGCTCCTCGATGCGGAAGAACTTGCCCGTGCGGTCGACCATAGGCTGCTCCTTGCCCGCGCGGTCGATCACGAACAGGGGCGCGATACCCGCCTGCTTGGCCACGCGGTTGTCGTCGGCACCGAACGTCGGGGCGATATGCACGATACCCGTACCGTCGGTCGTGGTCACGTAGTCGCCCACGATCACGCGGAAGGCATCGCCCATCGGCCGCACCCACGGGAGCAGCTGCTCGTAGCGGACGCCCTCGAACTCGGGTCCCTTGTAAACACGATCCTCGACCTCGAACGTTCCCTCCATCTTCTTGGTGAAGTAGGACGGCACCAGCTCGCGCGCCAGAATGACGGTCTGCGCCTCGTCGGTATAGGGGTTGCGGCACTTGACGCGCACATAGTCGATCGCGGGGCCTACGGCCAGCGCCGTATTCGACGGCAGCGTCCACGGCGTCGTCGTCCAGGCCAGGAAGTAGAGCTCGCCCTCGACGCCCTCGAAAAAGCGTTCGCTGCGTTCGTCGCGCACCACGCGGAACTGCGCCGTGCAGGTCGTGTCCTTCACGTCGCGGTAGCAGCCCGGCTGGTTCAGCTCGTGGGTCGAGAGACCCGTACCCGCCGCCGGCGAGTAGGGCTGGATGGTGTAGCCCTTGTAGAGCAGCCCCTTGTCGAAGAGCTGTTTGAGCAGCCACCACAGCGTCTCGATATACTTGTTGTCGTAGGTGATGTAGGGATCATCCATGTTGACCCAGTAGCCCATGCGGCGCGTCAGGTTCTCCCACACTCCCGTGAACTCCATGACCGCCTCGCGGCAGGTGCGGTTGTACTCCTCGATCGAAATCTTCGTCCCGATATCCTCCTTCGTGATGCCGAGCTTCTTCTCCACGCCCAGCTCGACGGGCAGGCCGTGGGTGTCCCATCCCGCCTTGCGGTGCACCAGATAGCCCTGCTGCGTCTTGTAGCGGCAGATGATGTCCTTGATCGTGCGCGCCATGACGTGATGGATGCCCGGCAGTCCGTTGGCCGAGGGCGGCCCCTCGTAAAAGACGAATGCCGGATGCCCCTCGCGCGTCGAAATGCTCTTGTGGAAGGTGTCTTCCGCATCCCACTGTGCCAGCACGTCGGCCGCCAGCTGCGGCAGATCGAGTCCTTTGTACTCCTTGAACTTCATATATCGAAAGATTTTACGAATCAACGGTTCAGTCGGCAAATTTAGGAAAATTATTCCGATTTCAACCGTTCCGCCGATCGAAAAACACCGCAAAGAACGGCGAAGCGGCTGAAAAGAAGACCCGAATGGCAGGAATCCGAATTTTATTTCTATCTTTGCACACGGAAAAACCATCGCGGCCCGACCGGCGAAACGATCGGCGGAACCCCCTTCGAAGGGCACATCCGTATCGGGTCTGCGGACAAACGAAGATTTCGACCTCACATGTTCAAGATATATCTCCGCCTGCTCACGTTCGTGCGCCCCATCGGCAAATACGCCGTCCCCTATTTCATCTACTCGATCCTCCACGCGCTGTTCAATACGGTCAACTACATCATGCTCATCCCGATCATCCAGGCGATGTTCGACCCCGAGTTCCGTTTCGAGCCGCTCTACGTCCGTCCCGAATTCGCTTTCGACGAGGCGTCGCTCAGCGCATGGCTGCGCTACGCCTACACCTCGGTCTTCGGCGAGTACAACCCCATGTACGTGCTCATCCTGCTGGCCACGGTCACGGTGCTGATGAACCTGCTGTCGAACACCTTCCGCTACCTGGGGGCATGGACGGTCGAGAACATGCGCACGCGCACGCTGCAAAGGATGCGCAACGAACTGTTCGACAACGTCATCAACCTCAACGTCGGATTTTTCAGCGAGCAGCGCAAGGGCGACATCATGTCGCGCATCACGCAGGACGTGATGGTCGTGCAGTTCTGCATCACCAACACGCTGCAAGTAGCTTTCCGCGAACCGTTCCTCATCATCGGCTATCTGGTGGCGATGTTCTCCATCTCGTGGGAACTGTCGGTCTTCTCGATCCTCTTCCTGCCGCTCGTGGCACTCATCATCGGCAACATCGTCAAGAAACTGCGCCACCCCGCCATGCAGAGCCAGCAGCGCATGGGCGACATGGTGAGCGTCCTGGACGAGTCGCTGTCGGGCGTGAAGCTCATCAAGGGCTACAACGCCACGAACTACATCCGCCAGAAATTCTACGACATCAACGCCGAGTTCTCGCGGCTGCTCCTCTCGATGGCGCGCCGCCAGCAGCTGGCATCGCCTATGAGCGAGTTTCTGGGGATCTCGGCCGTCGGCGTGATCCTCGTCTTCGGCGGTATGCTCGTCATCAACCGCTCGCTCAACGCCGGCGAGTTCGTGGCCTTCATCGCCATGTTCTCGCAGATCACGCGCCCCGTGCGTTCGTTCATCGACCAGTTCGCCAACATCAACCAGGGCGTCGCCGCCGGCGAGCGCATCCTCATGCTGCTCGACACCAAAACCGAGGTGCCCGACGCCCCCGACGCCCGCACGCTCGACGGCCTGCACGAAGGGATCGAATTCCGCAACGTGCGCTTCTCCTACGACGGCAACCGCGAGGTGATCGACGGCGTGAGCTTCACGATCCGCAAGGGCGAGACCGTGGCGCTGGTAGGACCTTCGGGCGGCGGCAAGTCGACGCTCAGCGAACTGATTCCCCGCTTCTACGACATCCAGGGCGGCGACATCCTGATCGACGGCACGTCGATCCGCAACTACACGCAGGAGAGCCTGCGCGCCCACATGAGTGTCGTGGCACAGGATACGATCCTCTTCAACGATACGATCGAGGGCAACATCTCGCTGGGAAAACTCGACGCCACGCACGACGAGATCGTCGCCGCGGCCAAGGTAGCCAACGCCCACGACTTCATCATGGAGACCGACAAGGGCTACCAGACCAACATCGGCGACCGCGGCATGAAACTGTCGGGCGGCCAGCGGCAGCGGTTGTCGATCGCCCGCGCGGTGCTGAAAAATCCCGAGATACTGATCCTCGACGAGGCGACCTCGGCACTCGACACCGAGAGCGAAAAGCTGGTGCAGGATGCGCTCAACTCGTTGTTGAAGGGGCGCACGTCGATCGTCATCGCCCACCGGCTCTCCACGGTGCACAACGCCGACAAGATCATCGTCATCGACCACGGCCGCATCGCCGAGCAGGGTACGCACGAGGAGTTGATGGCGCGCGGCGGCATCTATTCCAAGCTCATCGAGATGCAGAGCGTGGCGTAACCGCCGCGGCGATCGTGCGGCCGGAAACCCTGTCGAAACCCACTACAAACCGATAAAACCATGTTCAGAAGAGTTTTCCTCGCCCGGCTGCTGCTCGCAGCACTGTTCGGAGCACTCCTCGTGCCGGCACAGGCACAGGAGAAATTCAGCGAACCCGCCCTCTCCGATCCCGATTCGTGGACCGTCGTCCTGCTTCCCGACCTGCAAGGCTACGCCAAAAAGGCATGCAACCAGCCGATCATGGAGATCATGACCAGCTGGATCGCCGCACACGCCGAAGCGCTCAACACCAAACTGGTGCTCTGCGTGGGCGATCTGGTCGAGCAGAACGACCGCATCAGCAACGGCTACTCGGGCGACCAGTCGTCGCACAAGCAGTGGGAGGCTACGGCCCGCGCCTTCTCGCAGTTGGACGGAGTAGTTCCCTACATGACGGCCACCGGCAACCACGACTACACCTACACGCGCACGGGCGACCGCCGCACCCATATCGGCGAATATTTCCCCGTCGACAAGAACCCCCTCAACCGGCGGATGCTCAGCCAGTACGGTCTGGACGCACAGGGCAATCACGCCGTCGAGAACGCCGCCTTCGAGCTGCGGAGCCCCGAAGGGATCGACTACCTCTTCCTCAACCTCGAATTCGCACCCCGCGACACGGTGATCGGCTGGGCGCGCCGCATCGTGGGGCTGGAAGAGTACCGCAATCACCGCGTAGTGCTGATGACGCACTCCTACCTCAACGCCGAGAGCGAACGCATCGCGGGCGATCCGGTGCGCGTCACCAGTTACGAGCCGGTAGTCAAAAACGGCAAGATCACCAAATTCAAACAGGAGTTGCCCGACGCCAATCAGGGCGAAGCGATCTGGCGGAAACTCGTCTACCCCGCCTCGAACATCGAACTGGTGCTCTGCGGCCACGTATCGGGCTGGGGATTCCGCACGGATGCCAATAGCGCAGGCCGTCCCGTCCACCAGATGCTCTTCGACTCGCAGTCGATGGGCGGCGGGTACGAGGGCAACGGCGGCGACGGCTGGATCCGCATTCTGGAATTTCTCCCCGACGGCCGCACGGTACGCGTGATGACCTATTCGCCCCTGTTCGCCCTCTCGCCCACGACGCGGCAGCACGCCTGGCTCACGGAGGAGGGCAACCAGTTCACCTTCGAGTTCCGGCAGCGGTAACTGCGGAAGGCATTTCGAGTACAGCGCACCCCGGAACGCGACGCCCCGCCCTGCTGCAAGAAATAGCAGCAGGGCGGGGCGTCGTGGTTCGCCGGTCGCCGGTTCCGCACCGGAACGGATCGCGCCGTCTCGTCACCGCTCCCCGCGCGCAGTCTTGCGGTCGTTGAGAATATCGGCCATATTCGCATCGGCCCACGCGACGAGCGGATCGATGCACGCCAGCAGCGACTGCGCGCGGGACGTAAGGCTGTACTCCACCCGCGGCGGAACTTCGGGATAAACCTGCCGCGTGAGGTAACCGTCCTCTTCGAGCGTGCGCAGCGTCACGCTCAGCATCTTCTGCGAAATGTCGGGAATCGCCCGCTGCAATGCGCCGAAACGCATCGTCCGCGCACCGCTCAGCGTGACGATCACCAACAGCGACCACTTGTCGCCGATACGCGCCAACACGTTGCGGATCGGGCAATCGGGGTTCAGGGCGTCCTGTACGGTCGTTCTGTCCATAGTCTGTATTCGTTTCATGATTATCGGCAGCCCTGCCGCACGACGAACCCGCGCCACCACGCCGATCGGCTGCCCCGTTCCGGTTTACAAAAGTAAGTAAAACTACTTTACGCCGCAAATAAAAAACGCCGAATCAAAGGATCGGGGCGCTTCCCGAAGCATCGATCGAGAAATTTTTCTTCTCATAGATTTTTCTTGCGTTTTGGCTTGATCCAAAAGCATCGAAAGATCAGGCACCGCGAAAAGCAGCGGGTGACGGCGATCGGGGCGTTTTTGCGGGAGGCGGAAAAAATCCAAAAAAAAGTTCGCCAGTCAATCCGTTCACGCCCAGCGATCGTTACCCGAAGGTAACTATCTGACATTCGAGTATCTACTTGACACGTACGATCCGTCGGACTATATTCGCACTCGAAAAGTAACCGAATAACTTTTCGAAACCTATAAATCCGGACAAGATGAAAAAGAGATTCGCTATTTTATCGACATTGTTAACGATTACAGCTATGGCACAGACGAAAGGAACATTCGAAACGCACGATTTCGACAATTTCAGACTGCATGTCTACCACACCAACGACGCACTCGGCGACGCAAGCTACATCGTCGAGGGAACGCAGGCGGTCGTCACGCTGGAACAGCCGTTGTTCCGCGAAAACGTCGCCGAATACGACGCCTACCTCGACGCGCTCGACAAGCCCGTCGAAGCGCGCATCGCCGATTACCATGTGGGCGGGACAGGCGACCACGCGACGGTCATGCCCGCAGGGATGCCCGCCTTCACGAAGGATACGGTCTACGACGGCATGATGCGGAACTTCGCGCAGACCTTCGGCGACGCGATCGTCGATCGGCCGACGGGAGCGACGGACGAAGTGGCCTTCGGCACTACGCAGCGGTGGGCGGGGATTCCGTTCCGTTTCGACCGCGGCGCCGCGACCGACTTTCCCGCCGCGAGCATCCTCATCGGCGGCAAGGTCTGCTACACCCACTGGGCTCCTGCGAAGGCACACGCGAATTCCCTGCAAATCTCCTCGCCGGCAGCCGTCGACGCCGAGATCGCCGAGGCCCGTCGGGCGCTCGCATCGGGCGCCGAGCTCTTCATCGGCGGACACGGTGGAGCAGCCGGGGCCGATGCCGTGCGCTTCAAGATCGACTATCTGGAATGCGTGAAACGCCTGCTGGCCGCAAACGGGACGGCCGACGAATTCGCCCATGCATTGCGAGCGGCCTATCCGGAACTCCCGGGCGAAGCGGGACTGGATGCATTGGCGCAGGCGCTCTACGCCGACCGATAACGATCCCGCCGCCGTAAAACGAAGGGGCATCCCGCACGGGACGCCCCTTCGTTCGCTCCGTCGGCACTCCGCCTGGCGCTGCCGCCAGTCGAGCAGCGGCAGCAGGAACGAGACATCCGATGCGCCGATCCAGAAGAACACGGCCGGATTCCGAAGTTCCGCAGCGACCCGTGCTGCCTGCCGGCGCTTCCGAACTCCTGCCGCACGCCGGAAGCGACGGCACGGGCAGCAAACGAGTAAAAGTCTCCTTTATTCAGCAGGCAGTTTCAGGATTACGGGGCTGCGCGACTATTCGTCGTAGTAACGCCATACGATCTCGACGGCCGGATCGTGCGCCATGTCGTTGGGATTGGTTCCCGCCACGCCTTCGGGAACGGGCATCCCCAGCGCGGCGAAGTGCTCCGACCAATAGGCCGGCAGCTCGCCGTCGGCCGTGCGGAAGGTCATGGGCCGGCTCCGGAGCAGATGCGTCGAGTCGTCGGCCGCCACGAAGCACTCCCACGCCAGCTCGCTGCAATAGAGTTTGCCGTTGGCGGGCAGAAACTCGTCGTCGTAGGGAAGTCCCAGCCGCTCGTGCGCACGTCGCAACGCACGCTGCACCACCGTGCTGTCCGCACCGCGCACCCGTCCGACGGCTGCTATCGGCCGCCCGCCGCGCCGCGCCGAACGGGCCAGAAACTCCCCGAGCGGCGTGCGCCGCACACTCGTATCGACCGCCTCGACGACGAACGCGCCGCCGGCCGTCGCTTCGACGATTCCCACATGGGAGAAGGTCACGGCCTCGCCGCGCTCCGTCGCCGCCACGATGGCATCGGTCATCCCCTCCGCCGCCGTGAGCTGGAACAGCAGGTCGCCCGTGCGGGGCGTATACTCCCCGCCGCAGGCAGCCAGCAGCAATACGGCCGCTCCGAATATCAGTCTGTTTCTCAAATTTCGGTTCAACTCGTCGGGTTCAACGTTTCAGGAGCACGGCGGGAAGCCGTCCCTGCGCGCCACGCCGAACGGAAAGCCGCCGGGCGCGAAGCCCTCCCGCCCACTTCGGAGCGTTCACCTCCTGCGCGCCTCCTCGCAGTCCTTCTCGCATTTGAGCTTGTCGTCCTCCTCCCAGTCGAACCAGTCGAAGCGCACGGTGTCGTCCAGCGTAAAGCGGGTATAGGTGATCGGTAGGCCGCGATCGAGAAACATCTGTTCGTAGGCCGTCTTGATCGAAAGCACCTTGTCGGCGTATCCCGTACCGTAGATGTCGGGATTCGAGACCGCGCAGCGCAGTCCGCAGCGGCGGATCACCTCGCCCGTATAGCGGTAGAGGTGCTGCGAGTCGGTTTTGAGGTTGATCCAGCCGCCCGGTGCGAGCAGCTGCGCATAGCAGGCCAGAAAGGGCGGTGCGGTGAGACGTTTCTTGGCACGCCGCGTTTTGAGCTGCGGATCGGGGAAGGTGATCCACAGTTCGGACACCTCGCCCGGCGCGAAAAACGACGTGATGAACTCGATGCGCGTGCGCAGGAATCCCACGTTGTCCATCCCCTGCTCGGTGGCGGTCTTCGCGCCGCGCCACATGCGCGCGCCCTTGATGTCCACCCCGATGTAGTTGCGCGCGGGATCGTCGGCCGCCAGCGCGACGGTATACTCGCCCTTGCCGCACCCCAGTTCGAGCACGATCGGGCGGTCGTTGCGGAAGAAATCGGCGTGCCAGCGCCCTTTGAGCGGATGATCCTTGCCGAAAATCTCGTCGAATTCGGGCTGAACGAGGCAGCGGAACGTCTTGTTCTCGGCGAATTTCTTCAACTTATCTTTTCCCATGATCGTCAAATGCTTTTTTCAATCGTAACCCCCACGGCCTCGATGCCGCGTACCGGACGGCAGGGACGGATCGTCATCCGGTAGTCGCCCGCGCAGCGCAGCACCGCACGCCGCCGGTAGAGCACCGCCGTATCGCACAGCAGCGGCGACGGCCCGCGCGAGGGGGCGAGCCGCAGCGTGAAAGGCTCCGTCGCGCGGAGCGAATCGGGCGCGACGGTCGTCACTTCCAGATCGACCGGCCCGCCCGCGAAGGCCGCGTCGTAACGCACGACGAGCCACAGGTCGCATACCGCGAGCGTATCGGCATTCGGAAAACGCACCTCCGCGGCCTCCCGCCATCCGAGCGGATCGACATCGGCCACCGCACTCCGATGCGGCGAAAGACAACCGGCCGCCGGCAGCAACGCCAGCAGCAATCCCGCACGAAGAATCCGTTTCGCCCCTTTCATCTGCGCCTCTCAGTCAAGAATCCGCCCTCGCAGGCGGATTCATTCAGCGACGGACGCATCCGCGCCCGTCCCGTTTCGGTCCATTACTCCTTATCGCCCTTGCCGCCGCCGTTCTCCCCCGAAGGGCCCGACGCCGGACGGTTGGCATTTCCCTGACTGCCGCCGCGATTGGAGCGGCTGCCCTGCCGGCTGCGCTCGCCGCGACCGTCGCCGTTGCGACCTTCACCGCCGCGGTTTTCACCGTTGCGGCCGCCGTTTCCGCGACGTCCGGAGCGACGCTCCCCGCGCGGCCGTTCGCCGCCCTGCGACGCACCGTTTTCACCGCCGCCGCTGACCGAACCGCCGCCTTTTTGCGGATTGCGGACGGGACGCGCACCCCGTTGCCCCCGATCCGAAGCGCCGGCTTCCGATCCGGCTGCGACCTCCGCTCCCGCAGCGCCTTCGGCCGCCCTGTCGCGCGTCGGGCCCTTCCGGTCGCCGCGACGGCGCTTGTTGTTGCGGCGCTTGCCGTCGAAACGGGTGATGCTGTCCTCCTCCGAACGATAGGTCGGTTCCTCCGCAGCGGCCGGAACGTCCTGCTCGGCGAGCAGCCGGTCGACCTTCTTGCCGGCACGGTTGAGCGCCTGGATCTCCTTCACGCGCTCGACCGAAAGCGTGGTGACGTTCACCAGCGCATCCTTGCTGCTGCTGAACTGCATCGTGCGCGCCAGAATATCGCTTTTGACGAGGTAATATTCGCCGTCGAGCGCCTGCAAAGGCTCCTTCACGCGCGGGAAATCGCGCCGCGCATCGGCATAGGTATCGTATTCGTAGGCCAGACAGCATTTGAGCTTCGAGCATTGCCCGGCCAGTTTCTGCGGATTGAGCGACAACTCCTGCATCCGCGCGGTGTTGGTCGTGACGCTCGAAAAGCTCGAAATCCACGACGCGCAGCACAGCTCGCGGCCGCAGGCTCCCAGACCGCCGATGCGGCCCGCCTCCTGCCGTGCACCGATCTGCTTCATCTCGATGCGGATGTGGAACTGCTCGGCGAAGACCTTGATCAGTTCGCGGAAATCGACGCGCTCGTCGGCGATGTAGTAGAAGATCGCCTTGATCTTGTCGCCCTGATACTCCACGTCGCCGATCTTCATGTTCAGCCCCATGTCGGCGGCGATCTGCCGCGAACGGATCATCGTCTCGTGTTCGAGCGCAATGGCTTCCTGCCAGCGTTCGATGTCGTAGGGCTTGGCCTTGCGGTAGATCTTCTTGAACTCCCCGTTGTAGGGATTGAACCCCGTGCGCTTCATCTGCTTGGCCACCATGTCGCCCGTAAGCGAGACGATGCCGATGTCGTGCCCCGGCGAGGCCTCCACGGCGACGATGTCGCCCGTTTCGAGCGGAAGGTTGTTGACGTTCTGATAGAAGGAACGGCGCGTGTTCTTGAAGCGCACCTCGAATATATCGGTCGGAACATGATCGGGATAATCGGCGAGCCACTGCGTCTCATGGAGCTTGAAGCACCCTTCGCAGACGGTCGCGCGGCACTCCTCTCCGCAGTTGCAAAAGGCGGCGCCGCGGCCGATCTCCGGTCTGTTTTTACAATTGCAGGACATTCTTTCGTGTTTTATCTGCAAATATAATCATTTTTCGACGGAATCGCAATTTCTTTCCGCAATCCCCGTCGCTTCGCGCCCGCATCGGCACGGCCGCAGCCGTTTCATCCGCGCATTCCGGCGGGCACCGGCAGGGATCGCCTCCGCCCGACCGAACGGAACACCAAACGCGCCGGCCGGAACAGTTCTTACGCCTTTGCTCGTATCATATATAATCCGTATTGCCTACTTTTGCAAGCGTATCGGAGCGCTCGGCGGCAATATGCCCCGAACGCAGGCGACTCTGAAAAATCCGAACGCATGAAAGAAAACCTCCGCCGCATCGGCACATGGGCCCGTCGTCAGGGCGAGCATTTCGACCTTTACCTCCACGCGCTGCCGCAACGCACGCGGCTGACGCTCATCTTCGCGATTCTGGCGCTGCTCTCCGTCACGCTGCTCTTCATCTGCGGAAGCATCTACCGCATCGGACGGAACGACGGATTCAATGCACGGCGGATCGATACGACACGGGAAGATCGGAAGAGCGTCGTGTAGGGAAAGAGTGTAGATCTCGGTGGTCGCC